>Ga0190360_1000299_pt1 | contig 27971 bp, 24 predicted proteins | sample 48721834_MG_FD_161271 | JGI IMG/M metagenome (GOLD analysis project Ga0190360, IMG submission 161271) | Hydrothermal vent microbial mat bacterial communities from Southern Trench, Guaymas Basin, Mexico - 4872-18-3-4_MG | ecosystem: Environmental > Aquatic > Marine > Hydrothermal vents >...
ATATTTTTTACTGGTTATCCTCTACCTAAAGAGAACCTAGGGACAGAAAAATTAGAACTTTTAAAAAATGATGTCGCTCATCGAATTTTGAATCTTGATCCTAAAAGTCGCTATCGCTATCGGTATAATTCCCTAATTAAAGAATACATCGGCTCTCTACCCCAGAAACCAAATCATCCTTTAACTCTAATGTTTGCGGTTGGGGGGGCGGGAGCCCAAAAAGAAATTGGGGCTAAAATTCTAAAAAGTTTAGCTGAAAAAATAAAAGAAAGAAAAATTAAATTAATTTTGGTGGCTGGGATTAGAAAAGAAGTAAAAAATTATTTTTTAGAAACTATTAAAAATCTAGCTCTTAAAAAATTTTTTAATAACAGATGGATTGAAATAATTTTTGAAAGAAATATTCAAGATTATTTCAAAAAATTTAATCAAGCTTTAAGAAAAACTGATATTTTATGGACCAAACCCTCAGAGCTTTCTTTTTACACTGCTTTGGGGTTGCCAATTATTATTGCTCCTCCAATCGGTTCTCAAGAAGATTTTAATAGAAAATGGTTATTAGAACTTGGTTCAGCTATACCCCAAAAAAATCCCAACTACACTTCAGAGTGGTTATTTGATTTATTGGAAGCTGGGTGGTTTGCCGAAGGGGCAATGCAAGGATTTATCGAAGCAGACAAACTAGGAACATTTAACATCGAGAAAGTAGTTAGTCATAAAGCTCGGATTTGGGAAATTCGCTAAAATAATTATACCCGGTAGAGCAACTTCGAATGCCCTGCCGGGCAATGAGAAAATTTCTTGGGAATTTTCCTTTCGAAGTTGTCATACCGGGTATGCCCGGTAGAGCAACTTCGAATGCCCTGCCGGGCAATGAGAAAATTTCGAAGGAATTTTCCTTTCGAAGTTGTCATAAGAATATGCTCTGGCTTCCTATAATTGTTTCAGCTTACTTTATTTTCGCCGTCAATAATTTAATTGATAACTTTCTTTTATTGGGACCACCAAATCCAAAAAGTTATTCTTTTTATGTCGGGACTCTTGGGATTTTAGTTTTACTTTTAATTCCTTTTGTTAATTTCTCAGTACCAGAAACTAATCAAATTATTTTAGCCCTGGTAGCTGGAGTCCTTTATGTTTTAGCTCTTTTTTCCCTTTTTTATAGTTTGGAGTATTACGAACCTTCTCGAGTAGTGCCGGCAATTGGAGCAATTCTTCCTCTTTGCACTTTTGGTTTGGTCTATTTTTTCTCAAATGAAGAAGTATTTTTGGGAATTAAAGAAATTCTTGCTTTTTCTGCTTTAATTTTGGGGAGTTTTTTAATTAGTTTTTCCAAGAAGCAAAAAATTTCTTTTCAAAGTTTCAAAATTGCCGCTTTAGCAGGATTCTTGTTCAGTTTAACTTTCTTTTTAAGTAAATATGTCTATCTGGCTCAACCCTTTTGGTCTGGTTTTATTTGGATGAGAATTGGAAGTTTTTTGGCTGGTATTTGCTTTTTGATAACCAAGGAGGTAAGAGAAGAAATCTTTCAGAGAAAATTCACCTTTGAGAAAAAAACTGGAGCTTTATTTCTTTTGAATCAGGGGGCGGGGGCGGGAGGTTTTATTTTGCAAAACTTCGCCATTAGCTTGGCTGGTTTAATTTATTTGCCTTTTATAAATGCTTTGCAAGGTTTGCAATACGTGTTTCTTTTTTTGCTGGTATTCTTCCTAACTAAAAAGTTTCCTAGAATTTCCGAAGAGAAATTTACTAAGGAAATTATAATTCAGAAAGGGGTAAGTATTGGTTTAATTGTTTTGGGTTTGATTATTTTTTATTTCTAATTTTGAAATGTCCAAAAAATTAAAAATAGTTTTAATTATTATTGGTATCTTCTGCTTTTTTTATTTAATCAGTTGGAGATTTGATTTTAGCAGGAATAAACAACCAAAACTCGGGCTTACTTTCAGTCAATATTATGCCAGAGAACAATTAGGTCTTGATTGGCGAAAGACCTACTTAGCCATTCTTAATGAGCTTAATCCCGAATCTCTCCGATTAGTCGCCTACTGGCAATACCTTGAACCAGAAGATGATAGATTTGAGTTTCAAGATTTAGATTGGCAAATTGCTGAAGCTCAAAAAAGAAATAAAAAGATAATTTTGGTTGTCGGACACCGAGTTCCGAGATGGCCAGAATGCCACGCACCCCGTTGGATCTGGAATCAGGAGTTAAGAATTAGGAATCAGGAATTATTAGAGTATATTAAAGAGGTTATAAATCGCTATAAAAACAATGAGGCGATTTGGGCTTGGCAAGTGGAAAATGAGCCGCTATTGGCGGCTTTTGGTAGATGTCCAAAGCCTGATAGAGAATTTTTGAAAAAAGAAATTGCTTTAGTAAAATCTTTAGATCCTACTCGACCGATTATCATAACTGATAGTGGTGAGTTAAGTTTGTGGTGGAGGACTGCTGGACTTTCGGAGCTTTTGGGGACAACTTTATATCGAAAGGTTTGGAATCAATATGTTGGCTATTTTACACACTTTTATCCTCCAGTTTTTTACACCTTGCGAGCCTGGATAGTAAAAAAATTTTTTAGTACTCAAAAAATTATTATTTCTGAGTTGCAAGGTGAACCTTGGGCCCCAGGCCATCAGTCCTTAGCTAAATTTCCTTTGGATGAGCAATTAGAATATTTTAGTCCAGAAGATCTAGAAAAGAATGTTGAGTTTGCCAAAAAAACCGGGCTGGATGAAATTTACCTATGGGGCGCTGAATGGTGGTACTGGCTTAAAACTAAGCAAAATAATAGTCAGTTCTGGAATGAGGCTAAGGAATTATTTAGTAATCCGTAAAAACCAAATAAGCCAGTGGCACCATTCTCAGAAGGGGGTCGGGGGAGAAGAATTCTCCCCTGTGTAGGAAAACAGTCCCGCTGAAAGCGGGACGTTAGAAACCGTGGGTTTCTAAGGAGCGAAACGAAGCGAACAAAGTGAGCGCCTGCCGAAGGCAGGAGAAGTGGAGCGACGAATGGTGGTACTGGCTAAGAACAAAAAAAGGCGATGATCGCTTTTGGATCACCGCCAAAGAAATTTTCAACCAATAAAAAAGGGGTAAGAGGAGTAATTCATCTTGGCCCTAATGCCGTTCTTTTCCTAGGATAGCATAAAGTCTACTTACTTCCGAAAGGGCGGCTAAAAATCTATCCCTTCTCTCCTCAGGAATTTTTACAAGTTCTTCAGCACCTTCAATTAACTTTTTTGCCTCTCTTTCTAGCGAGCCAATTGGTTCTGAAATCCTATCCCATTTTTCAAAAAGATTCCGAAGTACTTCAATTTCTCTTTTATTTAAGAAAAACTTCTTACAGATTTTTAAAAAATTCTCCTTTCCTATAATCTGAATTGTAGACTCTCTCATTTTTTCCTCCCTCTATAAATATAAATAATTAACTTCTCTGGTTTCATTCCCACTATCACTAGGACATCATCGATTCTCTGAAAACCAATCCAATAACCATGTCGAAGCTCCTCCAGGGTGGATTTTTTTATCTCTAATCTTCTAAAAGTATAAGAATTCTCATTGAAATCTTTTGGTGTGGAGAGAGGAAGTAGATTTAACAAACAAAACACCCCAATTATTACTCCTATAAATATTCCTGCTTTCTTCCAGTTTACTTTCATTTTATCTTTTTCCTCCCTTATTTAATTTTTTAGTACTGTAAAATTTCAAATAATTTTCAGCTGCCCATTTAATTTCATCAGGATTTGCCTTCCTTCCGTTAAAAACTCCTATATGGTCTTTCTGATAATATAAATGGATAAAACTTTTTTCTTTCTTCAGTCGAAAACCTGGGGGTAATTTAATACCAAACTTTTCTCTCGATCTTTCCATTTTTTTCTCCTTTCGTTTTGTTCGATTGTTAAGGTGATTTTGACAAGTTTATTTATGTTTCATATAATAAAAAATTAGAATGAGTTTGTCAACTGAGGAGCGAGTAAATCAGGTTTTAATAGTCAGCCTCACTCCCTATTTTTTAGAGAGGGAGAATTTTTGGTTTGAGGAGAATTTAACAAAGATTTTAAAAACCAGGAAAACCCAATCTTTTTGGCAAGAGAATACTCTATTTTTAGAAAAAGATCAGAAAATTGTCCTTTCAGAATTCTTAAGAAAACTAGATGAAATGGGTTATGAGAAAGTTTTCCGGGTTTCTGAACCTGGAGAATTCTCTCAAAGAGGAGGTGTAGTTGACGTTTTTCCAATAAACCAGAATTTCCCAGTAAGATTTGACTTTCTAGGAAATAAAATTGAAAACATAGAGAAACTAAATATTGAAGTCAAAGATGAAAAAGGGCAGAAAGAGTTATTAAAGAAGAAGTTGAAGTCACAAAAGATTTTTTCTGACTTGCGAGGATTAAAACTGGGAGATTACTTAGTCCACTTAGATCACGGAGTCGGTAAGTTCATCGGCTATTCTACAATTCCCTACGATCGTAGGGAATTGTTGAAAAAATATTATGTTTTAGAATATGGCGGAGGCGATAAATTATACGTTCCCCTTGGTCTTGAACGAAAGCTAACCAGATATATTGGTTTTCGAACCCCTAAACTTTCCAGATTAGGAAGTAGTTTATGGGAAAGAACAAAAAGAAGAATAAAAGAGGAAACTGAAAAATTTGCTAGAGAACTTTTGGCTTTGTTTGCCAAAAAAGAAATAGCTACTCGAGCTCCTTACCTCCAAAAAGAAATCTCAGAGAGTTTAGATTCAACTTTTCCTTATCTTTTAACCCCTGATCAAGTTGAGAGCTTAAAAGATATCTCAAGAGATCTAGAAAAGCCAAAACCAATGGATAGATTACTGTGTGGGGATGTTGGTTTTGGTAAAACCGAAGTTGCTCTGAGGACAGCTGTTAGGGTGGCTGAAAATGGGAGACAAGTTGCTCTAATTTGCCCAACAACAATTTTAGCTAACCAACATTTCCAAACTTTCAAAGAAAGATTAAAAAATCTTCCTTTTAAAGTTGAAATCCTTTCAAGATTACAATCAAAAACTTTACAAGGAAAGACTATTAAAGAATTAAGGGAAGGGAAAATCGATATCTTAATTGGCACTCACCGAATTCTTGGTAAAGATGTAAATTTTAAAAATTTAGGCCTTTTAATAATTGACGATGAACAAAAATTTGGTGTCAGACAAAAAGAAAAACTGAGAAAACTAAAACCAGAAATTGATATTCTATCGCTTTCAGCAACTCCTATCCCCAGAACTTTGTATATGGCTTTAAGTTCTTTAAAAAATATTAGTTTAATCCAAACCCCACCAGAAGGGAGAAAAGCTGTAAAGACATTTGTTTTGCCTTTCAAAAAAGATATTATTAAAAAAGCAATCGAATTTGAACTTAAAAGAGGAGGCCAAGTTTATTTCCTACACAACCGAATTGAGACTATTCCCGCTTTTAAGAAATTTTTAGAGGAATTAAAAACTGAGGCCAAAATTGGAATTTTGCACGGCAGGTTAAAAGAAAAAGAAATGATTAAAATAATGAATAATTTCCAAAAAGGGAAATTCAATGTCTTGTTAGCAACAACAATTATCGAAAATGGTTTGGATTTACCAAAAGTGAATACCTTAATCGTTGATAATGCTACCAAATTGGGGCTCAGTCAGGCCTATCAAATTAGAGGGAGGATAGGAAGAAGTTATATTCAGAGTTTCGCTTATTTTTTATACCCACGAGGAAAACTCTCACCTTTGGCTAAAAAACGATTAAAAGCTCTAAAAGAAGCTGAGGAACTTGGTTCTGGTTACAAAATTGCTTTAAGAGATTTGGAAATTCGAGGGGCCGGAAATATCTTGGGCAAAGAACAATCAGGGAACATTAACAAGATCGGGCTCAACCTTTACTGCCAGATGCTATCTCAAGCAATTGAAAAACTAAAAACTTCTCCTCTTTAAATTTTCTTCTTTGAAGTAACAGCCATGGTAGTTATTTCTAAGATGGTTTGTTCAGGGTTGATACAGCGGGCTAAAATAGTTAAATTAAAGGAATGAATTCTCTTTTTTCTTGGGAAATAAAAACAGCTAATATAAATGACGATCTTTATCCTGAAATTTTAAAGAAGATTCCTGATCCCCCAAAAATTCTTTATTTTCGGGGGAAATTGTTGGAAAATGAGACCTGCTTGGGCATTGTCGGAACGCGCCGAGCTTCTGATTATGGGAAAGAAATCGCTTTTTCAATAGCTCGAGATTTGGCTGAAGCTGGCTTAACTATTGTTTCTGGAATGGCTAGAGGAATTGATACAATGGCCCACAAAGGAGCTTTGGAAGCAGGTGGTAGAACAATTGCTGTTTTGGGAACTGGCCTTGATGAAAAAAGTATTTATCCTCAAGAGAATTTGAAACTTGCCAAAAAAATTTTAAAATCAGGAGGATGTTTAATTTCCGAATATCCACCTGGTACTCGAGGAACGAATTTTACCTTTCCTCAGAGAAATAGAATAATCTCTGGAATTAGTTTGGGAGTTTTGGTGGTTGAAGCAAAATTAAAATCTGGCGCTCTAATCACAGCCAATTGGGCCAAAAAACAAGAGAGAAAGGTTTTTGCTGTGCCCGGTCCTCTCCATTCCAAAAATTCGCAAGGCCCCCATTTTTTAATTAAAAAAGAGGCAAAATTAGTGGAAAATGCTGACGATATTTTAGCAGAATTAAATTTACCAAAACTAAGCAAGAAACCGATAATAGGAGAAACAGTAGAGAAAAATTTAATTTTAAAAGTTTTAGAGGAAGGAAATTTGACTATTGATAAAATTGTTGAAAAAACAAACTTGTCCCCTCAAATAGTTTCTGCTACTTTGAGCTTGATGGAAATCGAGGGGAAAGTAAAAAGCTTAGGAGGAAATGTGTACGCGCTCTCGCGCTAATTTCCAATTTACAATTTCCAATTTTCAATCAAATATCAATTTTCCAATTTTCAATTAAATTAATCAATCCGTTTGAAAATTGAATCTTTGAAAATTGGTTATTGAAAATTGATCATTATGAAACTCGTTATTGTTGAGTCACCAACTAAATCTAGAACTCTCCAAGGGTTTTTAGGGTCAGAATATCTGGTCCGTTCTTCCTATGGACATATTCGCGATCTCCCAAGAACCCAGTTAGGGGTAGAGGTAGAAAATAACTTCAAACCAAAATATGTTATCCCAAAAAAAGCAAGGGAAAGAGTAGCAGAATTAAAAAAGAGTTTGGAAAAAGCTAAATTGGCGATACTTGCTACTGATGAAGATAGAGAAGGAGAATCTATTGCTTGGCATTTAGCTGAGGTTTTAAACTTAAATGGCAAAAAACCTTATCAAAGAATTGTTTTTCATGAAATCACCAAAGAAGCTATTGAGGAAGCTCTGAAAAATCCAAGAAAAATTGATATGAATCTGGTTAATGCTCAACAAGCAAGAAGAATTCTGGATAGATTGGTTGGTTATAAACTTTCCCCATTTTTGTGGAAAAAAGTAACTAAAGGGTTGTCAGCTGGAAGAGTGCAATCGGTAGCGGTGAGATTAGTGGTAGAAAGAGAGAGAGAAATCGAAAATTTCCGACCCCAAGAATATTGGACAATTGAAGCACTGCTGAAGAAATGTCAAATATCAAATGTCAAATGTCAAAACCATATCTTAGATGTCAAATCTGAGTTTAAAGCGGGTTTGATAAAAAAAGATAATAAAGTAATTCCAAAGCTTGGAATTAAATCAAAAGAGAAAGCTGAGACGATTGTCAAAGATTTGAAAGATGCCGAGTATAGAGTAATCAACATTGAAAAGAAAGAAATAAAAAGAAATCCCCTACCTCCTTTTACCACCTCCACGCTCCAGCAAGAGGCCTGGCGAAGATTAAGATTTTCTGCTAAAAAAACAATGCTTATTGCTCAAAATCTTTATGAGCGAGGATTTATTACCTATCACCGGACTGATTCTTTAAACCTATCAAAAATGAGTCTCGGAGCAGCCAAAAAGTTTATCCTAGAAAACTATGGCAAGGATTATTGGCCAGGTTTTCCCAGAATCTACAAAGCCCGAGGAAGAGTCCAAGAAGCTCATGAGGCAATAAGACCGACTTATCCAAACAGAACTCCCGAAGATCTAAAGCTTCAAGCGAAATTAGATGACCAGCATTATCGGCTATATGATTTAATTTGGCGGAGATTTATGGCTTCTCAAATGTCTCAAAGTCGCTTTGATTACTCCCAAGTCGATATCTCCGCTAAGAGGTATTTGTTCCGAGCTACTGGTCAAATTTTGAAATTTGATGGTTTTTTAAAAATTTATCCCGTTAAATATGAGGAGGTTTTTTTGCCACCTCTGGAGAAAAATGAGATATTGGATTTGAAAAAACTTATTCCCTCTCAACACTTCACTCAACCTCCACCCAGATATTCTGAAGCTACTTTAATCAAAACTTTAGAAAAAGAAGGGATTGGTCGGCCCTCAACTTATGCTCCTATCCTAGATACCATTCAGAGAAGAAATTATGTTCAAAAGAATAAAAATAGAAAATTCCGACCAACTGAAATAGGAAAGTTAGTCACCGATCTTTTGGTTCAACACTTTCCAAAAATAGTGGATATCAAATTTACTGCCCGAATGGAAGAAGAATTAGATAAAATTGCCCAAGGAAAAGAAAACTGGATTCAAACTCTTAAGAATTTTTATCAGCCTTTTGAGAAAAATTTAAATCAGAAATATCGAGAAATCTCAAAAGAGGACTTGGTGGAAAAAACTGAAGAAATCTGTCCAGAATGTGGAGGGTCTTTAGTTATAAGATGGAGCAAATTTGGAAAATTCTATGGTTGTAGTAATTTCCCAAAATGCAAATTCACAAAACCCTTCCAAAAAAATGAAAATAGAACAGAATCTCATCCCCAAAATTAAACAAGGAATTAAAAACCCTCAAATAATTGAGAACTCTTTAAGAATTCTTCGGAAAAATTCAAAACCAGATGAGTTTCTTTTTTCTCATTCTTTACGAACCGGTTTAATTCTAAGAGAGATGGGGGTGATTGATGAAGAAACCTTAGCTGGTGGAATTTTGCATCATTTTCCAGAACCCTTAGAAACTGCTGAAGATTTTCCTTCTGAATCGAAAAAAGAGATTTTAAACATCATAAAGAAAGCAAACCGATTAAGAGAACTTTTTGCCTCAAAAAAGAGTTTCAAACCAAAATCAATTAAAAAATGGCAAAAGATCTTTTTAGACGTCCAAGCTGAAAATTTGAGAAGAATGATTTTTGCTTTAACTCGTGACCTAAGGCCTATCTTTGTGCTTTTGGCGGGGCGATTAGATGAGATGAGAAATTTGGAAAGTTTCCCTGAAAGTTATCAAAAGAAAGATTATCAGCGGAAAAAAAGTATTGAGGCCTTGGAAATTTTAGCTCCTCTGGCTTATGGGGTAGGAATGGGAGAAGTAAAAGGTCAACTTGAGGACTTAGCTTTCCCCCGCCTTTATCCTAAACAATACAAATGGTTACGCCATTCATTAAAAACAGCATACTTAGAAAGAAAAAAACAGGCCGAAAAAGCAAAGCCTTACTTAATGAAAATGCTAAACGAAAATGAAATTAAGGTGAAAGATATCCATGCTCGAGCCAAGCATTATTTCTCTTTGTACCAGAAACTCCTGAGATATAATATGGAGATTGAAAAAATCTATGATTTGGTTGCTTTAAGAGTTATTGTGCCAGATATTGAAAGTTGCTATCGGAGTTTGGGAATAATTCACCATTCTTGGGCGCCTTTGCCAGGAAGGATTAAAGATTATATCGCCTCCCCAAAACCAAATGGCTATCGGTCTCTCCATACTACTGTAGATTGTCCTTTCTGTAAAACTCCCTTGGAAATTCAAATTAAAACCGAAGAAATGCATAAAGAAGCAGAATATGGTGTTGCTGCTCATTTAGGCTACAAAGAAAGGATTCCCCAACGAACTTATAAGTATCAATTCTACTGGATGGACCAATTAAGAAAATGGCGAGAAGAATTAAAGGATCCAAAGAAAGTCGCTTCTCTGTTAGAATCTGAATTATTTAAAGACAGAGTTTTTGTCTTTACCCCAAAAGGAGATATATTTAACCTGCCTAAAGGAGCTACAGCAGTTGATTTTGCTTATGCCGTTCACACTGAAATTGGTGACCATTGTGATGGAGCAAAAGTTAATGGCAAACTAGTTCCTTTAAATTATGTTTTGAAAACCAGTGAAACCGTTGAAATTTTAACCAATAAAAACAAAACCCCTTCCTCTGATTGGCTAAGATTTGTAAAAACAGCAAAAGCTCGCTCAAAGATAAAAAATTTCTTACAAAAAGCCTATGGTTTTTCTCCAGAAAAACCAAGGAAGAAGTCCTTTAAAGAAAACATATCGCTAATTAAAAAAATATTACCAATAAGAAAGGAAAGAAAACCAAAAATTCTTATTGGAGGTCAAGTAGGAATTTCAGTAAAATTGAGTAAGTGTTGCTCCCCTCAACCGGGAGAGAAGATTTCTGCCTTTATCACTAAAGGAGAAGGAGCTTCGATTCATAAAATTGACTGTTTAAATTTAAAAGAGCTTAAACAAAAATGGCCTCAAAGAATTACTGAAGCCAAGTGGATAAATATTGAAGATAAAAAGAAAACAAAAAGTTGAATTAAGAAAATTTAGTGATAAAATGGAAAAGATTAAGCCGGAGTGGTGAAACTGGAAAACACGCAGCACTCAAAATGCTGTGGGCTTCGGCCCTTGAGGGTTCGAGTCCCTCCTCCGGCACTTTCAATGCTAAAAATTTCTAAAAATTCAAATGATTGTTGGCTTATGGTTTTTAAATCTAGTCCAATTGGAAACGAAATTTCCTGCGTGATGTATGGTTTATCAGAGAAGATTTTGAATGATGGAGAAAAATTAAAAACCCTCCTTTTGGAAGGTTTAAGAAGGGATAATTTTAAAATTTTAGAAATAGCTGATTACAAATTCCAACCTCGAGGTTATACAGTCTGTGTGTTGTTAGCTGAATCTCATGCTGCCATTCATACTTATCCGGAATACAATTCTTTGGTCTTTTATCTTTACAGCTGTAGAGAAGAAGGTGACGGTAAAAAAACTTTTGAATTCCTAAAAGAAAAACTAAATCCTCAAGCTGTAGATCTTAAAGAGAGAATGGTAAAAGTAGAAGATACAAAATTAAAATCGAAAAATTCTCTGAATCAACCAGCCGGAAACAAGCCCGACTGCTACTCCCGCTAGGATGTCAGAAGGCCAATGGAGACCAACTATCACTCGCCCTAAGCAGATTAAACTGCTGGCTATAAAAAATAAAAGGCCAGCTTTTTTGTTGTAAAGAAAAACTATAAAAGATAAAGCAAAAAAGAAAGCAGCGTGACCCGAAGGAAAAGCAGGATGATTTACTTCAGCCACCAATAAATTAACGCTTCTCTCCAGAAAGGGTCGGGGCCTTGGCCAAAAAAAACGGATCAATTCAGTAATCCCGAACCTAGCTAACGCTCCTGCTACCAACCCTTTTATTACCAGAGGCCAGTATTTCTTCAAATTAATCAAAAGAAATAGAAAAATACTCGCTCCCAAAATATAGGGGAGGTAATCAGCCAAAAAGATAATTATCGCATCAAACCAGACATAGTGAAGAAGATAAGCATTTAATTGTTCAAAAATTACTAAGTCCATTTTAAACTATATTGAAATTAAGCTCGCTGGCTCTTTAAGAATTTAGAAAGTTTTAAAATATCGGCTGGATTACCAAAATCTAACCAGTAATCCTGAATTTTTCTGACTTTTACTTTTCTTTCTTTAGCCAAAAGGTTAATAGCATCAGTCAATTCATACTCTCCTCTTGAAGAAAGTTTAACTTCGGGAATTTTCTCAAAGATTTCGGGAGTAAACTTATAAAGCCCGGTATTTATTAAATTACCCACAAACTTTTTTGGCTTCTCGACGATTTTCTCCAAAAAGCTATTATTAGTTACTAATACTCCATACTTTTCTGGGTGCTGGTGCCAGAATCCAGCAACATAATTGTAATTGTCGCTGATGTTAAAAGCTCGGAGATCTTTCACTGAATAAAGATTGTCACCGTAAACAGCTAAAAAATTTTCCTTACCAATAATATCTCGGACACATTTAATAGGACATAAAGTCCCACCTGCTTTATTTTTATTTCCTAAAACTTCATACTGATTAACGAGTTTGACTTCGTTATAATTGTATTTTTTTAAAAAATCTCCAAACAATTCTGCCCGATACCCAACGACTAAAATTAAATCTTTATAACCGGCTTTCAAGAGATTATCCAGAAGATAAACCAAAAAAGGTTTTCCTAAAACCTTAATCAGATGTTTTGGTCTATTGCGGGTTAAATGAAGCATCCGCGTGCCTTTCCCGGCTGCTGCAATAACTACTTTCATATCCTTTTTGCTAAATTAAATGCTTTTTTGTTTATCTGGAGATATTTTTCTGGAACAACTTTCCTGATTGCTTTTAAAATTGAGGTAGGAGTTAGAGGAATTAATTTTTTGAAAGCAGCATATCCCAAAAGAGAAACACCAGCTAGAACTTCTTTACCTAATTTTTCTTTAACAATTTGGGAAGCTGGAATAAAAAGAACTCTTTTAGAAAATTTTTCAAGTTCCTTTTGAATTTGTTTACTGGGAAGGGTATTTTTTGCGCCAAAAATTGGTTTAATAAAATCATTAACTAAAAATACAGTTCTCTTTCTTGACCCATAATAACAGGATTTCAAAGCTTCCTGAGCTTCAAGGGAAATAACCAAATCCGCCCCAGCCTGCCTGACTAAGGGGGAGTAAACTTCCTTCCCAAACCGAATATGGGTTTCAACCGAACCACCCCGCTGACTGAGCCCGTGAAGTTCTGAGGTCTTAATATCTTTACCCTCAATCAAAGCTGCTTCAGCCAAAATCCGAGTCAAAGTAATAATCCCCTGCCCTCCAACACCTGAGATAATAATATTAAAATCTTTTTCCATAAAATTTTATTTAACAAATACACAAGGCCTTTGGGCGATGATGACAGAAACTTCTTTTTTTTGTAAAAATTCTTTAATTTTGTTTATAAACTCTTTTTGATTTCCTTGATCGATGACTTTAAGATTTTTAACCCCACAAGCTCTGACAACTTCCTCAATTTTTATTTTTGGTCCCTCCTCTCCCATCCCGGTTCTGGAAATACCGGGATGGGGTTGATGACCGGTCATTGCCGTAGTTCCATTATCCAGAATTATAATTAGGGGGTTGGATTTGTTATGGACAGCATTGATTAAAGCAGGAATCCCAGCATGAAAAAAAGAGGAGTCTCCAACAAAAGCGATAATTTTTTGTTTATTTTTAGTGGCTTTTTTAATTCCATGAGCTATCCCTACATCTGATCCCATACAATAAAGATAATCTTGGAGAAAATGGGGAGCTACGCCTGCTAACATATAACAGCCAATCTCTCCTCCAAAAACTACATCTTTTTCTGATAAATTCATCTCTTTTAAGGCAGTTTTTATTCCCGAAAACACTAACCAGTAAGGACAACCTGGACAGAGCTGGGGAGTCCGGCGAGGAATTTTTAATTTTAAATTTTTAATTTTTATTGAATTTTCAATTTTCAATTTTCTGTTAGTAATTTTAGCAATGGCTCGGAGAACAATTTCTGGTTTTAACTCTCCAATCTCTGGTAATAAGTTTCTACCAAAAATTTGAAGTTTTGGGTTAGCGACTTTAGCGAATCTTGTAACTTCTCTTTCTATATAAGGCTCAAGTTCTTCGACTATTAATACTTTTTTAAGATTCTTGATGAAATTTTTTATTTTTTTCTCTGGTAAAGGATAAAAGGATTCTAATTTCAAAACCGGGACATTTAAATTAAGCTCTCTCAATGCCTCCATTACATACAAGAAAGAAATTCCTGAACTAACCACTCCTATTTTGAAACCATCAGAGACCCGGTCTCTGTAAACTTTATTTAGGGAAGATTTTTCTGAAATTTCATTTTTTATCTTTCTAATTTTCTCAAAAAGTTCTTTTTTCATTTCAAGGACTCGGGGTGGCATAGTGACAAATTGGTGAGGATCTTTAACAAATTTCCCTTTTTTCTCTCGTTGAAGGATTTTTCCTAATTTTACTGGGCCAGTCTGTAAAGCAACTCTGGTGGTGGTCCGAATCATTACAGGAATTTTATATTTCTCAGAAATCTCGAAGGCAAGTTTTACAAAATCTTTGCACTCTTGAGGAGTAGCAGGAGTTAAAGTTGGAATATGAGCTAAGTAACTGTAAGCTCTTGAATCTTGTTCTGATTGAGCAGAACTTGAGCAACCAGGGTCATCAGCAACAACAATTACTAATCCTCCTCGAACACCGCTGTATACCAAAGGCATTAAAAAATCCGAGGCAACATTCAAACCAAAATGCTTCATTGCAACCAAGGTTCGGAGCCCTGAAAAACTAGCCCCAGCCCCCGCTTCCAAGGCCACCTTCTCGTTGGTTGAGAACTCAAAATATAAATTCAGATTTGAGATTTGAGATTTGCCTGTGACTCGAGAGCCCGGCTCTTTAGAGAGATTTGAGATTTTCCAGAATGTATTTCCGATTTCTGAAGCGGGCGTGCCAGGATAAGTTGAAACAAATTGAACCCCGCTTTCAAGGGCCCCCCGGACAACTGCTTCGTTGCCAAGTAGAATTTCTTTTGTCCCTTTTTTTGCTAAAACTTTAATAGACGACATGATTTTTTGATTATATCATAATATTTCTGGTTGGAAAAACTGGTTGAGTTGGATTTTTACCGGGATTACCTGTTTTATTTTTTTATTTTCTATTATTACTTTCAGTAACCTGCCGCGCATTGTTTCTTCAGAAAAGCCCTGATCAAAAACAAAATTGCCTAAGCTATAAGCAATCCAACCGTGTTTGTGTTTTATAAACTGTTGAACCACATGAGGGTGGTGCCCCACCACCAAATCAGCCCCGGCTTCAATTAGATTTTGACTGAAACTTTTTTGAAAAACAGTGGGTTCTTCAGAATATTCTTGGCCAGCATGTAAAGAAACAACTAAAACATCTACTTTTTCTTTAGCCCTTTTAATATCTTCTTTTACTCTTTCCATGTCGTCCCAACTTATCCAAGCGACACCAGCATAGCCCTCACCGGCGCTCCAAACTTCAGGGCCGAGATTAGTATAGCCCAAAAATCCAATTTTAGTTCCTTTTATTTCTTTTATCTTCACTGAAAATGCCTCTTCTCTATTGGAGCCAGCCCCAACATAATCTATACCATTTTCTTCCAGGCGAGCCATTGTATCTTCTAAAGCAACTCTTTGATAATCCAGCATATGGTTATTAGCCAAAGACAAAATATCAAAACCAGCATAGGCTAAACCTTCAATTACTTTGGGGTCCGCTCGGAAAGAATAAATACTGCCAACCCTTTTGCCTTTATCAGAAATCGGTCCTTCTAAGTTGCCAAAAACTAAATCTGCCTTTTTCAATTCATCAGCAATTTTCAAAAAAGGAAACCGCCAATCATTGTTTTGTTTTACATACCATTCAACTCCTCTATCTAACATAATATCGCCTACGAGAAATATTTTAACTTGTGCCTCTTTTTTCAGCTCTTGAGAGATAAAACCGGTGAGAGCTTGTTTTCTGGTGTGTCTTAAGCACTGGCACTCACTTAAACTTAAAAGAACGACTGCCGAAACAGACGCCATTCCTAAGACAAAAACCAAGACAAAATTTTTGTAATTTTTCTTAAACAACAAAGTTAATCAATTTATCCTTGACGAAGATTGCCTTTTTGATTTTTTTGTTCTCTATCCACTTTTTAATTTTAGGGCTTTTCAGGGCAAGTTTTTTTGCTTTATTCTCTGAAATTCCTGATTCAACTTCTATTTTATCGCGAACTTTACCATTAATTTGAACTACTAAAGTTATCTTTTCTTCTTTAAGTAATCTTTCATCATATTTTGGCCACTTTTGGAAAAAAATACTTCTTTTATGCCCTAATTTTTGCCAAAGCTCCTCTGCCATATGGGGAACAAAAGGAGATAAAATCTTTAAAAAATCTTTTAAATCCCTTTTTGCTAACCCTCTTGGATTTTCTTGCCAAGCATTACAAAATTCCATCATGCTACTTATAGCTGTATTAAACTTCATATTTTCAATATCTTCTGAAACTTTTTTAATTGTTTTGTGTAAAAGTCTCTTTAGTTCTCGCGAATCTGCTCGAATTTTATTCGCGAATATTCGCGAATTTTTATTCGTGTCTATTTGCGAGTACAAATTCCAAATTTTTTCCAAAAATCTTCTCACTCCCCTTACACCTTTTGAATCCCAGGCAATCGCCTGATCAAAGGGACCCATAAACATCTCATAGCATCTCAAAGTATCAGCTCCATATTTTTTTCTGACATTATCAGGATTTATAACATTGCCTTTTGATTTAGACATCTTAACTCCTCCTTCTCCAAGTACTGTACCGTGGGAAGTCCGCTTTCTATAAGGTTCGGGGCCTAAAGATTTTGGGACAGCTCCAATATCCCATAAAAATTTATAGATAAACCGAGAATATAAAAGATGTAAAGTGGTATGTTCCATTCCTCCATTGTACCAATCAACTCCACCTACGCTCTCCGAGCTTCGGCGGGTAGGCGCCATCCAATAAAGCAACTTTTTGGGATCGGCAAGTTTCTTATCGTTATGAGGGTCGCAGTAACGAAGATAATACCAATTGCTTCCTGCCCAGTTTGGCATAACATCGGTTTCTCGTCGAGCTACTCCTCCACATTTTGGACACTCAGTGTTAATCCACTTTTCAGCTTTGGCTAAAGGAGATTCGCCGGTCTCAGTTGGTTTAAAATCTTTTATATTTGGTAATTTCACTGGCAAATCTTTTTCTGGCACTGGTACCCAGCCGCACTTTTTACAGAAAACCAGAGGGATAGGTTCTCCCCAATATCTTTGCCTTGAAAAAATCCAATCTCTTAGTTTATAATGAATAGCTTTTTTGGCTAAACCTTTGCGTTCGAGCCATTGAAAAATTCTTTCTCTAGCCACTTCAGACCTCATCCCATCAAATCTTCCAGAGTTAATTAAAATCCCTTCTCCAGTATAAGGGTGCTGATATCTGCCATTAGAGAGAGCAAAGGTCGGTTCTTTCTCCTTCTTTTTGGGTTCAATTACTTCTATCATCGGAAGATTATGCTGTCGAGCAAACTCAAAGTCTCTTTCGTCGTGACATGGCACTCCCATTATCGCTCCCGTCCCATAGTGCATTAAAACATAGTCGGCTACAAATACAGGAATCTCTTTGCCCGTGGCTGGATTAATCGCCATCACCCCTTCTAACTTTATTCCGGTTTTTTCTCTGGTTTCGGAAATTCTCTCTCTTTCCAATTTCCTTGTTGCTTTTTCTATATATTCTTTAACTCTTTTGAGGTTTAAGATTTGAGATTTGAGTTTTTCTATTACCGGATGTTCTGGCGCCAAAACCAAATAAGTAGCCCCAAAGATGGTATCAATCCTTGTAGTAAAGACATCAATTGAAAATTGAGATTTGAGAATTGAAAATTTTATTTCTACCCCCTCTGATTTCCCTATCCAATCTCGCTCTAAAGTTTTTACTTTCTCTGGATAATCAACTTTATCTAAATCTTGAAGTAATCTTTCAGCGTATTTGGTAATCTTTAACATCCATTGTTCTTTCTCTTTTCTGGTAACTTTCGTCCCACACCTTTCGCATTTTCCCTCAATAACTTCTTCATTAGCTAAGCCAATCTTACAAGAAGGACACCAGTTGATTGGGATTTTGGCTTTATAAGCTAATCCTTTTTTGAAAAGTTGCAAAAATATCCATTGGGTCCACCGGTAGTAATTTGGGTCAGTGGTATCAATTTCTCTACTCCAATCAAAGCTTAATCCTAAGTTTTTCATCTGGCGTTTATAGTTTTTGGTGTTTTTTTTAGTAGTAATCTTAGGATGGATTCCTGTCCGGACAGCATAATTTTCAGCAGGTAATCCAAAAGCATCCCAACCCATTGGAAACAAGACATTATAACCTTCCATTCGTTTTTTTCTGGCAATCACATCCATTGCCACATACCCTCGACAGTGTCCAACATGCAATCCTTCACCTGAGGGATAAGGAAACTCAACCAAAATATATTTCTTTGGTTTTTTCGAGAAATCTTTAGCTCGGAAAATATCTTCTCTCTCCCAAATCCTTTGCCATTTTTTTTCAATTTTTTGGGGATTGTATTTCATATGATTTTTTACCCCGTATGAGAAATTTGGCAAAGTGTTTGCGAAGCAAACACCTAAATTGCTGAACCCAATAGAGGAATTTCGGCTGGGCTTCGCCCCAATAAATATTAGTTGCCGAAATTCTCATACTGGAGAAAGCAGCCAAATTTCCTCTACGGGGTTTATTTTATCATTTCTCTTACATCAACCCAAATAACTTCTGAGCATTTTCTGTGGTGGCTTCAGCAACTTTCTCAAAACTTTCATTTTTAATTTCTGTGATTTTTTGAGCAACGTATTTTACATACAAAGGTTCGTTTCTTTGACCTCGGAAAGGAATTGGGGCCATAAAGGGACAATCGGTCTCAATCATTATTTTCTCTAAAGGAACAAAAGGTATTGAAGAAGCTCGCTCTTGATTGTAGGTGATGTTGCCAGTATAAGAAATCAAAAAGCCAAGGTCTAAGAATTTTTTAGCGACTTCGTAATCTCTTCCGAAACAATGAATCACCCCTCTTTTTGATGGAAGTTTATTTTCTCTAAGAATTTGCAAAACTTCTTCATCAGCTTCTCGGCTATGCAAAATTAAAGGTTTCTCTACTTTACAAGCAATCTTAATTAATTTCTCAAAAATTTCTTTTTGCCTTTTTTTATCTGAGCGGTGATAAAAATCAAATCCGGTTTCACCAATAGCCACCACTTTTGGATGAGCTGCTAACTTTAACCACTCTTTCTCATTAAATTCTTCATCTTCAACATGAATCGGATGTAAACTTACAGCAGCATAAATATTTTTGTGGTTTTCAGCTAACTCAATAGATTCTTGCGAATTCTTAAAATTAGTACCAACATTGACGATCGCTTTTACTCCCCCTTCAAAAGCTCGCCGGATTACCTCTTCTCGGTCTCTATTAAAATCCTTGAAATTCAAATGGGCATGAGTATCTACAAGCATATATTTAAAATTTTATCAGAATCTCAATAAATTAAAAAGAGAGTGGCCTGAATGGAACCACCTTTTTCTTCTCTACATATTTCCGAACTTCTTTTTTCTCTTTTATCTAGAATACTTTTTATCAAATTTAAATTCGAGGGAATAAGGGCTTTTCTTTTTTTACCTTAAATCTTAAATTTTGAATTTTGAATCTTGAATCTTGAGTTGGTTTAATTCCAAGTTGTTTGAAAATTTTTTCTGAGGTTTCGGGTAAAAATGGCTGGAGCATACTGGCTATATGAGCCAGAGTAAATAGTAAATGGTAAATGGTAAATAATTGCTTATCAGTTTTTTCCCAGGGCCGCTCTTTTTCAATGTAACGGTCACAAAAACTAATCAATTCCCAAATTGAACTCAATGCTTCATTAAATTTAAAATTCTCTAGGGCTTCTTTACATTTTTGCCAAGCTTTCTCAATTTCCTCTTTAATTTCCTGATTCATAACTCCTGATTCATAATTCTTTCCCTTTGCCATCGTTAAAACCCTGGCCACCAAATTTCCCAACCCCGAAGCTAAGTCTGAGTTATATCTTCTTTCAAATTTCTCGTAAGTAAAATCGCCGTCTTCGGTTGGAGGAATTTCACGCAAGAGGAAATAACGAACGGCATCGGTTCCATATTTTTTCACCAATTCAAAGGGGTCAATGACATTTCCCAAACTCTTTGACATTTTCTGACCCCCTGAGGTTATATAGCCGTGGACAAATATTGTTTTTGGCAAAGGCAAACCTAAAGATAAAAGTAAACTTCCCCAGATTACGCTATGATGCCAAGTTATATCTTTACCTATAATATGAACATCGGCTGGCCAGAATTTCTTAAATTTCTCCGCTGGATAATCTGTAGTGGTGAGATAATTTATCAAAGCATCCACCCAAACAAAGAGAGTAAATTTTTTATCAAAAGGCAAAGGAATACCCCATTTCACTTTTTTTCTAGAAATACTTAAATCTTGGATCGGCTCTTTTAATCTATTTAAAATCTCATTTTTTCTGCTTGAGGGGATAATGAAATCTTTATTTTCTTCAATATGTTTGAGAAGATTTTTTTTGTATTTGCTCATCTTGAAAAAATAGGTCTCTTCTTCTATCTCTTCAACCGGTTTTTTATGCACCGGGCAATTCCTCCCTTTTAAATCTCTTGGCAACCAGTAAGTTTCGCAATCTACACAATACAGCCCTTTATATTTTCCTTTATAGATATCTCCTTTTCGATTTATTTCTCTGAGAATATCTCGAACAACTTTTATATGCCTTTTTTCGGTTGTTCGAATGAAATCGTTATTTGAGATATTCAAAGTTTCCCATAATTCTTTAAAATATTTACTCATTTCATCTACAAACTCCTGAGGTTTCTTTTTAGCTTTTTCTGCACGTCGTTGAATTTTAAGTCCGTGCTCATCCACTCCGATACTAAAATGAACATCAAATCCCTGAATACGTTTATAGCGAGCTAAAACATCCGCTTGGACCTTCTCTAAACAATGTCCTAAATGAGGTTTCTCTGAAGGATAATCTATAGCAGTTGAAATAAAGAATTTTTTGTTTATCCTGCTCATGATTGTTATTTTGGACTTATAATTACTACGAATTCTCCCTTCGCTTTGTCTTCTTTTATTTTTTCAATTACTTCTTCAATATTGCCTCGATAGACAGTTTCAAATTTTTTAGTTAACTCTCGGCAAACCACAACCTGAAGTGTCGTATTAAGACTGCCATGGCAATGATAATACGACAGTTTTAGTTCGTTCAGAGTTTTTAAAATACGATATGGTGATTCGTAAAAAATTACTGGGTATTTTGAATTGATAACTTCCTTAAAAAACTTTTTCCGTTTTCTTTTCTGGGGTGGGAAACCCAAAAATAAAAACCTGTTCATAGACACTCCAGCAATACTGGCTGCGGTGGTTAAGGCTGAAGGCCCGGGAATAGGAATTATTTCAACCTCCAGAGAGCGGGTCTCTGTAATTTTCTCGATGAGTTTGTTGCCCGGATCGGAGATGCCGGGAGTGCCAGCGTCGGAAACCAGAGCCAGGTTTTTCCCTTCCCGGAGTAATTTTAAAATATAATTTACCTTCTTGAGTTTTGAGTGCTGGTGGTAAGATTGGGTGCGTGTTTTAATACCAAAATGATTCAAAAGTTTCTGGGTAACCCTAGTGTCCTCGCATAAAATTAAATCAACGCTCCTTAGTACTTCAAGAGCGCGGAGAGTGATATCTTTCAGATTGCCAATAGGAGTTGCCACAACATACAAAGTTGCCATATATACAATGAAAGAGGTAATCTAAAGTTCTGAGGTTCTTTGCTCAGATGAATCTTCCCCAAAATCTTTTTTCATCTTAGTTAAATAGTCTCTTAAAACTTCGTAAATTACTCCGGCTAAAGGAATAGCTAAAATTGCCCCTAAAACTCCCCAAAGCTTAGCACCAACAGCAAAAGCAGTCAAAACTAAAACTGGAGGAAGACCAGTGAGTTTCTTGAAGAGAATTGGGAACAAAAGATTATTTTCCAGAAGTTGGATTATACCAAAAGCTACCAGAACAAACCCAGCTTGGAATAAAGAGTTTAAAGAGACAATAAAGGCAATTATTAACCCTGCTATAAGAGGGCCTACAATAGGAATAAAATCCAAAATTCCTGCCATTAAACTTAGCATAAATGGATATTGAACATTTAAGATTCTCAAAATCAAATAGGTTAATCCGCCAACAAACAAAGCTCCAATTACTCTCGAAATAAACCAGCCGCTTACTTTCTCTTTTGATTTTTGCCAAAGTCTAAGAAGATAATTTTTGTGCCTTAAAGAAAAAGTGTTTAAAACTCTCTCCCCAAAATTTTTTTCAAGGGAAATAAAAAAAGCCAAAAATACAACAAACAAAGTTGCCCAAAGTCCTCCAAAAAGAGCAAAAAGAGCACTGAAAACATTTTCTCCAGCTTTCCCTAAGCTTTGTTGAAAAATCTTTGTTAGATTCTCAGTATTCTTGAAAGTTTCTACTCCCAGTTTTTCAAAAAAGGGTGAAATTTTCTGAAGATATAAAGGAAGATTTTGAGTAAATTTCTGAATTTCGGAAAGAAATACCGGAGCAGTTTTATAAATAAAAAAACTTAAAACAGCAAACACTCCAAAGTATAAAATAATAGCTCCTGCAATTCGGGGAATTCTTTTTTTCTCTAAAAAGTCGATTACGAAACTAAATAAAATCCCAATAATTAAAGCAAAAACAAACCAGACAATAATATCTTTTACTAAATAGAGAAGATAAAGACCGATTATAGCAAGAGAAACTTTCAAAATTGATTCCCAGCTGATAGTTAAAGTTTTTTGTTCCATAAATTTTATATTTTTAATAAAGCTTGAAACTTCTTTTGATTTTTATGAGGGCCAATCAAAGCTAGGTTCAGCTTTTCTGGTCGGAAGATGTCTTGAGCTAATTTTTGAATAGCGGTTGGAGTAACTTCATCAATTTTGGCAAATTTTTCTTCGGGTGTCAAAATTTTGCCGGTTAAAAGTTCTTGACCCGCATAAAAGGAGGCTCGAGCATCAGAAGTTTCCAAACTTAGCGCTAAACTCCCTTTTAGATATTCTTTTGCTTTTTTAAGTTCCTTTAGAGAAACTTTCTTTTCTTTAATCTTTCTGTATTCTTTTAGAGTAGATTTAATCACCTCTTCGATTTTATTATTAGGCACTCCCGCTCCTGTAACTATATAGCCGCTGTCAGTGTAAACCTCGGAAGAAGTATAAACATAGTAAGCCCAACCTTTTTCTCTGAGCAAAACATGAATCCGAGCACTTGCATTTCCTCCCAATATTGTAGCTAAAATTTCTTGAGTATATCTTCGTGGATGAAATAAATCATATCCTCTGGCTCCTAAACAAAGATGGGTTTGGTCGGTTTTTTTAAAGTGAATGAGAACCTGAGGTTTTGATTGCTTTTCGATTACCTCGACCTTTGGTTGAGGTAAACGAGAGCAAAGTTTTTTAAAGAATTTTTTAATTTTCCTTAAACACTCGATCTGGTTAAAATTGCCTGCCACACAAACAACAGTATTTAAAGTTGAGTAATGATTTCTTAAATAGTTTAAAAGGTCTCTTCTTTGAAGCCGTTGGATAATTTCTTTCCTCCCTAAAATGTGCCAGCCAGCTGGTTGATCCCCATATAAAAGTTCCTCCCAAAGATCTCCAATATACCTTGTGGGAGTATCTAAATACATATTTATCTCCTCCACTATTACTCCTTTTTCTTTTTTTATTTTGGAGGGTTCAAATTTTGAATTTAAAAGAATATCTGAGACCCAATCTAAAGCTAAATCCAGGTGAACATTTCTAGTTTTTGCCCAAAAACCAGTGAATTCTTTGGAGGTGAAAAAATTCCAGCTCCCACCAACTTTATCTAAGGTCTCAGCTATCTTCTGGTGGTTAGGGCGCTTGCTTGTTCCCTGTCCAAACATATGCTCTAAAAAATGGGAAATACCGTTTATCTCCTTAGTTTCATATTTCGAGCCAGTCCCAACCAAAACTAAAACAGTCACCGCTCGGGTGTTTTTCATTGGCACAGTGATGATTCGAAGACCATTTTTTAAGACAGTTTTTTTATACATTAACTTTCCAGTTTTTCTTCCATAACTTTAACCAAATCTTCTATCTTTACCCTTTCTTGGGCCATTGTATCGCGATCACGAACAGTCAGGTCATTTTGTTTTAGAGATTCAAAATCTATTGTTAAACAGAACACAGTACCAATTTCGTCTTGCCTCCTATATCTTCGGCCAATTGAGCCAACCTCATCGTACTGTAAAGTAAAGTGGGGCCTTAGCAAATTGAAAACGTCTTTGGCTTTTTTTACCAATTCTGGCTTGTTTCTGACTAAAGGCAAAACAGCAACTTTAATCGGAGCTAAAGATTTATGAAGCTTCAATAAAATCTCAATTTCTTTGGCTGCCTTAGTCGTCTTCGTTCTTCCTCCTTCTATTTCCTGATAAGCATCAGACAAAAAAGCAAAAAGACATCTTTCCACCCCAACCGAAGTTTCTACAATGTAAGGAAAATATTTCTCTTTGGTATCTTGGTCAAAATAGCGGAGCTCTTCTCCTGAATGTTTCGAATGAGTCTGTAAATCCCAATCGCCTCGATTATGGATTCCCTCGATTTCTTTCCAGCCAAAAGGGAATTTATATTCAATATCTATTTGGCGTTGAGCATAATGAGCTCTATCTTCTTTCGGAACTTCCCTTACTCTTAAATTCTCTTTTCTCATTCCTAAATCTTGGTACCATTTTATCCTTTGCTCCACCCAATAATCGAAAAATTTATCAGCTTCTTTGGGATGGCAAAACCATTCCATTTCCATTTGCTCAAATTCTCTAGTTCGGAAAATAAAGTTTTTTGGGGTAATTTCATTTCGGAATGACTTACCAATTTGAATCACTCCAAAAGGAATTTTAAGACGCATCGAATTTAAAATATTTAAGAAATTCACATAAATCCCCTGGCAAGTTTCAGCTCTCAAATAAGTAGTTGCCGCTTTATCCTCTACTGGTCCGACAAAAGTTTTTAGCATTAAATTAAATTTTCGTGGTTTGGTGATCTCTCCACCACACTCAGGACATTTTTTGTTTCCTAACTCATCAGCTTTAAATCGTTTATGGCAAGATTTACATTCAACTAATTCATCAGCGAAACCAGCGGTTAAGTGGCCTGAGGCCTGCCAAACCTTCGGATTCATTAAAATGGCTGAATCTAAGGGAACAATGTTTTCCTGCTCTCTCATTGCTTTTAACCAAGCTTTCTTAATATTTTGTTTCAATTCAAAACCGAGAGGTCCAAAGTCGTAAACTCCACCAAAACCTCCATAAATCTCAGAAGAAGGAAAAATAAAACCTCTTCTTTTGCAAAGAGAAATAATTTTTTGAATTTTATCCTCCATTTAAAGTTAAATATTGGGAAATTTTTATTGAACTACCCCCTGTTCCTCATCCACTGTTTCATCATCAGGTAAAGTAGTATCTACTGAATCAGCTTTTTGGTGAAGGATTTCTTGAGTAAAAACATCCTCTCCTAAAATATCAGCTTCTTCAATTAAGATAGGAGTTTTTCCTCTTTGAGAAGAATTAGGAGTAAATTCAATCTGGAAAGCCAGAATCAAGGAAGTGTCATCAGAACCTTGAAATGCTTCAAGATCTCCAATATTCCAAATTACTTCTCTTGATTCGGGATCAAAGGTAAACTTGGCATCTTCAGGAGAAAATTTACCGGTCGGTTTTACATTCGAGGGCAATTTGCTTTTAACTTTAACATTTTTCAAATCATTCCAAGAATTTTTAACCTGCCAAAACACAGTATAAGTGGTTTTTTTGCCAACCTTTGGTGGCAGAGGTCCAGAATTGCCAAACATTTCATCTTTGAAATAAACTTTCTGTTGAAGATCAACAATAGAGTTTATCTTTGTTTCAAAAACTTTCTGAGTACCTGCTAAAGTCACTCTGTTTCTTAATACAGGGTTTTTAATTTTCTTAGGAATACTTTCTTTAAGTTTTATCCAGAATTCCACTTTCCCTTCTTCTCCAGCATCCAAAAATCGTAAATCGCTAACCTGTTTCCAATCCCAAACAATGGTGTTATCACCTTTCCCGAATTCACCATTTTCTGACCGTAAGGTGTTAAGATCAAAAAATTCTCCTTCTAGTTTGGCAAAAAGGAATTTTTTCTGAATGGGGCGAGAACCGATATTCTTGAAAAAAACTTCATAATGAAGGAAATCTCCTGCTTCAGCAATATATTTTTGAGAGCCATTTATAAGTTGGGAGATATATAGAGATGGCTCAATAATCTCAAGCGACCTTACTGCTTCCTTCAATAACCAAAATTCTCCATCCTTTATCATTCCAAGCTGAGCGCGGAAAATTTTCTGAGAACCCTCTTCTCCATCAACCGTTCCCTCTATTTCAATTCTTCCTCCATTCGCTTGAGTAAGAGGGAAAAGATCCCATTCCGTTTGGTCTAAAGCTGGGGGCTGAGAATTCAAAAAATGGAATCCTTCAGGGTACTCTATCCTTATTCTTAAATTCTCCAGAACATAATCGATGTTAGAAAAATAATTTAGAGAAAACTTTATTTTCTCTCCTTGTTCAGTTTTCAAGGGTAAATCAAATTCAAAGGTCAGAGGAACAAATTTTATTTGGCAAGAATGAGTAGTTTTTGACTCATAACGGGCAGTGAGATTTTTGGGACGATAAGAGAGCGAAGCTTTAGCTTCCAAAACATCGTTTTCTTTTCCAAAAACTCTAGCTCGGAAACTTTCAACTCTTTCTTCTCCGGGATAAATGTCTTCGATTTTCTTGGTAATTATTGTACTCTCTCCTTCGAGAGGGATAGATTGTCTGGGATATTCAAAAATAAGTTCTGGCTCCTCCAATCTAACTTTTCCATTGTTCTTAAATTTCACCAAGTATTCAACTTCATCCCCTGCCTGAATTTTCTCGGGCGCTAAAATCTCCAACTTTAGAATCTCCTTGGAGTATTGATTTTTTTGCCAATACCAATAACCCGCTATCCCGACTCCAGCAAATAAAAATAAGATAAGGATGATTAAAAACTTCTTCATAACTTCTTTAATTTTAGTTTATTTTTCGATTTTTGTAAATTCTCCTCTCAAGAACTCTAAATAAAGTTGTGAAATCTCCTTCAAATTTTCTTTCATATCACCGGTGATTCTAAGCCGCCCTAAAATCTTCCAACCTTCCGAAAGGAAAATTCTTAAAATCTTAACTGTATCTACACTTATTTCTTTTGCCATCTTCCTTTCTTCTTCTGAGAACTTTTTAAAACATCGCCAACATACTACCCCTCCTTCTTTCGGCAAAAACCAAAAGGTCTCTGGTAAAAGTTTTTCTCTACAAACCGGGCAGAAATAAAGTTCTGGGTTGAATCCCAAAAGAGCAAAAAAGTTCCAAAGAAAAAAATAATAAGCTAAACGTAAATCGTCAATAGCAAATCGTAAGTCATTTAACTTTTTAAAGGTTGTAAGAACTAGTTGCCAAATTTTCTCATCCTCTTCTTCTGGAGCAGTTAAAGAATTGAGAGCATCAGCTATCTTGTAAGCAATTTCTAATTTCTGAGGATCTTCTCTTAAATTCTTGAATTTATCAATTAAAATTGCATCGGTTAAGGTTTTGTAAGTTTTCCCTTGAATGAATTCGATTTCAGAAAAATAAAAAATATCAGCCCCGCTCCTCAACTTTGATTTTATCTTCCGAATTGCTTTTCCTAAAATTTTAAGTTTCCCGTAATCTTCAGTATAAACTGTAAAAAGTTGATCGGCTTCCCCTCGATCCTCTTTATCCAAAAAAATCCCTTTTGTCCGGTAGTGAGTGAAGGGCATATCAGGCTAATTTTTCAATGGCAATATGAAGCTTCTCTTTGTCAATCTTTATTTCTTTTTCTATGATAACTTTTTGAGGAATTTCTTTTTTAATATCTTTGGCTCGAGTTTTGTCTAAAATTGTTTTTTTGTTTTTTGTTATAATTTCGCTAAGTTTTCCAGAGCTAGAATAGTAAATTTCGATTTTATCTTTCGGAGTAAGGCCTTCTTTTTTGCGAAGTTCTTGAATCTGGCGAATAATCTCTCGAAGTTGACCCTCTTCTTTTAATTCCTTGGTAATTTCTGTATCCAATTCTATCTCTCTTTTAATTTTTGGATCAAAAATTATTTCTTTAACATTCACT
>Ga0190360_1000303_pt1 | contig 27782 bp, 23 predicted proteins | sample 48721834_MG_FD_161271 | JGI IMG/M metagenome (GOLD analysis project Ga0190360, IMG submission 161271) | Hydrothermal vent microbial mat bacterial communities from Southern Trench, Guaymas Basin, Mexico - 4872-18-3-4_MG | ecosystem: Environmental > Aquatic > Marine > Hydrothermal vents >...
TTTGTTTCAACCTCACGGATGTATGGGCTTCCGAATTATCCACTTGTGCGATATTCAGTACAAAATGCGGTTCATTATTCGGCTGATAATGTTCTGGCAAAAGGTGAAAAAGTATTTAGTGGAAAGAAGATATGTCCTTCGTGTAATAGAGAAGTTCGTCCAAATTGGAAGATTTGTGCTTATTGTGGATTTAGGCTTTAAAAGGGATGTAAAAATATGTATAATTATACAAATTGTCCAGTTGTTTTAGAAAACGAAATATTATTAGAAGATGTTGGAGATAAATTGGAAGTATGGAAACAGTATTATATCAAAGAAATGGGACTATATAATTACCCATTTAGAAAAGAGAAATTGAACTTTTTATTTTTCAATAAGGAATGGAAAAAAATTATTAAAATATATTATACTAAAAAAGGAAATGATTTATGGGTTTATTATAAAATAGTATTTAGTCCATTCTTAAAATTATTGTTAGGAATATTATTTGTAATACTATTATTAGGAGATTTTTTAGGTAGTTTATATTTTTATACAATATTTACGCAAATGTTTGACTTTGATAATATTTCATCCGGAATAATTATAACTACAATTTCAATTTTATTTCTGTTAATAACGATTTTATTGGTACTTTCTATTTTCCAAATTCCTAAAAATGCCTATGGAACAAAAAATAGAAATATTATTATAGATATTAGGAAAGCGGCAAAAGATGCTTTAAAAAAAGTCAAACAGAAAGAGATCGCAAAAATGGTGAGAAAATCCCGCAAAGAATTGTTTTTCTGTCCTCATTGTGGTAAAAGAATAAAATTAAACTGGAATTTTTGCCCCTATTGTAATGAAATTTTGACTTAAAATAAAAAATAAAAAAAAACGAGAGAGAATTCATATTAATGGAAAAAATCAACTTTTTTTCAATTAAAAATTTTGAAACAATTAATTTGATATATTGTGCGGGGTTCGTGAAGAAAAAAACATCACAATTTCCTAAAATACTGGAAAAACCATTAATAAAATCGAATAAAAATGGTATTGTAGCGTTTAAAAGTGGAATGCGATCTGCAATATTATTTCATGACAATAAATATTATAGAATTAAAGGATGTGGGATGGAAAATGACGGTTTTGTTTACGAAACTTATTTACCAAATATGATTGATAGTAATGGAATTAGAAAAAAAAGGTTAAGAGGATGTCAATTTTTAGAGAATTGTGAAAAAGAAATAGAAGTATCTAAAAAATTGGGAAATGTTTTCAAAAAGAAGAATTTGTTCTTTCCGAATTTTCCTTTAGGATACTGGGTATATGAAACGAATTTTGATGAAGACCCTTGTGCAAGCCTATATGAAACTTATGGTGAAATCCGATTAAATGACGATTTTCTGTATTTACTTGAGTCAAGATTAGACCAAAACCCGTCATTTTTTGGTGGTCTATTAAAATTATATTATAAAATAGGCCAACATGTAGGATTTATTAAAAAAACGATTAATGAGGCAGGATATTTATGGGGGACATTTTTTGGGGATAAGGATATGATTTTTCATTCAAATTCACATATTAATAATATAATAGTTGCAAAAATTGGAGATACATTGACATTAGGACCTACAGATTTCGATTTAGCATACTTACCGGGTGATTTAGATACCAAGGAATTTGAGCAAAAGGTTTTGGACGAGAACCTTGTCTTGGAAGCATCTATAAAAGGCTGGGAAGTTTTTGACCCACTTTTAAAGTTATATAAAAATTTTAAAAGCGATAAATTAAATAACGATAAATTAAATAATATGAGAATAAAATTACGAAATAAACTATTTAAGGGTTTTAAAAAAGGATTTAAAGAAAAGCCTGATGAAATTAAGTTTAGTGAAATAAAGAAATTTTTTTATTGATGAACACCTTCAAAGTTTATTTGTTTTTTGGAGCAGAATTTATTTTATAAATTTGAAATATAAATTTAAAAATTAACATCTTATTTTTTTCATAATGTCCTTAATTTCGAAGAATCAACGAATTATAAAAAAAGAATTAGTAGAACAAATGAACATAGGATTAGGACATGTTGATAAATTAATAGGGAAAATGTTTGGAAATGGACTATCAGGAATTATTTTTAACCCAATCGCTAGATTAATCTATAAGATTATGTTATCAGATGATATTCGTAAAAAAACAAAAAATCAGATAGATATAATTCTTGAGTGTGCAAATTTATATAATGAACTTTTAAAAGAAAATGAAAATAAAGACCCAGAATTAAGTCTACAACAAAAAAAGGATAAAATTTTAAATGAAATAATTGAAAAATATTTTGAAGATTACAGGTTAAATGACCAGTCGTTTCATCATTGTAAAAAGAACCATGTAATATATCCAAAAATTGAAACAATGATGAAAGAAGTTTTTCGCTCCAGAATTGAGCCTGCCAATCAGCTGCTTACAAGCTCCGGTGAAACTTATGATGAGTTAACAAGAAATGCTTTTTCTAAAGAAGAAGCATTGGCAAATGTTAATAGAGAATTCAAGGCTACTGCAGAAATGCTAAAATTATTAAAAGAGAATATGGATGTAATTGAGGTTCCGGCTTTTGTAAGAAGAAAAATTGTAAAAATTATGATTGATGCTTTTGAAATGACTAAAAAGCAATTGTATGCCAGAATAGATGAAATTTTTGAAAATTCTTCATAAAAATTACTTAAAAAAAAATGCTGGCAAGAAAAAGATAAATAAAAATGAATGTTTTTTAATATTTTAAAGGAAATTTGGTTTAAAATTTTATAAATTTTGTTTTTTACTATTAAAAATTAAAAATAAAATTAATTAATAGAGTTTTAGAATACTTCAAAACCTATATGCGGTCGATATTTATTTTTTTATAATTTTTTATCTTTTCATAGACAAATTCCTCTTCTTTTTTGTCCAATTCAATTTCTCTTATCTCACGACGCACTTTATCAGCTTTAACTTGCAAATTTAATTTTTCATAGATTTCAAGAGATAATTTAAGGAATTTTAGAGCTTTAGCATCATTTCCTGAATCTATATGCTGAGTTCCTATTTCATAAAGGAGTCCAGCTTCACTTTCTTTATCTTTAACTTCTCGAGCTATTCGTAAACTTTTTTCGAGACATCTTAATGATTCAATATGATTACCAGTAATAGAATAGCAGCTTCCTAAATTTCGTAATAACTGGCAGGTTTGGTTTTGGTCGTTTTCATTTACAAGTTCTAATGCCTTCTTTAAAAATTTAATGGCATTTTCGTATTGTTTTAAAAATCTATAGCTCTGTCCAATATAATCTAAAATTCTTGCTTTTGTATAACTAGATTTTCCTTCCTCAACATTTTGTAATTCTTTTAAAAATATGTTTAACGCTTCATCAAAATTACGTCTTTTGAATAATTCAATCCCTTTTTCTACATCATCCATTAAAATCACTTAAAAATATTTTTATTATTCTTAAATTTTTGACGCATATTTATTAGTAATGTTTAATGGTATTTAGTATATTTTTAATTTATTTTCAAATCGATTTATTAATATTATACTTAATTTTATTCATAAATTTATAAATTATTTTTAAAATTCTTGATTTATTCACTAAAAAATTGCTTAATAAATTATTAGTAAAAGTGGTTAATTTTTTTTAAAAATGAAATACATTTCATTAAAATTAGAGTTAGTTTGAAAAAAAAATGCGTAACATTTTATTTACAAGTTTGTGGAGTGAATGAATTGAGTTTGTCAGGAAAAGAAATAATAATTTTTGCTGAAAATCTATATGAAGAGCTAGAACTTTGGTATCCATATTATAGAATGATAGAAGAGGGTGCAAATGTGAAAATTGTTGGGACTAATGCAGACCCACACTATAAATATAAGGGGAAAAATGGTTATCCTGTTGTTTCTGATTTGACTATAAAAGATGTTGACGTTAACGAAATAGATGCTATATTAATACCGGGAGGATTTGCACCAGACTATCTAAGACGTAATGAAATGATAGTAAATCTAGTTAAAAATGCGTATAATAAAGGAAAAATAATTGGAGCTATATGTCATGGCCCATCTGTTCTGATAAGTGCAAATATAGTAAGAGGGAAAAAGATAACGTCATATTTTGCTATAAAACAAGATGTTATAAATGCAGGAGCAACTTATTTAGACCAAAAAGTCGTAAGAGATGGGAATTTAATAACATCACGAAAACCAGATGATTTACCGGACTATTGTAAAGAGATAATAAATGCTTTAAAATAATTTTTTTTTCTATTTTTTAGGGGATTATTACTTATAAAGAATAATGCGAATTTATTTATTTGAAATTAAAATAGACTTATGATAAAAATGAAAGATACAGCTGATTTTGCAAAACACGTACATTTTCAGCCTAGTATTGGTGAAGATGAAATTAATGCAGTTAAAGAGGTACTAAAAGAAGGTCGTTTAACTTTAATTTCTAGTGAGAAAATAAGTGAGTTTGAAGCGAGATTCGCAAAATATATTGGAGTAAAGCACGCGATCGCAGTTAATTCAGGGACAGCTGCATTGCACGTTGCATTAGCCAGTTTAGAAATAGGAGCAGGAGATGAAGTTATTGTTCCACCATTTACTTTTGTAGCAACAGCAACGGCTGTCTTACACCAGAATGCTATTCCCATTTTCGTGGACATAGACCCAGAAACATATTGTATAGACCCTAATGCTATTGAAAAAGCTATTACACCTAATACAAAAGCCATTATTCCAGTTCATTTATTTGGACATCCAGCAGATATGGAGTCAATTTTGAAAATAGGTAGAGAAAATAATATCCCGATTATTGAAGATGCGTGTCAAGCGCATGGGGCTAAATATAAAAATAAAAAAGTGGGAAGTATTGGAGATTTAGGATGTTTTAGCTTTTTTGAGTCGAAAAATATGATGACTGGAGAAGGCGGGATAATTACAACAGATAATGATGAACTTGCGGAGAAATGCAGATTAATACGGCACCATGGTGAACCTTATTGGTATCAATATGTTAGGTTAGGTTATAACTATCGTATGACTGCCGTTCAAGCTGCTATCGGATTAATTCAATTAAAAAAATTAGATAGTATGAATAAAAGACGAATAGAGAACGCCAAATATTATAATGAAAATTTTAGTGGTTTACCTGGACTGGAATTACCTAAATCAAGAAAAGACGTGAAACACGTTTATCATTTATACGCTCCGTTAATTAGACCTGAGGAATTGAGAATTAATAAAGAGAAATTTCTGGGTAAAATAAATGAGAAAGAAGTGATAACCAAATTAATTTATCCCCAACCGCTATACAAATCTCCGTTATTCCAAGATTTAATGGGTTATGGTTCTAAAAAATGTCCATTTACGTGCCCTTATTATAAGAAAAAAGTTTCGTATAAGATACATTTACCAATTGTGGAAGATATATGTAATCGAGTTATTGGGCTGCCTACAATTCCTTCGTTATCAACAGAGCAGCTCGACCAAATAGTCAGTACAATTAAGAATGCAATAGGTGAATTAAAAAAATGAATAAAGAAGTTGTTAATTTTGGTTTAATTGGTATAGGTCAGATAGGACAAGTACACGCACAATGTATTAAAGAATTGGCTAATAGCCAGCTTGTAGCTGCGTATCATCCAAATTCTAAAAAATTAGACCAATTCTCCAAAAAGTTTCAAATTAATAATAAATATACCGATTTAAATGATTTACTAAATGACGATAATATTGACGTAATCGATATTTGTACACCAACTCATACTCATTTTGAATTTATAGAAAAAAGTATTAAATCTAATAAAAAAGTATTAGTAGAGAAACCAATAACCCGCACTTTGGAAGAATTTGATAAATTAATGAAAATAATTAATAATAAAAAAGATAAATTAATGGTAGCACAATATTGTAGGTTTATCCCAGAATATCAGATGGCAAAAAAGATTGTAATGAATGGAGATATTGGAATTCCCGTTCAAGTAAACGCATATCGACACGTCAATGCACCTACTTATAAAGATTGGTTTTTTGACGAAAATTTAAGCGGAGGGATTATATTAGACCTAATGATCCATGATATCGATGCAACGATTTGGATATTAGACGACGAAATAGAGTCAGTTTTTGCAGTTGCTAACAATTTTTTACTTGAAAAATATAACACGCCAGATAGTGCGACGGTCATTATCAAATTTAAAAGAGGTACCATAGCAGCAATAAATGGGACTTGGATTTTACCAAAAGAATTCTACACTTCAGACAATATAGATACATTATTACATATATTTGGAACTAAAGGCGTAATAGAAATTAATGATAGGACAAATATGTTCATGAAGGTATTTGTTTCGGGACAAGGTTTTAAATTACAAGAGAGCGACCCCTTAAAAACATATAAATCGGAAATAAATCATTTTTCCGAATGTATATTAAGAAATAGGCCATTTAACATAGATTTTAATTCAATAAGAGCGTCTCTTGATGTTTGTTTAAAGGCGTTAGAGTCATATAAATTAGGTACAATAATTAAATATTGAGGGCGTACATTGAGCAGATTAGAATTTATTAATAATAAACGAGTAATTTCAGTCCTTATTTTCTTTTTAATATTAATTTATAGTTGTAGTTTAGGTCTCTTTGCAGCAGCTTATAATAATTTACAAGATGAATTCTTAAAACCTTGGTCAGAGTTATTTTTGTTTGATTCACTTTTTCTTTTTATTGGGGCTCTTGCAATGTTATTTTTTGGTTATTATGCAGATAAAACTACTCGTAAATGGTTAGTAGTGATCGGGGGCATTATTTGGAGTATATTTTCAATATTGATTTATTTTTCTAAATATTACATTTTTCTAAATATTACATCGAAGTATTAATTTTTAGAGCTCTTTCAGCGATAGGAATAGGATCGATATTACCGGTAGGATTTTCAATTATCTCAGATTATACTCGTGGAAAAAAGCGCTCGAAGGTATTTGGATATTTCAGTTTTGCAATTGCATTAGGGACAGTATTAGGGACGGGATTTTCAGCTTTAACGCTAGAGGATTTTGGATGGCGATTTTCTTTTTTAATTTTCGGTTCAACTATGCTCTTTATTTTACCAATTGTTGCAGTGATTAAAGAGCCAATGAGGGGGCAGACGGAGGTATTAGAACTAGAAGGAGCAGAATATTCTTACAAAATTAAAATACAAGATTTAAAATATATCTGGAAGAGAAAAACTAATGCTTATTTAATTCTTAATGGTCTAGATGTCATTCCAGCAGGTATGATGGTCTATGGTGCCATTGCATTTTTACAAAATGAGAGATATATGGCAGTCCAAGACGCATATTTAGCCTTTCTTTTTATTGGTTTGGGGTTTCTCTTAGGACCTTTAATTTTTGGCTATTTAGGTGATGTTTGGTTTAAAAAGAATATTAGAGGGAGGTTATATACTTGTATAATTTGTAATTTTATTAGTTTACCTTTGATATTAATAGGAATAATTGTCCCATTTCATGGAATAACCGACCCAAAATCATTATTTTTCATTATAGGTATTTGTGTTGGCTTAATTATTAATTCTGGAATTGGTCCAAACTGGTATTCGTCGCTTGTAGATATAAATTTGCCGGAAAATAGAGGGTCTATGTTATCGATGGCTACTATAGTAGATTCAATCTTTAAATCAATTGGGCCTATTTTATGCGGTTTCCTCGCTGATCTGTTTAATTTTCAATTTGCATTTATAATTGCGATAATTATTTGGGCTATTAGTGGGATTTTTTGGTTTCCACCAATTAAATACATAGCTCATGATATAACAGAGGTCAAAGAAATTATCAAAAAACGAGTACAAAAAAGTTCCAAAAAATAGGTGAAAATTTACTCGGTTTAAACTTAATCCCATTCACCTTTTTCTCTAGCATCACGAATATATTTATCTACATTTTCTAATAATGTTTTATAATCGGTTTTTTGTACTCTATTTAGTGGTATTTCGTCTATGAAAATAATTAATGATGGCCTTTTGTAAGCGGCGATATTTTTTGTATATTCCATGATTTTTTCTTTAGAGATTTTTTTCCCCTTTTTTAATTGAACAAACGCTACTGCAGCCTCAGTGTATATTTTATGTTTAGCACCGACAATTGCTACTTTCTCAACTTCAGGTATCTCTTCTAGAAATGCTTCAATTTCTGGTGGATATATTTGATATCCACGAGTTTTTATAACGAATTTACTACGTCCTACTAAATGCAGCCCTTTTTCGTCTTTAAAACCCAAATCGCCCGTATAGAGAATACCATCTTTAGAGATAGTCTTTTTCGTAGCTTCATCATTATCAAAATATCCTTTAAATACTTGAGGCCCGGAATAACAAATTTCACCAATTTCACCATCAGGTAGTTGACTGCCAGCCATTCCATCGGATTTCATTGGTTTTCTTATGGATAACGGACATATAGGGAAATCATGACCAAGAGAATTTAAAATATCATTAACTGAACCTTCTAAAGGTGTATATGAACAAAATCCACTAATTTCTGTTAGACCTAGGCCGCTACCAAATCGAGGTGCCATTTTTGCCAATTTTTCTAGAAATGGTCTGGATACCGATTGACCACCATAAATTGCAAATGATAACGAAGAAAGATCATAATTATTATAATTATCTAACATCCACTCCATTTCAAACATTGCAGGAATTTGTCCTAAGATAGTAACTTTATAATCTTCAATAGCTTGTAATGATTTTTCAGCATTAAAAAGATGTAATATAACAGCAGTACCGCCAATAAAAAATGTAGTCATAAGCTGCTCAGTTTGACAGCCTACATGGCTTGGTGGTAAATTTATTAACATCCTATCATTGCTTCTAAAATCGAAACCTCGAGATAAACATAAATTTTGGGCTATAATACTTTTATTTGTTAGCATTGCAGGCTTCGGCATTCCAGTAGTGCCAGTAGTGTAAATTATTAAAATAGGGTCATCTTCAGTTAAAGTTAATTTACGTTCGGCAAGTATTTTCTTTTTTTCACTTGATTCATTAATATTAAAATATTTGGAAGCCATAGATTTGGCATCAGAAATGAAATCGAAAATGGAAATCGTATTTTTATTACAGTCTTCAGGTAAACTAAATTGAATGAAATTATTAAGAAATTTACACTCCTTTTGCACTAATTTTGCATATTTAGCAAATGGAGCATGCGCTGTATCTCCAAGATGGACATACATTTTAGCTTTTGTTTTTAATAAATTAATTGAAGTGATAATTTCTGCGGGTTTTAGACGTAAATCTAATGGACAAAATATTGCGCCGATTTTGAAACATGCATATTCTAAAAAAATATGCTCAAGTAATAGAGGAAGGGAACTTATTATTATATCTCCTTTTTTTATATTTAAATCCATTAATTTTAATGCAAAAGAATCAATCGCATTTAAAAATTCCGACCAAGAAACTTTTTTTCCTTCTTCGGCATCAATAATTGCAATATCTTCTTTTTTTTCTTGAGCATATTTTTCTATATAATCGCATAGAAAATGCGAAATTTGATTGAATTCTTCCCATGACATTTTTAATTCCTTATTATTTGAATTTTAACTAAAAAATTAATAATGATATTGATTGATACTTCTTTTTATTTCATTATAAAGTTTTAATACTTCTATTTCAGTATATATACCACTTAAAGGTAGAAATGTGGGAAGTCCTTCATATCCACCTTTAGTATATTCATCTATAGGAAATAAATATCCAACCCAATCATTACTATTTTGGAATATAAATTGATTCTCAAATCCACTTGGAGTAATATCAAAAATTTTCTTTCCAATATTTTCAAAAACTTCACTTGGGACTCCAGTAATAAACAAGATACCTTTATTAGTCTTGATTTGAAAAACCTGGATAATTGAATATGCATTAATTTTTAACCCTTTTCTTTTTAAAGCTATACTTGGGAAATTCGGTGTAGGTTTAGCCAATAATATAGGAAGAAAAACATATTTTTTAATTAAATAAAGTAATCTGTTCTGAAAAAGATTTAAATTAAAGTATTTATTATAATCTTTAACTGGAATTGAAAAAATCTTTTCATATACTTTAATTTCACAATTTTCTATATATTCGGAATCTTTAATTGAATTAGCCAATTTTAAAGCTTTTTCGCCTAAAAAATACCCAATACGAATAGTGTCTTTATAAGTTCCCTTCTGTTCATAGAGTATAGAATAATCCTTTTTTAAATTATCAAAATCATTACCACAAGTAGTTATTGGATTTATATCTCCAGATGGCCCATTAAAATAAACGGCATTTACTTCATTATTTGTTAACTCTTCTATTCTATAAATTAACCTTCCAATATAATCTGCCGAAATTTTAAAATTTTCATTTGATAAGGTGGTCCCATGACATGCATAATTGACAATAAAACCTAATAATTTTTTATTGTTTAAACTTTTAAATGCAATTATTCCAAGATGAAATTTCGATCTTCTTTCAGGGTGTCTTCTATTTATAATTATATCTTCCTCAATTTTTTCTTTTTTCCATGCTAATTTACATAGCTTTAAGTTATTTATTAGAAATCCCACTAATTTTTCAATTTTCATTGCAATTTCTACTAAATATTTATCATGGGGTATTCCAAATAAAATACCTTTAATCATTGCAATTATTCCCCCAGGATAGGCGAATTCGCCGTTTAAATCTGGTGCAGCATGCGTATGTGTTGCGTGTATTAATATTTGACCTTTTGGAATTCTATATTTTTTAAAGATTTTTTCTTTTACATAATCTGTGTAGACCATAGGCAATTTTAATAAATCTGTAGAGATAAAAAGTATTCTTTTTTTCAAGTTTTTTAAGTAATCAACTTCTATTAATACAGCATGAGCATATAAGTCGTCAAGTTTACCATCACACTTCTTTTTTCTGGTATAGCCTGATAAAGGAATCCCGATATAATTTTTAGGAGTAATTTTAACCTTACCAAATGCGACTCTCATCTTAATTTTTCTCCATATTTAAAACGATATTGTCCTTAATACCCTTTTTTAAATTAATCTGAAAAATACAAATCATTTATTAAATAATGAATCATAAAATTTTATAATATAATCGGAAATACTAATTAGACAGATTTTTAGATTATGGGAGAATTACTATTTAAGATTTTAATTAGAATAGTTTTCAATAATTTGAATAAATGTTTAATTATATTTATTTAATTATTTTTGTATTTTTTTATTAAAATAAAAATAAAATAAAAATTAAAGAGTTATGGATTTTATTAATTCATCAATCGTATCTAAAGTTTCGATTTGTTCAATTAAATTGAGTGCCTTATCCATTTTATTTTTGTCAAGGCCAATATACTTACTTTCTTGATTAAATTTCTTAATTATTTGTTCTTTGTTGAGGTTTCCAGGGCACCCTTTAGCAATATTAGTTGATGCTCGGTATTTTGTTCCATCATTCATTTTAATTATAACACTTGACCCAAATTCCCATTTAAAATCTCCTTTTAATGCTTGAGTCATTAACGAATTTACTTTGTCTACTGAAATATCTGAAAGTTTGAACCCTTCAGGTAAAAACGATTGAAATATTTTCAAAGTCATGCCAGTGTCAGTTTTTATTTTAACCTTTTTTGCAAGGTTATGTATTTCTGGATCAAAAATTCTATCGTCAGTAAATTGTCTGGGAGTTAATTCTTTATCAATTAATGCAGCTGCAATATTATAGGGCACATTAAAATTTAAAATTACATAAGATGCATCAGGCTTCTTTAACCCTTCTAATGTAGAATCTGGCCTGTCAGACATGTCCATACTAACAGTCCCCAAGCCAGGTAATTTTACGTTAATTGATTTTATTGATTTAGTATCAATGTCTGGGTGCTCTGACAAAATTTTAAACACGCAATCAAGAGGTGCATCTAAATAAGCACAACCTGGATACAATTTGAAGGATAAAGTATTAGTCATCCAGAGGTCATAATCTAAAGTAAATTCAATCCTGTCTGGAGAAGGCATATCAGCCATCATATGGACAAAACCATCTTGAGGTTCAAATATATTATGAGAGCCCGTAAGTCCATTTGCAGCCAATTGACAAGCAATAACCCCGTTTTGTGCAGGTAAGGCTGATGTTAGCACTTTACTATGAGGGCCAAAAAATCCCCTTAATATTGGATATTGGGGAAGATATGCAGCTATACCAATGGCATTCGTCATTTTTTCAAGATCTAAGCCCATTAATTTTGACCCGATTATGGCTGCTGATATGGGATGTACCAGAGGATCCATTGTCTGTCCAGTAGTAACACTTGGAAATAAGCTTAAACCTATTTTACAATTAATTTCATTGCCAAGTACCATTCCTAAAATTAAATCTTTCCCAGATAATTTATATGCTTCAGTAAAAGCTAAACTAACAGGACCTACCATACATCCACAGTGCATTGGTATACCATAATCTTCATAATCTAGTGCTTGAGCGTAAATTGAATTTATAAGCACTGCTTTATCAATACTAACCTTTTTTTTAGATGTAATAATTGTTGATTTTAGATTACCCCCACTATTCGCAAAAGCATTATAGGCGATTTTTCCTGGTTTTGTAGTAGTACCTGCAAATACCGTTGCAATTATATTCATTAACTGCATTTTTGCAATTTTTAATGTTTTTTCAGGTATACGATTAAAATTTAAATCAAAAGCATATTTAGCAATTTTTTCAGTTAAAGTAGCCATAAATTACATCCCCAATATCATACCAATAACTAATGCATTTAAAAGATTGTTTTTAACTCCTTTTATTTTAATAGCACCATTTATCCATGAACTTGCAAAAGACCTACCTTCTATTAATTCCAGAAAGGCACTTTCTTTTCCAGATAATTCTAAAGTAATAGGCTCGACTCTACCATCATAAATTTTAACTTTTAAGTTTCTAATTTCCATTGTCAGTCCATTACCATCAATAATATCAAAATAAACATTCGAATTTGCTAATGGTAATATTGACCCAATTAAAGGGCCTGCTAATCCAGCGAAATTACTTACCTTCTTAGCCACCTTTTCAAATTTAACTTTTAAACTCAAGATAACCACTTTTAAGGAGTTTTATCATTATAAAAATAAATAGGACTAAATAGATATAAAAATTACTTCCTTGATCAATGATAAATCAAATTACTTTTTTTTTTCTTTGTCCTTTAATTTTCTTCTAAATATTTTACCTACAGCAGTACGGGGCAATGAATTTACAAATTCAATATGTCTTGGATATTTATAACTTGCAAGATGTTCTTTTGCCCATTTTATTATGTCACGTTCAGTTATTTTACCATCTCTGTATTCTTTTTTAAGGACAATAAATGCTTTAATAGTTTCACCAATATAGGGGTCAGGGATGCCTATAACTCCCACTTCTAAGACTGCAGGATGCTTATATAATTTTTCTTCTACTTCTTTGGGCATGACTTTATATCCTTTATATTTAATCATATCTTTAGTGCGGCCTTCAATATAAAAATAACCATTTTCGTCCATTCGAGCTAAATCACCCGTCCTTAACCACCCGTCTTTTAGAATAATTTTTTCCGTTGCTTTTGGTCTTTTCCAGTAGCCCTTCATAACTTGGGGACCTCTGATTAATAATTCACCAATTTCGTTTACACCTAACTCTTCTAATGTATCAGGATTAACAATAATTGCATCAGTATCAATTATGGGGATACCAATACTTTCTGGCTTTATTTCTGGAATCCAGTTGGGTTGCATATGAGTTATAGGTGATGCTTCAGTAAGCCCAAAACCTTGACCTACCTTGATGCCAGTTTTCTTTTCCCATTTTTTGGATATTTCAGGAGCTAAAGCTGCAGAACCACTAGTTGCACTTTCTAAAGATGATAAATCTCGTTCAGAAAAGTCTGGGTGGTTTACCAACATTTGGAACATAATAGGCACTCCAGTAAATAACTTTATTCTATATTTTTCTATTAATTTTAAGACGAGTCCCGGATCAAATGAATCGATCATAATCATCATAGTTGCTGCTGCCATTGAAATAATTGAAACTTCATATCCAAAAGTATGACATAATGGTAAAATAGCTAAACTAACACCAATCCCCCTATTCTCCTCAAATGTAGTTTTTTCCATATTTAATACGCTTAAAGCATTATGTACCAAATTATTGTGAGTAAGCATTACTCCTTTTGGGAGTCCAGTAGTCCCCCCTGTAAATAACAATGCAGCTATATCATTTACTGGGTCTATTTCAATTTGGGGCTTAATAGTTGATTTGTGTAAAATAAATTCCTCAAAGGTTATTGTGTCCTCGCGAGGCTCCTTACTTTCTAATAAAATAATATTCTCAATTTCTAAAGATCTTCTTACTTTTTTAATAGTCCTATAATTGTCCTTATGTACAAATATTGTATTAATATTCCCAGCCTCTTGAATGATATGGATTACATCAGATTCTCTTAATAATGGATTAATTGGTGAAACTGATGCACCGGTCTCCGTAATTCCAAAAATAGTAAATATGAATTCAGGTATATTTTTAGTCATTACGCCAACACTATGATCTTTATTAACCCCCAAATCGATTAGCGCATTTGCAATTTTATCTGCATACCAAAATACTTCTCTATATGTATATTTTTTATCTCTTGATAGGTCGTTAATTGCCACATTATTTGGATATTTCTCTGCTGTCAATCGAATAAATTCATGTACAGGTATTGGGTCAAATCTAATTGATTTTGGAATATTTTCAGGGTAATACTTTAACCAAGGACGCTTAGGATTAACATAATAAGAAAAATGCCCATAATCATAAATAGGTTCCCACTCTTCATAACTCATAAACATTACCTTTTCTCATTTTATTTTTAATTACCAATTTTAAATTTTTTAAATAAATCATTTCGAATAGGAGACTTTATGATATATATTATATAATTTTTCATAATAAACATATACTTCATACTATTTTATCTCTTCTAAATATAGATTTTTTCTACAATTTTGTCCAAATACCTTTTTAGAATATTATAATTTTCTATTAAATTATTATATTCTTCTTTAATTTTCAAAAATTTTTCGCAAATTTTTTGTAATTGTAGATTAAAATTATTTTCGTCTTTAATATTTTTTTTATTTAAGGTTATTATTTCCTCAATTTTGTCCCAATTATATTTATAAAATTCTAGAATAATTTTAGACTTTTTTAGATTTTCAATTTTATCATTAATTAACTTTTCAATTAAAGCATAGAAAATATTTGTTAAATTGTATTTTTCCTTTACAAGGTTGTGAATTTTTTCGGTAAATATTATTGTTAGAGAATATAATATTTTCAAATCATTATTTTTAAATAATATATTTAGTTCTGTTTCTAACTTTTTTTGATTTATTGGGAATTCTAATAAATTGTTAATAATTTTTTTGTTGTAGCTAACTTTTTCATCCACATTGGGGATTAACACTATTGGGAGTACCTTTAGATAACTAGAATGAAAATTAAGATAATTTTTTTGTAGATGAGCGCTTCCGAATAAAATTTTATAATATTCGTCAAGAATTCTTGAATTTAAAACGCCCAGTAAGTAGTATGGAGAGATTTTGAAGTTATATAACATATATAGCCCAGTTAAATAACCATATTCTCCGTTTTCATCATATGCAGCTGTTAAGTTTAGTGCTACTTCGCGAATTAATATTTTTGGCTCTTTTAATAAAAGCCATTTTTTTTGTAGTATGTCTTTTGGTTTGTAAAGATAGGCTTTTTTATAATTACTCCTTAATAATCTAATTTTTTTATCCCAATTAATCCCATATTTTTCAATATTACCACATCCTATGAATTTTAAATTTTCAATGTCTGAATTTTTGTGGTTATAAACAGAATTAAGATAAATCCCCCAATTAGTGAATTTAAAAACCCTATAGCTTATATCACACAAGTTCTTTAAAAAATCAATATTTTTCTTCTTTAATATAGAAATTACTTTTTCTATTTCGCTAGATATTGGAAATATATTTTTAGGAAACTTAGTAAATGTGATTTGAGATATTTGATAGAATTTAAGATTATTTTCAATTTCATCTTGAATTATACAATTATTCACTATTCCAATTTTAACTTTATTTTTATTCTTATTTTCAAATTCGTTTTTTCTAATTATCAGAATTATCGGATAACTTAATATTCCTGGAAAAACATTTAGATTCGAAATATCAATTAAATATAATAATTCTGTTTTTTCCAATAACAACTTTCGTAAATTATGACCATAATCAGCTGATAGAAATTTATTGATAGTGATTAAGCCAAATACACCATTATTTTTTAATAAATTTAATGATAACTCTATAAAAGGAAGAGTATAGTCATATAGCTTTAGAGTGGTCGTATAATTTTTTAATTTCAATTTTAAAAATTTTTTATCTTCCAAATTTATTTTTTTATTTTCAATGTGAGGTGGATTTCCAACTATTAAATCAAAGCCAGGACTATTTAAATTATTGAATACTTCTGGAAATTCAAATTCCCACAGAAAAATCTTTTTATACAAGAAATCAGAATTAATTTTTTTTGATAAATTCTCTAATTCATTATAATCTTTATTTTTTATTATATCCAACCAATTTTTCAAGGTTCGTTTTTCAAAGCAAGAAACGATATATGATGTTAATATATCCTTCATTCTATGGTTATCATTATTAAAATGCTTAACAACTGGATAGATTTCGGTCAATTTTGAAGAAAAAATGTTCATTAATGAATTTCCTAGTTTTAATTTTGATTTTAATTTCTGGAAAATCTCTTTGTCCGTATTTGCATATAAAAATAAGCCCCACCTTGCAATTTCTACAGCAACAGGGTCAATATCAACTCCATAAATAGAATTTTCAATAATTTTCAATTTAAATTCAGACTTATTTAAAAGAATATTAAATTCATAATTAACATTTATTATATATTCGACCAATTCAATTAAAAAATTACCAGTCCCCATGGAAGGGTCTAAAATCTTTAAATTAACCAGGTCATCTGTTCCCTTGATTTTATATCTTTTTAAAAGTTCAGTGTAAGCTGTTTTTATAACATATTTAGCTAGGTTTCTTGGAGTATAATATATTCCCAGGTATTTTTTATCATTTTGAATTCCATATTCTGCTCTAAATTTTTTAAGGAAATTTTCATATATTTGTCCAAAAGTTAAGATAATATCAATTAAATTACCATCATTAGTTATAAAATCGTTCAAAATAATTATATTGTGTTTTAAATCAAAAAACAGTTTTTGATCAATCTCAATAATTTTAAATAAACTATCTAATTCAAAATAAATATCATTATTAATGCAGTTATTATTACTTTCAAGTTTATTTGTTGTAATACTTAAAATTATCTTAATATATTCTTTGAAATCATTCCACTTTAAATTAAGTTTTATATTTTCTCGAGATACCAAAAATTCTAGTTTGTCGCTTTTTTTAATTACTTGTTTAAACGATTTATTTGTGTTAAAATTAAGTAAAAAAAGATAAAACATAATTAAAAATGAATTTCTAACAAGTACATACTCAGGAAATAAATTACCATATTTTTTTTTCATATAGATAAAAAGATTATAGATAGATCCTTGAAAATTTTTAATAATTTTACTCCTGAATTCATTTAAATTCATTATTAGGATTAATTTATTTCATTTTATAAAAATTTATTTAATTCAAAAAAGTAGATGAATTAAGTAAATAATAAATAAATTTTTATATAATAATTATCATATTGCAAGCAATAATTTGTATTTTTAATATTTTTGTTTAAATTTAACGTCTCATTTGTTTATAATATTAAATAATTTGAAAAATAAAGTAAAATAACAATTATATCATGTTTAATTAATTATTTATTTTTTAATACCTCTCTCTCTTTTGATTTAAAAAGCCTCTTGATTAAATATTATTGTGAATAAAAATGGCTTCAAATTCTCTAGAAGAAATAAAAATTGAGGATTTAAAAGGTGTTGGGCCTGCAATTGCTGAGAAATTAAGAGAAAACGGTCTTGTTACCGCAAATGCTATAGCTGTTCGTAGCCCAAAAGAAATTTCAGGACTGACAGGAATTGGAGAAACAGTCATTCAAAAAATTATTGTAGATGCTAGATCAAAACTTAACATTGGATTTGAAACAGCTAATGAAATATTAGAAAAAAGGCAAAATATTATCAGATTTACGACCGGGTCAAAAAGTCTTGATGATATATTAAATGGTGGAATTGAGACTCGTGCAATTTTCGAGGCTTTTGGTGAGTTTAGGACTGGGAAAACTCAAATAGGTCATCAATTATGTATTACTGTTCAATTACCTAAGGAGGAAGGGGGTATTGAAGGGTCTGCTTGTTATATAGACTCAGAAGGTACTTTTCGACCTGAACGATTATTACAAATTCTTGAAAGATATCCACAATTAGACCCCAAAAAAGCTTTAGATAATATATTTTATTGTCGTGCTTATAATAGCGACCATCAATTGCTTATTGTAGATAAATTAGGACCAATGATTGAAGAAAAAAATGTCAAATTAGTTGTTGTTGATTCTATCATCTCACACTTTAGGTCTGAATATATTGGACGAGGTACTTTATCAGACCGTCAACAAAAATTGAACAGGTTCATCCATAAATTACTCCAACTGTCAGAAGCACATAACTTGGCAGTTTATATCACAAATCAAGTTCAATCATCTCCTGGAGTATTTTTCGGTGACCCAACTGTTCCTACTGGAGGAAATGTAATAGCCCACGCAAGTACTTATCGCCTTTATCTTAGAAAATCCAAAGCAAATAAACGTGTCGCAAAATTAATAGATAGTCCATGTCTTCCTGAAGCAGAAGCAGTTTTTTCAATTACTGAGCATGGAATTGAAGATTAATTTTTTTTAATTTTTATTCTATTTTCTAATTTTCTTTAAAATTCAATAAATTTATAGAATTAAAATTTAAAAATTACTTTTTAGATTATTTGAAAATGAAAACTTTTTAATTTTCTCCCCTATTTACTCTTACCCTAACTTATATATATAAAAAATAAGAGAAAAACATTTTTTATTATATTATTTGAAACACATTTTTGCTATTGTCTCAAATGCTTTTTTAACGTTTTCGCCTGTTTTTGCAGATGTTTCAATAATCTCAATATTTAATTCTTTCGACTTTTCTTCGATCATTTCTTTAGTTATTTTCCTTTCGTCCTTTAAATCCACTTTATTTGCTAATATTAAAATAGGGATATTCCCTACATGCGTCAATATGTCTGGGAGCCATTTTTTTTCAATCCGATCTAATGTTTCAGGACGTGTAACGTCAAAAACAATTATCGCAGCATTTGAACCAAAATAATAATAATTTCTTAACGAATCAAATAAGTCTTGACCACCTATATCCCAACAAGTAAGAATTACATCATATCCAGGAAAATTAATAATCTTTAAAGTAAAATCAGCCCCAATTGATGGTTTATAATTTTCATCAAATTTATTATCTGCATATCTTCTAATTAAAGAGGTTTTTCCACATCCAGCATTGCCAGTAATTACTAATTTAAATCCAAATTTTTCTCGTTCCAATGTTCATCCATTCCTAAAACATAAATTGATTTAATATTATTAATTTAATGATTTTTATATTTATCTTAATTTTATTAATTTTTTGATTATAATTTTGCTTTTGTATTACAAATTTAAAGATATTGTACCGAAAATCCTTAATTCATATAAGAGAATTAAATATATTATTTGACATTTTATTTTTAAATCAATAATTTATTTATTATGGTATAAAATTATTATGGTTTATTAAATCAAAATTGGTTTTATTATATTTTATTGTCGTAATTATTAATTTAAAATGTTATCGTTAAAGGCATTAAAAACACTATAAATAATTTATGATGGTGAATGATTTCAAATTAAAAATGTTTTTTACTAAATAGATTAAAAATTGGTAGTTTACTAATAATTTGTTTAAAAAAATAAAGTTATTCAATATAATTTATTAATGATTTCAATGACACAGAGAATTGGAATTTAATAGAAAATCTTTTGCTAAAACATCCTAAAAAATGAAATAAGGGCAGTATTATGACTGAAAACATATTAATAATCCGACAACCAATGGACAAAAATGAATATGAAGTGATGTATGATCTAAGGTGGAGATATTTAAGGAGACCTTTAGGACAAGAAAAGGGGTCTGAAAAAGATGATAATGAGGACTGCGCAATACCATTTATTGCCATATTAAATGACCAAATTGTTGGTACTGCCAGATTTCACAAAATAAATAAAAAAGTTGCACAAATTAAATATTTTACTGTTGAAAAATTATATCGAAACCAAGGAATTGGGTGTAATTTACTATCATCAATTCATTTTACGGCAAGAAATCAGAAAATTAAATATATAATATTAAATTCGCCGGTTTCTGCTTTAAATTTTTTTAAAAAGAACGGATATGAAATTGTAGAGAAAACTAAAGTAAATTTTAATGGAATCAACCTCTTTAAAATGAAAAAAACATTAAGAATTTTTTGATTTATCAAATAATTATTTAAAATTTTGCATTTGAAATTGAATAATCCGATTTTTTTTTAAAATCAAAAATCAATTTGCTTATGAAATAGAGAAGTATTTTTATTTTAGATAATAATAATTAAAAGACAATTAAAATTCAATTTTCATATTAAAATTATATTATATACTATATCAGAAAAATAGAATGAGGAAAAGTCGATGCCACAATATACTTATGGTGATATCCCAGACAATTTTTTTACAAAAAAATATATGGTAATAAGCAAGCATTTATGGAAATTACATAAAAATTTGGGATATCAAATTTTTTTAGATATGGTAGAACAATGTCCAGATTATATTTATCCAGAATTAAAAGAGCGGTTAGAACAAACAATTAACACAGCAAAATTAACTTTTGAGGGTAAAATAAAAGATCCTTCTAGGACGGTCTCATATTTTCTTTTTCCTCCAGTAATATCGGTTAGAGCGGATTTAAATCAAGGACTAATGAAATTATTATATGGAGATTCAATCGACACAAGTTTTGTAGTAATCAATGATGCCAATCAAGAAATTTTTATGGTATTAAATGCCCATAGTGAAGACGGAATTCCAGTAGATTGGTGGGTAGTGGAGCCAGGGGATGAGTTATTAAATAGAAGACATATGAAATTGGGATATAAAATACGGGATATTCCAAAAAAAATGAAAAAAATTAACAAAATAAGTGAATCCGTTATAAATATTTTCAAGGACATTAGAAATGAAAGAACCCCCCAATTTTCTAATAGCGCATACCAGGTAGGTACATTATGGGGGACAGCAATGGCGGATATTTTATGTGAGAGGTCTAGTTATGAGTCAATTGGGACGCTATGGGACGGACTTATGGCAAATAAATATTATGGTCTGCCCGATTACTGGTTTATGTTTTATCCACTTCCTTCAATATTAAGCATGTTCTTGAATATGGGTAGAAAGGAATGGATGTTAAAATTTAATGGTTTGATTACACAACACCAATTATATATTCAAGGACTGGAAGATATAGCACTAGATTGGTTACAAAATCATTATCCAGAAGTTTGGGATAAGATTTTTATAAATCAGATGACTGAAAGTGGGATACCTATGCCATATTTAAGTATAGAAGCCAAGCCACCAAATCCAAAAAAAGATAAAAAGGTCTATTCAGAAGAACTTTTTGATTGGTATTATCCATCTAAAGAAGACTTTTTTACCATTGAAGACATAGGTATAAATCTTGATGAAGCAGTAAAAGGGGTTCTATTGGACGTGACTCATGAAACAAAAAGAAAAGCTAATAAAGAAGATGTATTGTCTGTAGGGTTAGGTACTAAGACAAAATTTTTAAAATAATCAAGTAATACTTCAATGTTAATTAAAAGGATTTGTTATTATGGACGAATCTGAGCAAAAACGGATAATAGGCGTCTTACAATCAATTGTAGGCGAAAAATATGCAAGTGCAGACCCATCAATTCGATTCGCATATACCCGAGATCAAATAGTTAAATCTCCTGGGCCTGATTTTGTGGTCTTGCCAAAAAATAAGGAAGAAATTAAAGCCATATTAAAGTTTGCCAATCAAGAATGCATTCCAGTTATTCCTAAGGGTACTGGTGCTAATCTTATAGGTGCAGTTGTACCTGAAAAAGGTGGGATCATTATTGGCTTAAAAAGGATGAATAGAATTCTTGAAATAGACCCAGTTAATATGACTGTTACTGTTGAGCCAGGAGTGACATTTGGACAGCTTCAAAAAGCAGCTTGGGATGTTGGTCTTTTTACCCCTGAACCTAGTGGGCCGCATACTGTCCGAATTATGTCAAACTTTTATGGTACTCGAGGTCTCTCTACATATTCTGCAAAATATGGAGTGGGAGATCGTCATATTCTTGGTACTGAATGGATTCTACCTACTGGTGATGAGTTGAAATTAGGGTGTTTTGCGCACCCAGCTGGAGAATTAGCGTCAAATTGGGAACATGCGCCCGGCCCAGATATGAGTGGACTTGTAATGTTTGCATTTGGTGACCTTGGTATTTGTGTTAAATCTAAAATAAAATTATATCCAAAAATGGACGCACATGGCGGAATTCCGGATAATTACATTTATGTTATAAGTCAAGATTTTGAAGAAGTATTTAAAGCATGTGTTAAATTAGCGAAATGGGGTTATACAAATTCATTCATAATGCGCTGGCCTTATGTTGCAATGATGTTTGGTCATACTCAAAAAGCTAGCCAAAAAATGATGAATACTCCTGCTTTTGCTGCAATGCTTACCATAGTCCTTGAAGGGACAGAACGAAGGATTGAATTCCATAAAAAAAGAATAAAAGAATTATGTAAAGAGTTTCCCAGCGCTATGGTCGTAAAAATGGAGGACATACAAAGACCATTCTTGAAGGCAGCAGATCCAACAGGCAATTATTTAAAACCAGCTATGGAAAACCCAAGAATTATGATTGATTATATGTTTTTAAGTGCTAGGGCATTCAGGGTACACGGAGCTTTCGGTGGAAATACACCATTTCTGCCAGCTGAAGAAGCCTATAATATATTTAAATACAGTGAAAAAAGTGCAAAAGAACTTGCTGAGCGCCCCCAAGAAATTGCATGCTATTTTCAACCTATTGATGATTGTCACTATGGATGCCAAGAAATGGACTTATATTGGGATCAATTCGACCCATTAGATTCAATAAAAGCTTTAAGTGCATTTCAAGCAGCTGAAGTAAAATCAATGATAACAAAAAGAGATTCGATTTTCTATTATCTCTATGTAGAAAATGATTTTATGGAAGCTTGTGGCCCATTGTTGTTTCCTGGATATTTTAAATTGTTAAAAATATGGAAAAAATTAGTAGATCCGAATAATATAATGAACCCAGGTAAAGGTTTGGACGTCTAAATTCATTTTTAATTTACAATTTTTATTTTTAATAATTTTTTAGTTGTTAATTTTGTATGACCCAATAATATTAGGCGAAAAAATCAAACATATAGTTTGTAAAAATAATTTTAGAAAATATTATAGATTTAGATCCGCAAGATTTTATGGAGGAATAGCAACTGCAGATTGTGTTGGGTGTAATTTATCATGTATCTATTGCTGGAGTAATAAACCAAAAAATAGTCCATCAAATTTCGGGAAATTCTATAGTCCAAAACAGGTTTTTAACAAATTAATACATATTGCAAAAAAGAAAAAATATTCATTAATACGAGTTAGCGGAAATGAACCTACAATAGCAAAAGAACATCTACTTGAATTATTAGAATTGGTAGATAAAACAGATTTTCAATTTATTCTTGAGACAAATGGAATATTAATTGGAAACGACCCAAATTACGCGTATGAAATTTCAAAATATAATTCTATTCATGTCCGAATATCTTTAAAGGGCTGTACTCCATCCCATTTTTCGCAATTAACTGGTGCAAGACCCGAAGCTTTTGACTTGCAAATCAATGCACTACAAAATCTAGTTAGGTCGCATGTAAGTTGTCATGTATCTATCATGAAAGATTTTGCAAAAAAAGATTATCTTAATGAATTATTAAATAAACTATACAAAATTAGCCCGGATTTAGCCCATAGTCTTGAATTTGAAAGGTTAATATTGTATCCACATGTTAAAGCAGAATTAGTTAGACATGGATTCCAAATTTAATATTAAACTAACAAAAGTTGACGAATATTCATTCATTTTATGTTTTATTAAATTAATACTCCAGAAAATTAGTGGTTTTATTTTATAAAATAAATAGATCAAAAAAAATAAATAATTAAGATAAAGAATTAATTTTTTAGATAATAAAAATAATTTAAGGTAGTCATTATGAATCAAACTGAAAAGAAAGAGCTTAAAAAAGGAATATCATTAAACCATATTATAATAACAGCATTAGCAATAGTTGCTAGTACTATTTTAGCTATGTATGCAGTTATAACAGCACCTGTTTCGCCATTTCCGGGAGTTTCGGGTCTATATTTAGCAGCAGCAATCTATGTTCCATTAAGTTTATGGTTGGGTATGTGGGGATGTCTTACAGGATATTTTTCTTGCTTATTACTTGGCTTAATTACGACACCTTTTGGCGCTTGGAATCTTGTCTGGGCATTTGCAGACTTCTTAGAAGGATTTATTCCACTTCTAGCTTTTAGATTACTTAAATCAAATGTTGATATAGGAAATGAATTGAAAAATCGAATAATTACAAAAATTATTCTTATAATATTAATTGTTGATGTAGTTATTGCGTCTATTGCAACTGCCTTGGCATTTAACATAATCTGGATAGTATCACTATGTATATCGATAAGTTTGATTTTTTTGCTATATGTAATAAATAAGTCAAAATCTTGGTTAATATATGTAATATTTGGAGTTTTTAGCGCATCTGCCGGATCTGCATTAATCGGCGTAATAGTACCAATATTTGGAGGGTTTGCACCGATCGAAAGTTTCTGGACAGGGTTCATTGGTTGGTTCGCAGGCGATATAATTGTATTATCTACAATTTCAACACCAATTATGGTATTATTAACAAGATATATCAAAAAAACATCAATTTTTGTGGACAAATGGTGGATTTAAAAAAGAGAATTTAATCCATTTTATTTTCTTTTTATTTTTTTAATTAGATTCATTATTAAAACTAATTGTTAAAAGTTAATTAATTAAAAATCATAAAATGACTATAAAAAAATAAAAATGATTTAGGATTTTATGAATCTAAAAAGATTTCATGCCCAGCTTTTTGTATCTGAAAAACATCTTCTATAAAATATTTAATTGGATAGTACAAATTTAATTGAGTTAAATTTTTTTCAAGATATTTTTTAAATTGAAGTTCAATATCGTTTATGAGTATTTTTAATTTATCATGCAAAATATCCAGGTCTTGGTCTGCTATTAAAACAGCGTTTACATATTTGCCTTTTGAAAAAATTATTTTTTTACCTTTATAATCGATAACTTCCAAATGCTCGGTCTTTTGTTTATCTAAAATTTCGCCCAAGATAGATTGGACGCCCATAATAGCCCCTGCAGCTAATTGGCGGTCGAAGTCATTTTCTATGCTCTCAGTAAATTTGTAGTGATATAAACAGATGCCGCCATTATTAATTATTAAAAGATTGTTAATAGCATTTTTCCATTTGAGTTCAGCGAAATCCAATGTATAAAAGCCCAAAGAAATAAGTAGCATCCCAAGTATATCTATAGATTTTCCTAAATTTAAAATAAATAAATCATTAAGAGGATATATGTGTAATGTCTCCGTGATAAAAGGGTATAGATTTTTTCTTATATATGAAGTTGAGAAAATAAGAAAACCAATACTAATTGGAATTAATCGTTTTTTTGTAATTCCATGTACAATTTTATTTGTTTTATATATAAAATAAATAATGACCATAAAAATAATACTGGACAGAATTGAATAATACCAGATATAATTTATTGGATTTTGAGAAACGAGAACAAAAATAATGGACGCAATTAAGATTGTGAGATAAAACTTTTTATGTTGAATTTCTAGAATTTTCATAATAGTGTATATTAAAGAAAACGTTCCAACTATAAAGAACAATAAATCTATTTTTAATACAAAAAATCTAGCCTCAACTCGTCCAAGATCAAATGGCAGACATACTATATTTGAAAATCCCCAAAACATGAAAAATAGAGACATAGAGAGGTTAATCACTTGATCTTTAAGACGCAACTTTTCATCATATTTACGCCATTTTATAAAAAAATAAGTTCCCATTTGAATCAACAATGTGGCTAAAACAGTAGTTAAAATCAGATATAAATCACTTGGACTAAAAATTTTTACATATGCCATAATTTTTACCTTGAAATTACTATTATATTTGATTTATAAATTACCTATTGGATTATTCAAATTTTATATGTCTTAGAATATTAAAGTTGCTGAAAACAATATAAATTATTTTTATTTTTAAAATAAAAATGTTTTCTCATTCCAAATTTAAAATTTTAACTTGAAAAACATTTTTGGTGTTAAAATTAAGATGTAATGCATTTTTTAATGTTAAATTTATAAAAAACATTTTGAAATAATTATTCAATATCAAATGGTATTAGAAATTTGGTTATAAAAACAAATCAATATTTAAAAAAATAAGAAATTGGCTCATTTTTTTATTTGGTTTATTTTTGGTTTAGTGAAAAAATTGGTATAATATATTACCACTTGGTTCATTATCCATGTCAAATCATGGTATTTTAACCAAAATAGAATTAATTCTCATAGATGTGAGGTTAGTATTTCATGAAATTTTCATTGATATTTATGGCATTCATAATAATATCTATAAAAGTTCATCTTATCTAATCACATTTTTTAAATATATCTCTGAAATTTCAATTTGAAAAAAATTTTATTAAATATTATGTTAATTTAATTAAAAGTTATTAAAAAGTTAGTAAATTCCTTAAAATATTCCATAAAATGATTTCTACACAAATTTTATTAGAAAATTATGAAAATAAATTCATATAATACAATTTAATAAATATTTTACCTAAATCAACAAAAGGATATATTCCGAAAATTATTAAAATTTAAAGATTTAATTGTACCACTACCTAAAAAATCTTATCCACTAATAATTTCTTGGTTAAATACTATGGATAAAGAAAAATTTAAAATTTGGATAAAAGAAATTAAAAGAAAAACACCTATATTTTTGAAAAATATGCAAGGAAATCAAAGACAAGGATTTTTTAAATATAGTTTATCAGGTGATATTTTTAGAGAACATATTAAGTGGGGTTTAGGAAATGCAGTATTTGCTTTAAAAATATATTATACAATTAATTATAACCCTAAAAATCTAAATAAAATAGCAGAATTTATAATAAGTTTTCAAAAGAAGAATGGAGAATTTTATGATCCAATAGTTAAATATTTATCATTTCCATTAAGAGTGTTTTATTCTTTAAGATATAATGATTTTAATAATCTAAATAATCAACAAACTATAAGGGCTGAAACCAGACAGGCATTCTCCGCTTTAAATTTATTTAGATTTAAACCAAAATATCAATATTTACAATTTCCAAAAACAGAAGAAAGTATTAAAAACTATTTAAAATCATT
>Ga0190360_1000305_pt1 | contig 27706 bp, 22 predicted proteins | sample 48721834_MG_FD_161271 | JGI IMG/M metagenome (GOLD analysis project Ga0190360, IMG submission 161271) | Hydrothermal vent microbial mat bacterial communities from Southern Trench, Guaymas Basin, Mexico - 4872-18-3-4_MG | ecosystem: Environmental > Aquatic > Marine > Hydrothermal vents >...
AGCAAGAAGAAAAGCCAATCGAGAAAAACAAAGAAGAGAATTTCAAAGAGCAAAGAGACAAATATTATCTATTAGTAACTAACTTATTTTGAATATGGAAAATTCCAATTCACGGTGAACCAATACAATACTATATCTTATTTTTGTTGTAATCCGACTGCATAAAGTCTGGCTGGAAATACTGTTTTAGATTATAACAATATCTATTGTCGCTTACAATTGGATATCAAAACGAAAAAAGAAGCAGAATAACAAATAACACTGGTTCTTGTTAGATATGGCTGGCAAAGAAAATATGTTGGACTTATACAACTTTCTCCTTTTCCAAAACTTATTAAACTGTCGTTTTGTTAATAAGAAATCACAAATCAATATACATTTTGTTATCCTGTTTTTTTAACTTTCGTATTACCTCAAAATAAAATCTAACCGAAGACATTACAATCTGCCTTCCAAAAACAAAAGGTCGGGAAAAAATATCCTTACCCATTCCCACATGTCAAGGGAGAAATTTATCTCAGTAATAATCGAATTATTAAGCGAATCATACCTGGTTCCTATAATCTCATAACCATAAATTGTCCATTAAGATAATAAATTAAATAAAAATTATAAAAATACTTGACTTTTTAATGTGATATTTTATATTCATTAAAGAATATTTGAACGTAAAAACACCATTATCTCTGACAGAATATTATACAAACAAAGAGAGCCCTCTGTAATGGAAGAATTCATCCCTGGTACAAGCCAATGTATGAAAGAAATTATTGAAAAGGTTCAAAGCGTATCAAGAACCGAGATACCAGTACTGCTAATAGGAGAGACTGGAGTGGGTAAAGAACATCTGGCTCGAATGATCCATCATCAAAACCCACATTCCAGAAAACCTTTTCTTCCTTTGAACTGTAGTGCTGTACCCTCTTTTCTACTTGAAAGCGAACTTTTTGGTTATGAAATAAGTGATATTTACTGCAAACTTGAAGAAATTGCCAATCAAAATAAACACAAACTAAATGTGATGCTTTTGACCCCATGGGGATCAATCGATATAGAAAACTTCATAAAAGAAAGAAATCATAGGATTTCTGTGCGAGTAGCCGACTGTATAATATCCCAAATGATTCAAGAATGGGAATATGAAACAGGAATAAATAATTTTAATATGATCGTAATTAAATCAAAAGATTCTGTCGATATCTTTCCATTGTTGGATAATTCTGATTTAAGGAGATGGGAAGATTACAAACTGAAACTTAATTTTGGTATAATAAATTAGGTCTCAATTATTTAAACTGGAGGTATGCTATGATTAGAAAGGTGTTTATTCTTTACATTCTGGTTGTTGGGTTTTACACAATTTCTTGTTTTGCCCAGCAACACAGATTGGTTCTTGTTAAAAGTTTTCCTGACCTCGAATCTGAGGAAGCGGGTAATTATCTTGCACATCCATATGATATAGCTTTTTATAAAAATACTTACATTGTAACAGATGCAACTGAGTGTTGTCTTAAGGTTTTTTCAACTGACGGAAAGTTAATAAGAACCATAGGTTCAAGAGGAGGAGGACCTGGTGAATTAAGTGATCCCTTCTTGGTAGCTGTTGACGAAACAACAGGCAATATCTACTGTGTTGACAGTGGTAATAACCGTATTTCCTGTTTTAATAACAAAGGAATTTTCCTTAATATTATCAGAACATCTCTCCCAATTTCTGACATTGAATTCATCGATAAATATATTTATACAGCTGCTTACAATCAAGAAACTCAATCTCTTTTCTGCATGTATGACACTACTGGAAGAATAGTAAAATTTTTTGGCGATTTTTTTGATCCAAAAATAAACAAATTACCATTGAGTAGTTTTGTATATTCAAGCATTTACTTAAGTTCATATAATGATTCCCTTTATGCATTTTTTGAAAAATTACCCATTATTCAAGTTTACGATAAAGGGGGGCATTTGATTCGTACTATAAATATTAGAATTAAAAAGATAAAGAATATCTACAAGGAAAACCTAAGGAATGGACGAGGTTTTGTAGAAGAAAACAAAATCAAATTAAAATCATGGATATTTGGAGCATGCGTAGAAGATAACAAATTATACTGCTATTGTCGCTGGATATTTGATAAAATGCTTGTGCTCGATCTTTCGGGCAACTTGATTGAAAAAATTCCCTTAGTATTAAAAAATCCTGGTGAGAAATATCGGGCTGAGAGATTTATAAAAAAGGTAGGGAATAATTTTATTTTTTTAGACATTTTTTACTCACAGATTAAAGTTTATCAGTTAAGGTAAAATCTTTGCAGATTTGGAGAGATGAACAAATATGTTTAATTTATCTCACTGGCAGGGCTTTTCTCTCTGCTTAGCGTTTTAACTCAACAATTTCTCTAAAAGCTTAAATTTTCCGATCTATGTGTTCTTCAGTATTAAATATCCCCAGAGTCTTGCGCTAACTGGAGTCTGAAGATTCTATTGTAGAAACTATGTTTCGATTTATAAAAGGAGTAAGTTTTATTCATCTTAATAACTGTATAAAAACAGGGAGCAGTAGAATCCTGCTGTCTTAAGTTTATCAAACCTCTCTTTTTCTATTTGAGAGAAGTATAACATCTTTAAGTTCATTAATATTTCTTGCGTTCATCCATTTTTTCTCAAAATCGGGTTCCTGAACAATCTGGGCGATTGACATGAGAGATCTGAGATGAAAGTTCCTTCCATCTATAGTGCCGACAAGAACAAACATTGTTTTAACAGGCTCATCTCTTTGTGGAAAAATAATGCCTTTTTTCGACCTTACAAGAACAATGTCAAATTGGTTTTTCCCTGGAATAATCACATGAGGAATTGCCAAACCAGGCCTGACAACAGTACAGGACTGTTTTTCTCTTTCCATAAAGAGGGAGTACAACATGTTTGCATCGAGACGTAATCTTTTTCCAAGAACATCGGACAATTTTTTAAACACTATCTCAATTGGCATTCTCTCTTTAAAATCTAAAACTTCACACTTCTTGATAAGCTTATCAAATCTATCTTCAATTATATCATCTCTTTTTATAACAATCCTTTTAAGCTCCTCTTCCAGAGTCTTTGTTTTCAATTCTTTTGCTGTTATTCTTTCTACGACATGCATAATTGCAGATGTTCTCTTCACACGGCGTCTTGAATAGAGCCAGTAACTTATCCATCCAAACACAAAGAACGAGGTAGCGCTTAACAGAGGTACTGTACCCATTTCAATTAGAAGAAAACTGTATAATAATAGAGCCGCTACAGGTAGTACAGGATAGAGGGGAACTTTGAACTTGGGTCTGTAGTTCTGTATCTTACTTTCACGCATCACTATCACAGAAATATTGACCATCATAAAAAGAATAATCTTTAAAGTTGAGGCTGTTTTTACAAGATCTTCTATGCTGAGAAAAACAATCACAGTAATCATGAATCCGCTTGTCATTAAAATAGAGACATGAGGTGTGCTAAATTTGTTATGAATAGATGAAAGAAAGTCGGGCAGTAGTTTGTCTCTGCTCATTGCAAGGGGTGATCTCGATGCTGCAAGAATGCCCGAGTTAGCAGTTGTAATAAATGCGGTAATTGCTGCAATGGCTAGTAACAGTCCGCCCGCTTTTCCCATTATATTAAATCCACCAAGATAGAGGGGCATTAAAGAGCCGCTAAGCATTTTCCCTTCCACTATTCCAATAGTGACTCCTATTGCCAGGATATAGATTAGTGAGACGATAAAAAATGCCAGCATCATACCAAGAGGAATATTTTTTGATGGATTTTTTACTTCCTCTGCAATCGATGCTATCTTTGTGAGCCCTCCGAAAGATACAAAAACCAGTCCTGCTGTTGATACAACCGGCCACAGACCATAGGGCATAAATGGAACATAATTATCAGGATGTGTGGATATAAAACCCCTGCCAATATACAGGGTTAAAATAGTAATAAGAGTAAAGACAAGTAGAATCTGAATTCGGCCTGTAATTTTAATACTTACAATATTAAATATTGTGAAAATAATGCAGGCCGTGAGTGCTATTAATTTTATCTCAAAAGAAGATATGTTAGGCTTTATTAGTGCAGCAAATGCACCTATACCAACAAGGGCAAAAGCGCTTTTCAGGCTCAAAGAGAACCAGTTTGCGAATCCACCAAAAGTGCCCAGGGCCGGACCAAGACTTCTTTCAATAAAAAAATATGTTCCTCCGGATTTGGGCATTGCTGTTGACAGTTCTGCTTTTGCAAAAAGGCTGGGAAGAATTAAAATGCTTGCAAGGAGGTATGCCAGTATCATGGCAGGTCCCGATTTTTTGTAAGCAATTCCGGGAAGTACAAAGAGCCCAGAACTAATCATTGCACCTGCTGCAATAGCAAACACATCGAGCAGTTTGAACTCTTTTTTTAAACCCATTTTACAGAACTCTCCTTTTTAGACATAAATAGAGGAAGATTCATACACAAAATTTCTATATATTAATTATTTGCCTGAAGAACGGCAAATCTAGTGTTCAGGACCAATGGATTGTTGTTTTGACACAGTCTCTGGAGTTTGTGAACCATAGCTTCATCATGAGATCAGGATAATATTCTGCTGCAATGGTGAGTTAATGTTACTACTTACTTTTAATCTGACAGATAATACTCAATTGTTGATACAACCCTTACTCTTTTAATATGAGGATTGTTTCTATCACGTGGTGATATTGTGAATTGTCCCTGTCTTGCCCTTTTGATCTTTCCAAGATGACTCTTTGAATCTTTGGCAAATTTTTCTGCAACCTCTCTTGCCTTTGTTGTTGCTTCTTCTATCATTTCTGGTTTAACTTCATTTAGTTTTGTAAAAATATATTCGATTGATGCGCTGTATTCGTCACCAAAAAATGCGATCCCCTGTTTGCCGAGCTCTGCCAGCTTTTTTATTGTATTCCTGACAAGATCAACTTTTTTTGAGTATACGGTGACTGTCTGGAGTGCAGTATATCTGAATTCAACTTTCTGTCCGCTGCCGTACTGCTGTGCAAGCTTATCTGTAACATAAGGAGGAGATACTGAAATCTCTGACTGCTCGATACCATTCCTTTTAAGAAAAATGCGGATCTTTTTTGTGTTCTGTTCCAGAGAGGCGTACAAAGCGGATAGATCATTACTTGCCTCTGTAAACTTAATTGGCCATAGAACAATGTCTGCCGGATATTCTCTTTCTGACAGTCCCTTTACAATTACAGTACGTTCGAACTCCTTTACTCTTATTGCACTCTTTCCTATTAGAAGCCCCAGAGTAGACAGTCCTAAGAATATTGAGATTCCCAACACAAGACTATTAATAAGATTTTTATTTTCCATCTCTTCTCCTCATTAATATTCAAAATATCTAAAACCAATATCCATTTTTAATGTATTAACTAATTTAAAAAGATACAACTAATTTTGAAATATTTTCATCTTGATTATCTTTGTTAATTTATCTAAATTTATCCTATTAATTAATATTTATGTATTAATATCTAAACAGTGAGGTGCAGTCATGAAGAAAAATGTTCTATTTATGGTTCTGGTTCTAATGGTAGTGTCGGTTGGAACTTTGAGAAAATCGATGGCATGTACAAGCATCCTTATCAGCAAGGGTGCTTCAAAAGATGGTTCTGTAATGATAACTTACTCATGTGATGGAGAGTTTTTAGCTCATCTGTCATATATCCCTGCTATGGATCACAGTCCTGGAGAATTTATAGAAATAAAAGGATGGAATGGAAAGCTCAGGGGAAAGATAAAACAAGTAGCGCACACATATGCTGTAGTAGGCTTGATGAATGAGTATCAGCTTGCCATTGGGGAGACTACGTTTGATGGAAGAGAGGAGCTTCAGAATCCAAAGGGTCTGCTTCATTACTGGACTCTGATGAATCTTGCTCTCCAGCGGGCAAAGAGTGCACGTGAAGCAATCAGGGTCATGGCCGATCTAGTGGAGGAATATGGTTATGCAAGCACAGGAGAGTCGTTTTCAATTGCAGATCCAAATGAAGTCTGGATAATGGAAATGATCGGAACAGGCCCAGGCGGCAAAGGAGCTGTATGGGTAGCAAGACGGATTCCTGATGGATATATTTGTGCTCATGCAAACATGTCGAGAATCGGTGAATTTCCAAAAGACGATCCGGATAATTGTCTCTATTCGAAAAATGTGATATCTTTTGCAATAAAGAAGGGTTATTATGATCCAAAATCTGGACGGCCTTTTAGTTTTCGTGACGCTTATGATCCAGTAACACCTGCTAAGCTGCGTTATTGTGCTGCACGTGTGTGGTCGATTTTCAGAAGAAGCGCACCCTCAATGAATCTTTCACCCGATTTTCAGAGGGGTGTAGAGGGCGCGGATCCATATCCTCTCTGGATTAAACCAGACAGAAAACTTTCTCTTAAAGATGTAATGAATCTTATGAGGGATCATTACGAAGGTACCCCATTTGATATGACAAAGGGTATGGAGGCTGGGCCATTTGGAACGCCCAATAGATGGCGTCCGCTTACATGGGAAATCGATAGCGTGGAATATGTGTGGGAGAGGCCGATATCTACACAGCAGACAGCTTTTTCATTTGTGTCCCAGTCTCGTCCATGGCTTGCCGATCCTGTGGGAGGAGTTTTCTGGTATGGCATGGACGATACATATACTACATGCTATGTGCCTCTCTACTGTGGTATAACGGAAATACCTGAATCATACACGATAGGCAGTCTTGGTAAGTTTTCATGGGATTCTGCATGGTGGGTCTTCAACTTTGTTGCAAATATAGCAAATTTAAAATATTCATACATGATAAAAGACATTCAAAATGTACAGGAGGAACTGGAAGGAAACTTAATTGCACTTCAGCCAGTAATCGATCGGGTGGCACTTCAACTTTATGAGTCTGATATAGAGTTAATGAAGCGATTTCTTACTGATTATTCTGTAACACATGCCGAGAGGGTGGTTAAGAGATGGAAGCAGCTTGGAGAATTTTTATTGACAAAATATAATGATGGTTATGTCAAAGATGAAAAAGGAAGGCCGAGGTCTGTTGGATATCCAGAGGAGTGGCTCAGGGATATTCTGAAAGTCCGCGGAAATCATTTCAAGCTGCCTGTATGGAAAAAAGAAAAATAAAGGTGAGTAATCAGATAATCTTAAAATAATACTTTCATAATCCCTCCTTTCATAACGGTGCTATCGCCTGCGGTGGTGGCACCGTTGTTTTTAATTTTCACTATTACTATTAATTAGAAGCGATTTCTACACCTTGACTTTTCTTCTCTATTTATGTATCTTTTAATTCCAATAAAGTTAACATAAAGGTGTTCTGTTTTGGAACTTTTTGAATTATTAAAGGCTCTGATCGATATACCTTCCCCAAGTGGTAAGGAACACATAATATCCGATTTTCTAGAGGATTTTCTAAAAGATATGGGTCTTGAGATTTATCTTCAGGATGTTGGATCAGGGAGGAAGAACATATTTGCATATAAAGGTGAGCCGCTTATCGTCCTATCAACACACACAGATGTGGTTTCTCCCCATATAGGATATTCAGAGGATGATGAGTTTATATATGGACGCGGTGCTTGCGATGCAAAAGGAGTATTGGCCTGTCAGATTAAGAGTATAGAAAGATTGATTGAGGCAGGAGAGGACGATATCGGACTTCTTTTTGTAGTTGGGGAAGAGTATGGCAGCGATGGGGCCAGGAAGGCAGCAGAGATTCCGAATAGATGCGTTTATTTAATATGCGGAGAGCCAACAGAAAACAGGCTTGCATCATGCACAAAGGGTGGTCTGAGGTTTGAATTGATTGCAAGGGGCAGGGCGGCTCATTCTGCATATCCAGAAGAGGGTGATTCTGCAATAGAAAAATTGATCAACATCTGTCATGATCTTTTAAAATTAAGATTGCCCTCAGAGGATCGTTTTGGCCTCACAACATTGAACATTGGTGTGGTGAAGGGAGGAACCCATTCGAATGTGATTCCTGCTCTGGCAAAGGCAGAAGTCATGATAAGGACAGCAACAGATTCGAATAGTATAAAGCGATGCATAGAGTCTGTAGTGAAAGATCGAGCTGAGATCGAATACCATTTTGAGACCGAACCGGTTTCACTCATGACAATGCCTGGTTTCGAGCATGCAAAGATGTCGTACACTACAGATATACCCCTGTTAAAGAACTGGGGCTTGCCACTTTTAATCGGGCCTGGATCGCCTTTGAGTGCTCACAGCGATAATGAGCGTGTTTCAAAAGACCAGCTTAAAAAAGGTGTTGAATTGTATACAAGGTTAATCATGGAATTGAAGAGCCTGGCTTAGTGGTCATGATTTTAAAAGCTTGATTCAAATAGAAATTATTGTGATTTCTGGAGGCATCTGGTGGATATGATAGTGATGAAGTTTGGTGGTACCTCGATCGAGGATTCTGCTGGAATCGAGCGTGTTGTAAACATTATTAAGGCTCATGAGAGGAAAAATCCTATTCTCGTTTTTTCGGCAATGGGAAAGACGACACGCAACCTTCTTCGGTGCGGACGTCTCTCTGAGGCCGGGAATTTAAAAGATGCGGTAGAGCAGATGGAGAGAATAAGAGATTACCATCTTGGAATAGCAGATGGTTTGATTGGTGATACAAAAGATGTAAAACAAAAGATAGAATCCTTTTTTCTGGCAGTAGGTGATCATCTGGATAGAATAGCTGCTTCTGGAACACTTAATGAGAAGCTTCTTGATTCTTTATTGTCCTTTGGTGAACTGATCGCAACAGTCTTGATGGAAAGGGTCACAAGAGAGCGCGGTCTTAATACGGTGTGGATGGATTCCAGAGAGCTGATCAAGACCAATAGTCTTTTTACGAGAGCCGTGCCTGACAAAGAGCTGACATATAGTAACATAAGGAGAGAGGTTCTTCCATTAATAGAGTCAAACAAACTGCCTCTTGTTCAGGGATTCATAGGATCAACAGTAGATGGAGAGACCACGACTCTTGGATTCGAGGGGTCCGATTTTACTGCAACGCTCATTGGGTCAGCCCTAGATGTGTCTGAGATTCAGATATGGAAAGATGTACCAGGGATCATGAGTGCAGATCCTGTGGTTGTAAGGAATGCATTTACAATAGCTCATCTCTCATACGAGGAGGCTTCTCAGCTTACGATTTCTGGGGCAAAGGTTCTCCATCCGAGAACGATATGGCCTGCAGCAGAGAAGAACATACCAATCCATATTCGCAGTTCTAAGGATCCAGTAGCAGGAGGAACTATAATAACCTCACAAACCGATAGAACATCCGGAATTGTAAAATCTATAGGATCAAAAAATAGAATTCTATGTCTGAGGCTTTGCTGCAAAGATAGAGATAAGTTAAATGAAAACAAGATAAAGAGTGTACTGTCTGATCTGCCGATTAGAATTTATGAAATTTTTAAAAAGAGGGACTCAATCTCTATTGTCTTTGAAGATAGTGCAGACAGGGATAGATTGATAGGTCTTCTTGGTCAGTTTGGGGATACGGTTGTTCTTGATAAAAAGGCTGTGGTTTCCCTGATTGGGGAGGGAATTTCGAAAAAAAAGGGATTTGAGAAGATTGTATCAGAAAGCCTTGACGGTCTATTCGCAGAGATAATTGAGAGTAGAACATCCCCAATAAGATGCACATTGATTGTAGATGAAGAAAACCTTGAGAAGATTGTTGAGAGGCTTCACAGGGCGTTTTTTGGAAGGTGATTTAGATATTACTATTTAAGAGAGGAAGATCATGAAGATAGCGATCATTGGCTATGGAAAGATGGGTCATATTATTGAGAGTGTGGCCAGAAGGGAGGGGGTCGAAGTAGGTGCATTATTTGATATAGAGACTCCTCTACGTGAGGATGAAAAGACAGGAAAAGTACTGGATAATATAGATGTTTGCATCGATTTTTCAGTGCCTGAGGCAGTTGTCGAGAACATAAGAATATGCTGCCAATTTTCAAAGAATCTCGTGGTCGGAACTACAGGATGGCATGAAAGGGTCTCTGAAGTCAGAGAAATGGTTGAGAATAGTTCTGTCGGGTTTGTATATGCTCCGAATTTTTCAATAGGGGTCAATTTATTCTACAGGATCGTGGAGAAGAGTGCAACCCTATTCAAAAAGTTTGATCAGTATGATGCATATATAGAAGAGGCACATCATAAATTTAAAAAGGATGCTCCCTCTGGAACGGCAATTTTTTTAAGGAATATTGTGGAGAGAATCTATAATAAAGAGATACCTGTGAGTAGTGTAAGGGCAGGATACATTCCTGGCGTTCATGCAGTTAGTTTCGATTCGAGTGTTGATTCTATTCGTCTCCAGCACAGTGCAAGAAGCAGAGAGGGATTTGCAGAGGGAGCTCTGTTTGCAGCAAGATGGATACTTAATAAAAAAGGATTTTTTGAATTTTCATATGTACTGGATAAAATAATTGAAATATAAATTAGGAGACAGGGTCATGAAGAAGGATATAAAAGGATGTGGAACTGCACTCGTCACACCATTCAAATCGAATGGGAAGATTGATGAAGAGGCACTTCGTCGTCTTGTAGATTTTCAAATAAAAGAGGGGATAGATTTTCTTGTGCCGTGTGGTACTACAGGCGAGAGTGCGACTCTTACAGTGGATGAGCATCTTAGAGTTGTTGAGATTGTTGTTGAGCAGAGTGGAGGAAGAGTTCCAGTGATAGCCGGTGCTGGTGGGTATAATACTGAAAAGGTTGTCGAGATGGCAAAAAGGGTTTCCTCTCTTGGTGTCGATGGGATATTGTCTGTTACTCCTTATTATAATAAGCCGACACAGGAAGGCCTTTATCAACATTTTAAAAGTGTTGCCGAGTCTGTGGATGTTCCTGTCATACTCTACAATGTTCCTGGCCGTACCTCGACAAATCTACTGCCCGATACTGTTGTCCGATTAAGTGAGATTAAAAATATCATAGGTTTGAAGGCAGCCTCTGGAAATATTGGTCAGATAGGCGAACTTGCAGTTAAAATGCCAGAAGGTTTTAAGATTATATCTGGCGACGATCCAAATACTCTACCCATAATTGCTCTTGGCGGAGTGGGGGTAATATCTGTAATATCAAATCAGGCGCCGGGGATGACAGTAAAATTGACACATCTCTGCCTTGAGGGAAAATTTAGAGAGGCCATGATTATGCAGAAGAGACTCTATCCACTAATGAAGTTGAATTTCCTTGAGACAAATCCCATCCCTGTTAAGGCAGGACTTGCAATGATGGGGCTTATAGAGGAAAGATATAGATTGCCATTGGTACCCATGTCTAAGGAGAACAAAGAGAAGTTGAGACGTGGCCTTGTAGAGCTTGGACTGGTTAAGTAGCAGTGTAGAGATTTAAAATGAGAAAGAAAAGATTTGATGCCGTGAATCTAAGGAGCCAGATAGAGGATATTTTTAATCGGCCTCCCGAAGCTATGGTAGAGCAAAAGGCGCTTGAGCTGTTTGAAATACTGAAAAGAGAGCTCAATTCTGGAAGGATTAGAGCAGCTGAAAAGCGGGATGGAAAATGGCGGGTTAATGAATGGGTAAAGAAGGGAATTCTTCTGGGATTCAGGTTTGGAAGAATTTGTGACTACTCTATAGACAAAAGATTTGTATTTTTTGACAAGAACACCATGCCATTGAAAGCTGTAGGAGAAAATGATGGAGTCAGAATTGTACCTGGCGGCTCTGCCATTAGAGATGGATGCTATATAGGACATCGTGTCACATGCATGCCGCCCATGTACATAAATATCGGTGCATATGTGGATGATGATACGATGATAGATTCCAATGCTCTTATCGGCTCCTGTGCACAGGTTGGAAAGAGGGTACATATCAGTGCTGGTTCCCAGATCGGAGGTGTTCTTGAACCAGTAGGTTCATTCCCTGTGATCATAGAAGATGATGTTCTTGTAGGCGGCAATTGCGGAATTTATGAAGGGACTATAGTCCAGAGAGGTGCAGTCATCGGTGCAGGAACCATTCTAACAGGGTCTACACCTGTCTATGATCTTGTCAAGAATGAGATCCTTCGCAAAGGTAATGGCTGCCCACTTCATATTCCTGAGAATGCAGTAGTAGTTCCTGGAGCAAGAGGAGTGAAAGATGGTTATGGTGCAGAGAACAATATATCCATTTATACTCCCGTTATCATAAAGTATAGAGATTCCAAGACAGAAGAGACTACGACACTAGAGGATCTGCTAAGATAAAGTTCAACATGGAAAAGGAATTCTATGAGAGATAAATTGTTAAAGCGATTTTTCTCTTATGTAGGTTTTGATACTCAGTCGAGAGAGAATGTAAATGATAGATTTCCGAGTACTGAGAGCCAGAAAAAGCTTTCGAAGGTACTTGTCAATGAGCTCAGGAGTCTTGGAATTGAGGATGCTGTGATGGATAAATATGGATATGTGACTGCTACCCTACCAGGAAATCTGCCAGAATCGGAATTGGCGCGGGTCCCTGTAATTGGGTTCTTTGCACACATTGATACATCTCCAGAAGTCTCAGGGAGAGATGTTGTTCCTATTCTTCATGAGAATTATAGGGGGGGTGACATTGTGCTGCCGGCAGATAAGAGCAGTGTAATTAGAGTCGATGAGAATCCCGAGCTTGAGAATAACATCGGAAACGATATAGTAACATCTGACGGCTCGACACTTCTTGGTGCAGACGATAAGGCAGGAATAGCAGAGATAATGACAATGGTTGAATATTTTATAGATCATCCTGAGATAAAGAGAGGCAGTGTAAAGGTAGCATTCACTGTTGATGAGGAAGTTGGCAACGGATTAAAATATTTTGACCTGAGAAGATTTGGTGCTGATTTTGGCTACACAGTAGATGGCGGAAAGATGGGGGAGATCGAGAACGAAACCTTTAATGGTTCTGTTGCAGAGTATAAGATAAGAGGGCGTAGTGTTCATCCAGGATATGCAAAGGGGAAGATGGTAAATAGTGTAAGAGTTGCTGCAGACATTGTAAAGGAACTCGAAGATGAACCTTCCCCTGAAACAACGGAGAAAAGGGAGGGATATCTGCATCCATATTATATCACAGGTGGTGTTAGTGAGGCCCGACTCAGAGTACTGATAAGAGATTTTGAAGCAGATAAAATGATGGAAAAGGAGGAGCGTCTCAAATCGATCAGAAGAGAGATGTTGCGCAGGTACCATGGTGCAGAGATAGATTTAAAGATAGATGAGACATACAGGAACATGAAGGCTAAATTGGATGAGGATTCGAGGGTTGTGGAGTATGCACTGGAGGCGGTAAGGAGATCGGGAATCGAACCGGAATTGAAATATATACGTGGAGGCACAGATGGTGCATGGCTCTGCTATAATGGACTACTTGCCCCGAACATATTTACAGGAGGTATGAATTTTCACAGCAGACTCGAATGGATTCCTGTTCAGGCCATGATAAAGTCGGTTGAGACTCTTATAAACATTGTTTTGATCTGGTCTGAGAAGAGCCTGTTACAATAAAATTTGGAGGTTTATATGAAGGTTATTCATTATTCGGATATCGAACCCTCACCCGTAAATATGGATGGGGCAGAGGGTGTTACGATCAGGTGGTTAATATCGGATAAGGATGGAGCCCCCAATTTTGCGATGAGACTCTTTGAAGTTGAGCCTGGTGGAACGACTCCTCTTCATACACATTCCCATGAACATGAGGTCTTTATTCTTGAAGGGAATGGTGCGGTCTGGAGGAATGGAGAAGAGGTTGCTGTAACTGTTGGTACTGCAATCTTTGTTCCACCGAATGAGAAGCACTGCTTCATGAACAAAGGAGAGACGGTATTGAAATTGATCTGCCTCGTGCCGATCTGATACTCTACAGATTCTTTTTAAAGACCCTGAATCTCTTATACACTTTTCCGCCCATTCTCTCCATCTCGGCTCGCATCTTTTTATTTGTCTCAAGCTCATGATGGCTGTCTATGTATTCAAACCCAGCCTTTGAGGCCGATTCCAGGGTCTTGAACCCCATCATTACATCGAGGCCGAGACCGCGGTATTTTTCTTTTATAGCACCCAGAAGAAGATCGAGCTGTTTTGTTTTTTTAGCTGCACGCAGTATATAGAATATTCCAAATGGCAGGAGGTGGCCTCCTGCTTTTTTTATGCCTTCGCACATGTTGGGAATTCCGATGATGAAAGCCACAACCTCATCTTTGTGCATTACAACTTTTATAAAACGAGGATCAACAATGGGGAGGTATCGTTTAGCCAGATCGTTCATCTCCTGATCGTCGAGGGGAGCAAAACCGTAGAGCTCGCTGTAACATTCATTCATCAGATTGAATATAGGAATAATGTATTTTTTCAACTGTTTTCTTTTAGTAAATTCTAATAATTTAAAATCCCCTTTTCTTGTTATTCTATCAAAGATCTTTTTATAGAATTCAGGGATCTCTTTGGGTATGTCAACCTTATATACAACATAATCTACATCTTTTTTATATCCCTCTTTTTTCAATAGGTCGATTATATATTCATAGTTATGGTATGTTGCAATGGTTGCCTGGTATTCAAAACCTTCAACAAGAAAGCCCTCGGGATCCTGATCAGAAAAACCATAAGGACCGACAATTTTTGTCATTCCCTTTTTTCTTGCCCATTCCTCTACGTATGAGAGAAGCGTGTGTGCAACCTCCTGGTCGTTCCAGCATTCGAGATATGCAAATCTACCGGAATTTTCCTTGCGAAATTCGTTGTACCGTCTGTTAATTATTCCCATGATTCTTCCAACCACTTCTTTATCTTTATAAGCGAGTACCATTGTTGTGTCACAGTATGAAAACGCCTTATTCTTCTTGGGATTAAAGTAGCTCCATTCATCCATGTATATCGGCGGCACCCATGTCGAGTGATTACGATGAATCTTCTCAGGAAGATAGATAAACTTTTTTAATTCTCTGCGGCCGTCAATTTCTTTGACATAAAGAGACATTTTTACCTCCTCTCCAAAATTGATCCTTCTGTTGATTTAATGTATAGAATGTAATACTATTTATAGAAACATACAATTATAACTTTTATATAAGTATTCCGAATCTTTCCATTCAACTCTCGTTGCAAAAAACATGTATGGGGCCATTAATGTTGTATAACATATTTGATATAGTTTAAAAATAGGGATGAACTTTAAAAGATATCCTCTTTTCAATGAATTTAAAGGATGCCACAGCACAGCCATGTCAGATGTCACCATGACAACCACTCCTAAGGCTGCCATTAAAAGATTTCCAGATATTAGAAACAGAAGGGTCAGCATGTGTGAGAAGAATAGAACACTCATCAGCAGGTATGCAACTGGCCCGTGATATCGGCAGCCGATTGCCCACCGCTTCCTTTGAATCATAAATTCTTTTAAATTTTTTACAGGGTGGGTATATACGGCACCATCCGAATCCATTGTTATGCGTATCCTGTGAGTGCCCTTTTTAAAGAGATTTCTACAAAGAGCAAAATCCTCAATAATGTGATTATTAACCGCTTCATATCCTCCAATATTTTCATATACATCTCTTCTGATGGAGAAGTTGTTTCCAAATATACTCAGCGGATGCCCCATATTGCACCAAGACATCGCAATCGAGGTCAGATATATCCAGTCGATAGACTGTACTTTTGAAAAGAGTGATTGGTTGTTGTTCGGATCATCGAGAACAAGATATCCACCAACCATACCAATGTTTTTCTCGTAACCATTTATATGACTTTTTATCCATTTAGGTGGTGCTATGCAGTCTGCATCTGTAAAGAAAAGAAAATCGCCGCTGCTTGCCCTTACACCCTGAATAAGACTGTTGACCTTTCCCTGTGTTTGTGGATCTATTCTATTTATGGTTATTATTTTCGCATTCTTTTCCTTTAATGAAAATTCTTTCATTAATTTCTCTGTGCTATCTGTGGAGCGGTCGTTTATGAGAATGAACTCGAGTTTCTCGTTAGGATAGTCCAGCTCCCTGAGAGATTGAAGACATGCTGGGAGTTTTTCCTCTTCGTTGTGAGCAGCTATTATTACCGATACTCTGGGTCGATGTTTCTCTGATCGTTCATGACGGCAGTACTGGAAGAACATCGATATCAGGCTCAGAAAAAAATAGAGTAGAAGAAATATAATGAATATGATAGATAAATAAAACATCTTGAATATGCCTGAAAATTTTTATTACTATACATATTATTTAGGAAAAAAACAAGGGATAAATTGTTGACCAGCTATAAAAAATTTTGTAAATTTGTTTTAATTCTATATATTAAAAATGAATAGATTCACATCAGGAGGTATTAGTGATGTTTAAGATGGATAAAGATTATAAATTAAAAGTTGGGCTTGCGGAGATGCTTAAGGGTGGAGTCATTATGGATGTGACAAATGCTGATCAGGCTCGCATTGCAGAGGATGCTGGTGCAGTTGCTGTGATGGCACTCGAGAGGATACCCGCAGACATCAGGGCCCATGGCGGAGTTGCAAGGATGTCGAATCCACGTGTGATAAAAGAGATTATGAACGCTGTATCGATTCCTGTGATGGCAAAATGCAGGATCGGACACTTTGCAGAGGCTCAGGTTCTTCAATCACTGGGAGTCGATTTTATTGATGAGAGCGAAGTTTTAACACCAGCAGATGATAGATATCATGTAGACAAGTGGCAGTTTAAGGTTCCATTTGTGTGTGGATGCAGGGAACTGGGTGAGGCACTCCGTCGCATTGCAGAGGGAGCTGCCATGATACGTACAAAGGGAGAGGCCGGAAGTGGAAACATAATCGAAGCAGTCCGGCACATGAGAATGGTCGTATCTGCCATAAAAGAGATTACAACTCTGGGAGATGAGGAACTTGTAATCAAGGCAAAGGAGATGGGTGTGCCTGTAGATCTTGTAAGATATGTAAAGAAGAAGGGCAGACTGCCGGTGCCAAATTTCGCAGCTGGTGGAATAGCAACTCCTGCAGATGCATCTTTAATGATGCAACTGGGTGCAGAATCTGTATTTGTAGGATCAGGGATATTTAAATCGGAAGATCCAGAGGAAAGGGCGAAGGCTATAGTCATTGCTACTACGAACTACAACGATCCCGACATTGTTGCCAAGGCCTCAGAGGGATTGAGAGAAGCAATGCCGGGGCTTGAGATTTCTCAGATTCCACAGGAGGAGAGACTTCAAGAGCGGGGATGGTAATGAAGAGGGTGGTGGGAGTTCTGGGTCTTCAGGGTGATTTTGCGCTTCACCAGAAGTGTATAACTCGTATAGGGGCAACTCCAAGAGTTGTGAGATGGCCCGATGAGCTTACCGAATGCGAGGGTCTGGTAATCCCTGGCGGAGAGTCTACCACATTTATTAAGCTTCTTGAAAAGTCAAATCTTTTTGAGGCGGTAAAAGAATTTGCTAAAGAAAGGCCTGTCATGGGCACTTGTGCAGGCCTTATTATTCTTGCCAAGAGGTTGGTGAACGACGACATGAAGACTCTTGGACTGATTGATATAGAGGTGGAGAGGAACAGTTATGGACGGCAGGTTGATTCTTTTAACGATAAGGTGCGCATTAAAATTTTTAAAGATAATCCAGAATTTGAGGGAGTTTTCATTCGTGCTCCAAGAATAATTTCACTCGGAAGGGACGTTGAACCCTTAGCCTTTCATGAAAATGACGTGGTTATGGCAAAGAGTAATAATATTTTAGTGTTAACATTTCATCCTGAACTTACTAAAGATTTGAGAATACACAGGTATTTTGTAGAGAAAATGATCGGTAGCTGAATTGGGTTAATTTTTTATAAATTGCTATTATCTCTTTATTGAATAGAGAGATAAAATAAACCAATAAGAATAATCCAAATGGTTCAATTTTGTTTGATCCATTCTATACTAAAAGATTTTTATTGTCAAAAGGTCCTATATCATACTGAGAATATAAAAGCTAAATTACTAGTTAAATTTTTCTATTCTTTATAAAAAACATCCAGTTTGCCAGATTACCAATATACAAAAACATCTATCATCCTAACAAAATGATTATCTTATTGCTGCTCTGTGATATTGAGTATTTTAAAATCTTATTGAAATTAAAATATACTGCTGCAAGGGTCAACCAGAGAGCAGCTTTATCGATATGTTTGATTTTCGCGTAGAGGGTGTTGTCATTCCTCCACTTTCTCTGGTCGATTCACTTGTCTCTTCAGATACAATCTCTACTATTCTTCCTTTGTCGATATCGAAATATACAATACTGTATTGTGTGCTCTTACTCACATTCGATCCGGATATGGTTCTTTCTTGAATCTGGAACTTGAACTGAGACTCACTGTTTGTCTCTGAATTTGCAACTATTACGGCTATATTTTTACTGTCTTTTTTTTCTATATCGTAAAGCAGGCACTCACCCTTGATAGTTGTTGTGCCTTTTGACCTTCCCTTGTTGTCGAATTTTATCTCAAAGTCCCATGTGTCGTTCACAGAGACCTCTTTTTCTGGCAGAGTGATGAGAAAGGGTATTGGTTGGCCACTATCTTGAGATTGTCTTCCATTAGTTGTGATAGTAATTTTCCTTTCACGCTGCTGGTTTCCAAATCTTCCCATCGCCCTTGAAAAGGTTCGTCTCTGTGACCTTCTCTCTCCCATCCGGTTCATACTGCTACTTGTGTTAATCATGTTTTCTGTATTTTTATCCGTCCATACAGAATCGGTTTTTAATTTTAATGTAAATGATTTATCTTTTCCTGCTTCCTCTACTACTAAGGACTGAAGCATGAAAATGGTTGTGTTGAATTTCATCTCCTGACCAGCAGCACTTGTCGTTATACTGTCGTGTCTTTCGATTTTATACTGTAGTCTCTCGCCATTTTGAAATTTGTATTCCAGTTTAAATTTATCTTCCTGGCTATAGAGACATGAAAAGAAGATTAATAGAAACAATATAACCATTTTCATTTTGTTCATTTTAACCTCCTATGTGGTGTTTTGTCGTGGTTAATATTTTAACTTATTATAGTAATAAATTGGATTGATAGTTTCAAGATTTTTCTTTTTTTATTTTTCATAATCTACTATATTTAGACATAGATAAAAAGATAAAGTATCGATCAGAGAGAGCAAAATGAACCTTGATCAAATGATAGATTACCTGAGCGAATCTCCCGATTTTTCGGCCAATGTTACACGCTGGGAGAGGATCCCTGCACGCTCGGCCGAATATGCACAATTTCCAGAAAATATTGATCCGAGGTTATCCTCTGCACTGAAGAATCGAGGGATCGAGAAGCTGTACAGCCATCAGGCAGAGGCAATCGAGAAGATCTTTCAAGGCAAAAATGTTGTTATAGTTACACCCACTGCCTCGGGCAAGACCCTCTGCTACAATATACCCGTGTTACAGTCGATTATAGAAGATTCTGAGACAAGAGCACTATACATTTTCCCAACAAAGGCTCTTTCTCAGGATCAGCTCTCAGAATTACACGATCTGGTAAGACTGCTCAAGATCGATATAAAGACCTATACCTTTGATGGAGATACTCCGGTATCTGCAAGAAAGGCAATTCGTCTTGTCGGACACATAGTTGTAACAAACCCGGATATGCTGCATCAGGGAATACTGCCCCATCATACAAAATGGGTGAAGCTTTTTGAGAATTTAAAGTATGTGGTAATCGATGAGGTTCATTCATATAGAGGCGTATTTGGGAGTCATTTGGCTAATCTAATCAGAAGGCTTAAAAGGGTAACCTCTTTTTACAATTCATCCCCTGTATTTATTGGATGTTCTGCAACCATTGCAAACCCAAAAGAGCTGTTTCAAAACCTGATAGAAGATGAAGTTTTTCTAATCAACAGAAGCGGCGCACCTCAAGGAGAGAAGCATTTTATTTTTTACAATCCTCCTGTGGTGAATAGAGAACTCGGTATTAGAAAATCGTCTGTTAAAGAGGCGAGATCGATTGCAAGACTCTTTCTGAATGCTGGTGCTCAGATAATAGTTTTTGCACGTAGCCGATTAAGGGTCGAGGTTTTGCTAACATATCTTAAAGAGGTAATGATCAAGTTGAAAAAATCGCCCAATCTCATAAGAGGATACAGGGGTGGTTACCTTCCAGGGCAGAGAAGGGAGATTGAGAGGGGACTTCGAGATGGATCGATTCAGGGTGTAGTATCTACAAATGCTCTCGAACTGGGAATAGATATTGGCCAGCTGTCGGTTTCTATAATGGCTGGATATCCAGGTACAATAGCATCTGCATGGCAGCAGGCAGGAAGGGCTGGGAGAAGAGAGTCGGTCTCTCTGGCCATACTGATAGCAACCAGCAGTCCACTCGATCAATATATAATAAACCATCCCGAATATTTTTTTTCCGGCTCTCCTGAAATGGGCATTGTTGATCCGAATAATCTAATCATATTACTCTCCCATTTAAAGTGTGCTGCTTTTGAACTTCCCTTCAGAGAAGAAGAGATGTTTGGTAAGACTCAGATAGGTGAACTGTTGAAATATTTAGAGGATCATGGGATTCTTCACAAATCCGGAGATCAGTACCACTGGTCGAGTGAGGCCTACCCAGCAGAGGAGATAAGTCTCAGAAGTGCTGCTCCGGATAATGTTGTCATTATCGACAGGACAGATAATGAGAAGGTAATTGGTGAAGTCGACCTCTACAGCGCACCAATGCTTGTTCATGATGAAGCTATATATATACATGAAGGAGTTCAGTATCATGTGGACAGGCTTGATTGGGAGGGACGTAAGGCATATGTACGCAGGGTCGATGTAAACTACTATACAGACGCTCAGACTAAAACAGATGTTCGTGTGCTCGACGTCTTTGAAACAAAAGAGGTGGCAGCAGGCAAAAAGAGTCATGGTGAGGTAAGTGTTACGACTCTTGCAACTCTATATAAAAAAATTAAATTTAATACACATGAAAATGTTGGCTCTGGGCGCATCCATCTTCCAGAAATGACGATGCACACAACTGCCTACTGGTGGGAACTGGACGATAAAATTAAAGAGAAGCTTTTACTTTCACAGCAGAATCTGAGCGATGGCCTTAAGGCAGTTGCCAATGTGCTGGAGAATATTGTTCCTCTATGGGTAATGACAGATCCAAAGGATCTTAGAACAATACCGATGCTACGATCTGTTTTTTCATCGATGCCTACAATCTATATTTATGAACATACTCCAGGAGGAGTGGGATATAGCCAGAAGATATTCAACTTTCATGAAGAAATTCTAAAGGCAGCAAGGGACCTGATTGTATCATGCGGATGCTCAAGCGGATGTCCTTCATGTGTTGGACCAGTGCTGGAGATTGGCGAGAGGGGGAAGGAGAGTGCAATTAAAATTTTAGAGATTGGGTTAAATAAGAGTTAGTGTAAATGATTGTTATATTGTTTCGAACCACTTGACGAATGGTTTTTATATATAAAACAATAAAATTTAATCAAAATTTATACTATGAACTGAATGTATTAAAATAACAGGGCTACCCTTTATTTAATTGATATAATTGTCAGGCATAATTTCTTTTATAATAAGAATTTATCCGATTTTGAACTATATTACTATATTGATAAAAAATGCTTGACTTTTATTGTATACTTTAGTATAATTAATACGAACCACTGAAAGCGCGAATGCGTCGTAGGTGGTGTTTTTATTTTGGGTAGCAAACAACTCCATTATAACTCTTTTTATTATAATTGTTTTAATGGCTTGACCATTTTAATTATCGCTAATCGTGTTTTATTTAAGGAGTTGTTTTTCTACCATGGAACAGAAAGGTTGAGCCTCTTTAGTTTTGTTTCAAATTCTACTCTTTCAAGGTCTTTTTTTACACTTTTCTTACTCTCTGGAAGCCATCCGAGTTCATCGGCGATTTTGATGGCTCTCTTCTTGTCTCCTGAAATTATGGATCTTATTATATGAATCTCATTTCCAGAGAGCATGATGCAGTTCATGTTGTAGTCAAGAAAAGCCTCCCAGGTCAGCGGACACCATCGTCTTACGATCTCGTTACCTATTATGTTTGCATAGCTGCGTATCTCGAGCTGTGAATGCTCTTCCATTCGAAGCTCTAAAAAATGGAGTAGATTTTTTAGGTCGATCTTCCAGTAGGCTTCTGTGTAGGTGGATAGGGGCAGATCTTTTCTTGCCTGTTCTCTTGCAATCCCTCTTTTAAGCCGTTCTTGATATATATTACGAGCTGTATTGTGGAGTCTTTCTTCCTCCTGAGTCATTATTTTTCCTATTTGAGGATCAAGGAAGCCACTGCTACCCTGACGATTGTCTGATGACTGGAGCCGCCACTTATCGGGCTCTGTCTTCTGTGCAGAGTCTATTGCAATGGAGTATCTGGTCGAATACTCATTTACATTTGCTGTTCGATGGCGTATCCATTGCCGCCAGCAGTCCATTGGAACACGTACATGAAGTTTTATTTCACACATTTCAAAGGGTGAGGTGTGGCGATGACGCATAAGATACCGGATCAAGTTTCTGTCCTCACGAACCTTTTTAGTTCCCTTTCCATAAGAGACACGAGCAGCCTGAACAATTGCTTCGTCAGATCCCATGTAGTCGATTACTCTTACAAAGCCATCATCCAATACCCTGAAAGGTTTGCCGAGTATCGCATCCATTGCTTCAACGCTTTTTCTATGGATTTTCTCAAACTCATTATGCATTATTTCCCTCTAAGTTTGGAGAATATAGTTTATATTTCGCTCTTTTAAGTAGCCAATAACATAATTAAAACATACAGGATCTGCTCCTATGTATTCAGGAGGTGAGATTCCCTCTTTCTTGAAATTACCATTTAACAGAAGATTTACTACTGCAGTACATGTAAAGCCGGTTGTTCTTGCCATTGAGGAAATTTTATTTTTATCGTCAAACCTGTCAAACATATTATATTCATAAAATATTTCCTCACTATCTTTCTTGCCGGAGATTGTAATACGCATTACTGTGAATTCTTGCTCATCCTTTTCAAGTTTCCATAATGGGAAGAGGAGCCTTGTTGTAAGATCGATTGGTCTTATCTCTTTTCCAGCTATATTAATATGATCTTTTGAGAAGAAACCTGTTTCCCTGAGTATTTTCATTATCGTGATGTGTCCAGGATATCTCAGGGTCTTTTCCTTCATGTAAGGTATGTTCATTGTTTTTAACAGAGTTCGGAGGCCATCGGTGTTGAATGCCTCAAGTGTTCCAACAGGTTCGAGATCAACATACTCTGGGTCAGAAAGTGCAGGTCTTGTTACAATCTGGCTGTTTTCAACGATCCGTGCTGGTCTTGTATATTCTTCGAGCACGTCAATTGGTGAGAATGGAGCCTTATATTCATAAGGCCATGTTCTCTTGAATGGAAGTCCTCCAACCAGACACTCGAACCGCTCCACTCTCATATGTTGATTATGGTATCCGAGTATCATGTTGCTCATGCCTGGTGCTACTCCGCAGTCGACTATTGCAGTTACCCCTTTTCTTTTTGCAATGGAATCGAGCTCAAATGGATCCTCATTAAAAAACGAGATGTCTACCACATTTTTACCATTCTCTATTACACTCTTCAGACTCTCGAACCCCATAAAGCCAGGGAGGGCTCCTATAACAAGGTCAAAGTCGGCTGTTATTTTTTTTATGGTTTTTGAATTTGAGAGATCTTCTACTATAGTCTCTACTGGATATGACTCTCTTAACCTTTCTAAATTTTCTGATTTGATATCGACTGCTGTGACTCTGTACTGTCTGCACAGATCGATTGCAATGGCCTCTCCAACCATTCCACTACCAAGAATGACAACCCTTTTCATATATATCGTCCTTATGATTGAATTTCAATTATTTTAAAATATGGTAAATTTAAAACCAAATTTCAAGTGAATTATTTCATAATAAAAAGGCTTAGGTTAGACTCCTAAGCCTTTTAAAAGAGGAGAGGCGAGACATACATTAAAAAAATTAGAGATGAATGAAGAGAGATGAGAACTACAAACATAATGGTTTTCAGCAACTAATATGCCACTATTATTTTTAATTTTATCTATCTGTATAATTGTATAAAAATAAAAGAGATATGATTCTATGGTCTTTGGTGGGAAATTGATGCAGAAATCATGTAAGTGTCATAGAAATCTGACATATGGTTTTATAAAGTAGATGTTAATATTTGAAAATATAGAAGATATGTTTGTTCAGAATTTATGACAATACTGTCAATATTTTTTGACAGTGAAGCACTATACATTCTGCAACGCCTAAAATTGCCCGGTGTTGTGATGGTTATTTTAGTTTCATCTCATACATACGGTATGTTTTGTATATTTTCCCTCCAAGCATCTGTGCCGATCTGTTCATCATCTTGTTGTTTTCCAGAATCCACGACATCTCCCCCTGGTGGTATCCTTTTTTAACAGCATTCTTCCATGTGTCCAGATAGAAGATGGCATCAATTCCGTGTCTCTGATATTTATGTATAACTCCCATAATTATTATTCGTATCCAGTTTATCTTCCTGGAATACCACAAAAGCTTTGGAAGGCCAAATGGGAACAGCCTACCGTTTGTGTGGATAAGTGCCTGATTTATATCAGGGAGAGCGAGTGAAAAGCCTACGGGCTTACAGTCTACTTCTGCCATTAGAGCGATTTCAGGGATTACGACCTTTTTCAAATTTTTGGCAAGGTGGTCGAATTCATCCTCTGTCATTGGCACGAAACCCCAGTTTTTGCTCCATGCATTGTTGTAAACGTACCACACTTTTTTGGCCTCATTGTCAAAGTCTTTAATATTTATTGGCCTGACAACTATCTTCTCCCTTCTCCTAACAGCCTCGACAACTCGAACCAGCTTTTCTGGTGGGGGCTTTTTGTCATCTATATAGTATGCATAGAGATCCATTACCTTTTTCAATCCAAACTTTTCGATGAGAGTTGCATAGTAGGGATAATTGTAAGGCATCATTATCACTGGCGGCGAGTCGAAAGCATCGATAAGGAGGCCGCAGTCTTCATTTTGCGAAGGATTAACTGGGCCTCTGAATCTATCCATTCCTTCCCCCTTTACCCAATTACGGGCGGCAGAGAGTAGCTGTTCTGCCACTTCGTAATCATCAATAGTTTCGAAGAATCCAAAGAATCCTGTCTTTTCGTTGTGGAACTCATTGTGTTTGTAATCGATTATTGCTGCTATTCGGCCTGCCAGTTTTCCTTCTTTGTAGGCAAGAAAAAACTGTGCCTTTGCATGTTTATAAAATGGATGTTTTTCAGGATTTAAAAGTATTTTCTGATCCATGAGCAGTGGAGGAACCCAGTATGGATTTTGTTTGTAATGCTTGTATGGGAATTTAATAAAGAGTCGTAAATCTTTTTTATTCTCGACTGCTCGAACATATACTTTCTGGCTTTTCATGATCTCCTCTTTTTAAATTATTCCGAATTGTTTGCCGAGTTTGGCAAATATATCAAGTACCCTATCAAGTTCTTCTTCTGTATGGGTTGCCATATAACTTGTTCTTATTATTGCCTCGTTTGGTGGCACTGCCGGACTGATAGCTGGATTTGCAAAGACTCCATTCTCGAACATCAATTTCCAGAAGGCAAAACAGTCTTCATCCTTACCGATCTTGATGGGTATTATTGGCGTTTCACTCAGTCCAGTGTCGAATCCGAGACTCTTGAAGCCCTCGTGCATCTTTCTTGTATTTTTCCAGAGCTTCTCTATTCTCTCAGGTTCAGATTCGATTATATCCAGACACGCAAGCACTGTGGCAACAGATGCAGGAGGAGGGCTTGCTGTAAAGATGAGCGACCTTGCATTGTGTTTAACGAAATCTATGACCGGTTCATCTGCGGCAATGAAACCGCCTACTGATGCAAATGATTTGCTGAATGTTCCCATTGTGATGTCTATCTTATCCTCCAGACCCCAGTGTTCTCCTGTGCCGCGTCCGTGTTTGCCGAGTACACCAATAGAGTGGGCATCATCTACATAAACTCGAGCATTATATTTATTTGCCAGTTCGACCAGTCTTGGAAGTTTTACTATATCACCCTCCATACTAAAGACACCATCTGTTACGATCATTTTACCAACATCTTTATCACTATATAAATTTAATGCTCTTTCAAGATCGTCCATGTCATTGTGCTTGTATTTTACAATTTTACCGAAGGAGAGTCGGCATCCATCCACGATAGAGGCATGATCTGCCCGGTCTGTAAAAACAACATCGTTTTTACCTATTATGGTGGCCAGGGCACTGAGGTTGGATTGGTGCCCGGTTGTAAAACAAAGAACCGCCTCACGGTTCATGAATTTTGCAAGGCGGCTCTCGAGTTCGACATGGATATCCAGTGTTCCATTTAGAAAACGGGATCCGGTACATCCTGTTCCATACTTCTTAACAGCATTGACAGCCGCCTCTACTACTTTTGGATGACCGGTTAGGCCAAGGTAGTTGTTAGATCCAATCATTATCATTTTCTTGCCATCCACGATAACTTCTGATCCTGGTCCTGACTGTATCTGTCGAAAGTAGGGATATATGCCAGCTGCAATAGCCTCTTTTGCTCTGGTGTAGTTGTAACACTTGTTGAATATATCCACGATATGCTCCTCTCTTAATTGATTACCATAAAGGGATAAGTAAAAAATATGTTTAAAAAGATAAACATTGCTTGAGATTTTGTCAACTAAAATTTGATTTTTTATTGATGTTCAGTCCTTAGATATATATAAGTCTGTAACAGTTTAGAATAGATTCCTGTTTGTAGATTACAGAAATGAGATGGTTTTTTAACTCTTTAAGTTCTGGATAGAGATGAGCCCAGCAGCGCCTAAGAGAGTTTTGATAGTTTTGCCAGAGATTAGGTGTGTGAAAAGAAAAATAGGGAGTTAAACAATGACTCGAACTTTCTCTCCTACATGTTAACCAAAGAATAATAATAAATCTTGGAATAAAGAGAAGGGTATTTATATGCTTATTTGAAATTTTGACAGTTTCTATTAATGATTAAACTCTGACAAATTTGAGACTTAAGTGGCCTGCTCAGGATAAATTCTCTTTAAAAAATTTTTTTATGCTGAGCCGTTCAACTATCTCAGCACAAGCTGCATCGAAGCATGTGGTATCTTTTGGATAAAAAAGATGAGAGATTAAATATGGATTTGAAAGAATTATCTTATAATACAACTGTTTACTGTCATGTCGTGCTTGCATGTTTTAAGAGTAAATAAAGGTAGTGGGATTGAGGATGGATTCCCGAAAAAGATTTCGGGAATGACAGGGAGAGGTGAGATGTAGAGAATGGAATCAGACTTTTTGGTATTCTGTCAAAGCAAGAGATATGAGAGAAAATATAAATTTGCTAAAGTTTAGTTAATGATATTTTTAGAATAAACATAAATATTAAAAGAACCTGTATGATTAATTTAGTTCCTTTTAGAATTAATAGATTATATAATTTTTAAAATTTGTTGTAAAAAAGATAAATTATTATTATAATAGCGCCAATTGATTAAAAGTTAGGCGTTGTTGCAAAGTTACGTGCTAAAGAACAAAAAAGTGTTTTGAAATTAAAACGGATTTCTCCAATTTTGGATAGCGAATCACAAAA
>Ga0190360_1000308_pt1 | contig 27632 bp, 35 predicted proteins | sample 48721834_MG_FD_161271 | JGI IMG/M metagenome (GOLD analysis project Ga0190360, IMG submission 161271) | Hydrothermal vent microbial mat bacterial communities from Southern Trench, Guaymas Basin, Mexico - 4872-18-3-4_MG | ecosystem: Environmental > Aquatic > Marine > Hydrothermal vents >...
TAGTAGGAGAGCTCGGAAAACTGGGATTCAAATCAGAACGTTACGACAGGGTGGACGATTTTGCAAAAGAGATATGTATCGTTCCCGTATCAGGCGTAACTGGCGAGGGTGTCCCTGACCTTCTCATGCTTTTAACAGGACTTGCCCAGAAATACCTAGAAAAGCGATTGGAAGTCTCGGAAGATATGGGGAAGGGGACTATTCTCGAGGTCAGGGAATTCAGGGGTCTGGGAACCACGATAGACGTGATACTTTACGACGGGATTGTGAGCAGGGGCGATACCCTCGTTATTGGAGGACGGGATATCGTGGTTACAAAGGTGAAGGCGTTGCTAAAACCCGAGCCTTTGAAGGAAATGAGGGTCGAACGGAAGTTCCGGTCAGTAGAAACTGTCTCGGCTGCCTCCGGCGTGAAAATATCCGCCCCGAATCTCGAAAAAGTGATAGCAGGGTCTCCTGTGAGGTTCACCAAAAACGAAAGGGATGCGGAAAAAGCGAAAGAGGACATAGAGAAAGAAATAGAGGAAGTGGAGATAGAAACCGAAAATGAAGGGGTCATACTGAAGGCGGATACGCTCGGAAGTTTGGAGGGATTGATCAAGGCCCTCAAGAATTTGGGCATCCCCATAAGGAAGGCGAAAGTAGGAAATGTTCTTAAGGCAGATGTCATGGAGAGCTCGGGGATGAAGAAACCTCTGATATTCGCCTTCCACGTTAGCGTTCTTCCGGATGCCCTGGAAGCGTCTAAAAAACTCGGCGTGAATATTTTCAAATCGGATATCATCTACAAGCTGATTGAGGACTACCAGAACTGGGAAAAAGACAGGAAGAAAAGGGAGGAAACGGAACTTCTGGACAGCGCGACGCACCCGGGGAGGATAAAGATTCTCCCGGGCTACGTATTCAGACAATCGAAACCCGCAATATTCGGGGTCGAGGTGCTTGGGGGGGTGGTGAAGCCCGGATACAGACTGAGGAAGGGGCAACAGATCGTCGGGGAGATAAAGGAACTTCAGATGGAAGGAGAGAACGTTGAAAAGGCAAAGGCGGGAGATAAAGTTGCGGTTTCCATGGATGGCGTGACTGTTGGGAGACAGATAAAAGAGGGGGATACCCTCGAGACCGTTATGAGCGAAAGGGATTTTGAGGTTCTGAAAAGGCTGAAGGCAAAGCTGCCCGAGGATGAAAGAAAGCTTCTGGAAGAATTCGAAAAGAAGTAATTTAAATCCTTCCCCCGAAAGTTAGTTATGCAATCATACGAAAAACTTTTGGATCAGGCGTTTGCAAAGCTTCCAAAAAAAACCGAAACCTCCGAAAGATTCCAGATGCCAAAAGCGAATATCCAGCCGGCTGGGGCGCGAACGATCATAACCAACTTCCTGGAAATTGCGAACGCGTTCAGGAGAAACCCCGAGCATCTGCAGAAATTTCTTCTCAAAGAGCTTGCAACCTCCGGTGAAATGAAAGGGAGCAGGCTGGTTGTGCAGGGGAGGTTCCGGTCGGAAGTTGTGAACAGGAAAATCGAACTCTACGCGAAAGAATATGTTTTCTGCCCAGACTGCGGAAAGCCGGACACAAAGTTTATCAAGGAAGACCGGTACCTTTTCCTAAAGTGCGAGGCGTGCGGCTCAAGGCATGTTGTTAAGAAAGTGTGATTGATTTTATTGCAGGCATTAGCTGCTGTTTTCGCTTAAACCTTTTGGATAAAAGGCTTACAGGAAGGGGATTTCCATGCACTGGCAAAGCTTATCCAACGTGGCCGAGCATATATTTTCGAAGTTCGCATCTATAGCAAGTACATAATCCGTTCCCTCGTAGTCAATCATGTACATCCACTGCACAGAAACCCCGGATTCATCCTCTATCATGGACTTCACTTCATCGTTTTCATACGGGGGAAGTTTTGGGTTGTATTTGAGGGCAAGTCTCGCCGCTCCTATGCAGCCTTCCGGAAGATTTTCGTCGCCGCCTATTATCCCTGACAATCCTCCGGCGGACAGGCCAAAAAGGGACGGCAAATTCTGCGCCATGCTGGGGAAGCCCCTGAAATTCAGAATGGAGAATATGATAACAAATATCAGTACACCTATTCCCAAGAGCCTGAACGGATCGGAAATCAGATGTTCCATCTTCGGCATTTCGTGTTCCACAAACTTCAGTTCGCCGTCATAAGCCCCCATAACGACCTTCGCCTTCCTTTTCCCTCTCTCGAAAAAAACCTCCCAGTCCGTTTTGACCAGTTTCGCATCCTTGAATTTGTAACCCGGGACGAATTTCCCGGCTTTCTTCCTGATTTCTTCCTCGTTCATCGGAGGGACTTTGTGTTCGACGAGGAGGCCTTCGAGCAACCCAAGCCTTTTCTTGAGTTTGCCTATCAGGGTTTTCGGGTCCGTTCTTTCAACCTTTCTCGTCATGAGGTAAAATGCCAAAGCAATTATCACAGAAACTATAACAGACCCAACGGTCACGTCAATCTGAAAGAGCCTGAGAACCGGGTCTTGGAGAAATATTATGTATCCTGAAAGAGCGATTCCGCAGACAAGGCATAGGAAACCCACGCAGAATGTAAGAACTATTTTTATCGGAAAGGCAAGGTATTTTCTGAGACCTTTCATGGAAATCGCACCGAAAAACCAAACAAGGATGAAGTAAACAACCGCCTGCATAATGCCAAGGATTTGTGGCAGCATTTCGAAGAGTCTCAGAAGGGAGGCGTCTATCATAAATAATAATTGTACTTTTTCCTATAAATTAAACCAGTTCGAAAAGCCGGATTCGTAGATTTTCGAAATTTTATCTTCTTCCGACAGATTCGCTGATATTATTTTTCATTATCCCCAGACCGAACAGTTTTTTAGTCCTGAAACAGAATTATAGATTATGTTTGAAAAATACATAATCTGCCGTACCTGCGGCAAAAAATACCCGGCCCGCGAAAAGGTCTTTCGCTGCGTGAAATGCAGGGGTTCTCTGGAAATGGTTTTTGATTACAAAAGGATGAAGAGGAAAGTCACTCTGAATCTCTTGAGGTCAAGAGAGTTTAATCACTCGAGATATGCGGAATTCTATCCTGTCAAAAAACTGGTCTCAATAAAGGAAGGGGGAACGCCCCTGATAAGATCAGGCAACATCGAACATATGTTCAGTCTGGATTTTCAGCTGTGGTTCAAGAACGAATCCCTGAACCCTTCCGGCTCTTTCAAGGACAGGGGCTCGTCAGTCGAGGTGGCAAAGGCCAGGGAATTCGGGGCGAAGAAGGTTGTATGTGCCTCTACAGGCAACATGGGAGCGAGCGTTTCGGCATATTCAGGGATAGCGAACCTCGAATGTTATATTTTCACCCCTGAAGACGCTGTCCCGGTGAAACTTGAGCAGATTCTCGGATACGGGGCGAAGCTTTACAAAATAAGCGGTTCGTATTCCCAGGCGGAGAAACTCGTTGAGGTTGCAAACAAGAAATACGGGATATACCTTCTCGGGGACTACCTTTACAGGAGGGAGGGGACAAAATCCGTTGGCTTCGAAATAATGGACCAGCTGGACTTCAAAACGAAAGGGACGTACATAGTTTCTCCTGTGGGGAACGGCACGCTGATCTCAGCTGTCTGGAAATCCATAAAAGAATTTGAAACCCTCGGTTTCATAAAGCACAGGCCTGTCCTTATCGGTATCCAGGCTGAAGGTTGCAACCCGGTTGTCAGGGCATACAAAACAGGGGGGGAAGTAAAGCCTGCCGGAACAGCGAAGACAGTCGCGGTTGCTATTGAATGCGGAGACCCCCTGGACGGGGAAAGGGCAAAGGAAAGCGTCAAGGAATCCGGGGGGTTCATGGAATCGGTCAGTGACGGCGAGATTTTGAAGGCAAGAGAACTGCTCGCCAAGCGCGAGGGCCTGTTCGCGGAGCCGGCCGGAGCGGTTAGCCTGGCAGGGCTGCTGAAGGTGAGGAAGAGAATAAAACCCGGGAGCAGGGTTATCTGCTTGGTGACAGGTCATGGTCTCAAAACCCCGAAAACAGACGTTCAGGGAAGAGAGACAAGAATAAGGTACGACCCTGAAGCCCTGGAGGAGATTTTCGGGTAACGTTTATAAATATTGACCCTCACTATTATCATAAGAACAAGTCAGTTCGAACCGGGCTAGCTTGTGTCTTCCGGACTTGTTCTTGGTTGAGTGAAGCATACGAAGTGTGCTTCTCCGTAAAGTTCAAAAGGCAATTTACATATGTGATAAGGTCGATAATATGGCAAGGATGCATTCAAGGAAGAAAGGCAAATCAGGCTCCAAAAAACCCGTGAAGAAAGAAGCGAAGTGGGTCGAATACAAGCCAAAGGAAGTCGAAGACCTCGTAATCAAATACGCCAAAAAGGGCATGCAGAGCGCACAAATAGGGGTTATCCTTCGTGACCAGTACGGGATTCCTTCCGTGAAGCTTGTAACGAAAAAAACAGTGAGCCAGATAATGAGGGATAACGATTTGTACTCGAAACTCCCAGAGGACTTGTTCAACCTTCTCAAGAGAGCGGTGGAGCTCCGCGTTCATCTGGAAAAGAACAAAAAAGACTACCAGTCCTATCGCGGCCTCGAGTTAACCGAATCGAAAATCCGCAGGCTCGCGAAGTATTACATTCGAAGGGGAATCCTGCCGAAGGGCTGGAAGTACGATGCAGAACAGGCGAAGCTGTTGATTAGGTAAATGGGTTTTTTTATTTTTCCTTTTCTCAAGGTTCACATGTGTAAGGTGAAATTCGCGAGCAACCGGTTTATTTAGATGATTTATTCCCGAACTTGTACTTGGTTGGGCCTCTATAAGCAACTACATCTGTTACCACAATCGAAAGGGATTCTGGGTATTTTCGGATAAGTTTTCTTACTACAGTTTCATGATCTATATCAGTTCTCTGAACTTGTATATCAGTTATTGTTATGCATAATGGTTCTTGATGTTTTTTCATAATTGATTTATATTGATTGATAATATAAGTATATTCTCGCTTGCAAACCCTCTCCCCAGGTCACAACTTTCTACGCAATAAGTTCGGTCACTTACTATGGAATTTGCAGGCCGCTGATGCATCCAAACTCAGCTCATGCTGGGCTTCATAAATTCCGATATGCTGTTCAGAAAATTTTTACCTGAAATTCTTCCTCACGTATTCCTCCAGCTTGTTGAAAGACTCCTCAAGAATTTCGAGGGGCGGGAGGAAAACAATTCTCATGTGGTCAGGCGTTGGGTAACCGAACCCTGTCCCGAAGACAGCGAGAATGTGTTTTTTGTAAAGGAGGTCGAGAACGAATTTCCTGTCGTCCTTAACTCCAAGATCAAACTTCGGGAACGCGTAGAAAGCGCCTCTGGGTTTCGTGCAGGAGAAGCCTTCGATTTCGTTGAGTCTTTTGTAGAGCAGATCTCTCCGCTCTTGAAGTTTTTTCACCATCTCCGGTATGTGGTCCTGCGGACCTTCCAACGCCGGTTTTATCGCATACTGGAAGGGGCCGGGAGCGGACAAACGGGCGCGTGCCATTTTGAAAACCGCCTCTTTGTATTCCTGGATTTCGTTCTCTGGGCCTGTGAATACTGACCACCCCACGCGCCACCCGGGACAAATATAATTCTTTGAAAGGCCATTGAACGTCACGACAGGTATGTCATTCGTTAGAGAAGCGACGGGTGTGTGCTTCTCTCCGTCAAAGAGGATTTTGTTATAAATTTCATCAGCGAATATTACGAGCGAATGTTCGTTCGCCAGGTCTATTATTTCCTCCAGCGTTTTTCTGCCGTAAAGGGAACCCGTCGGGTTGTTGGGGTTTATCAGAACTATTCCCTTTGTTTTTTTGTTTATCTTCTTTCTGATATCTTCGAGATCGGGCTGCCAGCCGTTTTCTTCGCTGGTCATGTACTGGTTGGGAACCGAGCCTATCTTGTTTACAACAGCCAGATAAACAGGATACGTAGGTATGGGCGTGAGTATGTTCTCGCCTGGATTCACAAGGGCGTTAAGAGCGAGTTCTATTCCCTCGCTCACGCCTGTGGTTACAAGAACATCGCCAGGCGTGACGTTCTTTATCCCGAGCCTTTCCTGCTCCCTAGCTATCGCCTCCCTCGCCTCGGGAACGCCCATAGAGTTTGCATAGTTGTTCTTGTTTTCTAGCATCGCCTTGTTTACCGCTTCAATCATGTGCTTCGGCGTCTGGAAGTCGAATACGTTCGGGTCACCGATGTTCAAATGGAGAATTTTTTTGCCCTGCCTTTCGAGTTTGGTGGCCTCAACTACAACGTCTCTTATCGCATACGTGACCTTCTCTGTCCTTTTCGCGGGTATTATTTTCATGAGAACCACGGGGTATCAATAAATCTTATTTGAAGGGGCGAATTTAAATTTATTCCCATATGAACTGGTATTCTTTCTCGAATTTCGGTCTCTTTTCCCTCAGTTTCCAGTAAAACATTATCAGGAGGCCTGTTATTATACCTCCCACATGCCCGAAATTCGCAATGCCCGGCTGGAGACTGAAAACCCCGAAGAACGCCTCCTCTATCAAAAGAAAAACTATAAGGACAGCAGCAGGAAGAGGGAACAGACCGAAAAGATAGACCCATTGCCTCGGGTATTTGAAAGCGTAGGCAGCGAGTGTCCCGAACACCGCTCCCGAGGCCCCGAGAACGGGTATGCTGGATCCTGACATCACCAGTATGTAGAACAGGGCCGAACCGATGCCCGAAAGTATGTAGAGTGTTACGAATCTTTTCCTTCCTATGGTTTGCTCAAGAGGAAAGCCGAACATGGCAAAAACGAACATGTTCAACCCGATGTGCATAAAGCCTCCATGAAGGAACATGTAGCTTACGAACTGGAAATAATAACCGGAAAGCACGAGGTGTGGCGTGAGCGCAAAGATATCAGTGAAGGGCGGGAAGATTATCTGTATTATAAAGAAAATCACATTTAACACGATTATGTAGAATGTCAGCGATTCTGTAAATCTGTAATTCGTTCGAAAAATCATATTCACAACACCACAATCTTATCTTTAAATTCCTCGAAGTGGTTTATAAAACTATTCAATTTTTCGATGGGAACTATCGGGATGTTTTCATGCGAAACTATGTCTTCCTGCATAAGCGTTACCACAAGGGGTATCACCTCGTTTGCTTCCGTTTCCCTGTAAAGCTTGCATTTCTCGATATGCCTTTCCGCCACCTTCTTAACAAGGCCTGTTTTGCTTCGTTTTCCTGACCATTTCTTGCACTCGATCAGGAATGTCGTTTGGAATCTCCTTGCCACAACATCGAACTGTCTCCTTCCTTTTTCGAAAATGATGACTTTGTTGACCTCGGTTTCGAAGCCGTTCTTTTCAAAAATCCATCCCACCAGCTTTTCGAAATACTGCCACTTCATTCGTTCGCTCAGGGATTTCAGATCATCGAGATTTTTTATTGGGAACATGGTGATCACGGTAGTAACTACAGATTTTCGTTATTTCGCATTTTGGACACCTCGGCCTGATAGGATTGCATATCTCCTGACCGAATTTCACCAGTCCTATGTTAACAACGAAACGGTCGTTTCCATGTATCAGGGACTCCAGTGTTTTCCTGACGTCTTCCACACTCGCCTCCTGCTCAACGAATCCTATTCTTTTCGAAATCCTGTTTACATGTGTGTCCACAGCTATTGTCGGAATCCCGAACCCATACGAAAGCGTTATGTCAGCTGTCTTAAAACCGACACCCGGGAGTTTCATGAGCTCTTCCCTGTCCTTCGGGACTTTGCCTTCGTATTTTTCCAAGATTATTCTGGATATCTCCTTTATCCTCTTCGCCTTCTGCCTGTAGGGGCCTGAAGGTCTAATTAATTCCTGTAGTTTTTTATCTGAAAGTTTAAGGATTTTTTCCGGGGTGTCCGCCACAGAGAAGAGATTTTCGGATGCCCTTGCCGTGTTATGGTCCTTTGTTCTCTGTGAGAGAACGCATGCTATAAGGGTTTGGAAGACGGTTTTGTTTCTGGAACTGTGTTTTTTGGCAACATCTCCGTATTTTTCCTTGAGAAACTTCACCAGAACCTTCGCCATCTCCTTTCTGTTAATTGAAATCACCCAGCCTTTTCTGTCCGAGTATCCTGCTCCTCTTGACAAATTCTGCTGCATCCAGTCTCAGCTTGGAATTTATGTGGCTGAGGGCTTCCCTGAGGGTTTGGAATTTCAAAGGTTCGGAACGAAAAGCGTTTCTCGCTGTTTCCCTCACGACCCACACCCCGAGCGGGATCGTGTAGCCCTCATGTATCTCCCGGAATCCAACCACGCGTGCCTGCCTCTTTATCCTGTGAAGGTATTCGATTACAGCAAACCTGCTTGCATAGTAACCTCCTGCCTGAAGGTTCGCGTAGCTCGTTCGCCCATGAAAGGGCTCGTACTCTTCAAGGATTTCCGTTCTTTTCAGATTAAATGACCAGGAAGACCCGGGAGACCATGCCTCGAAGTTTTCAAATTCCCAGTTGCCAGGCATTAAAAGAAAAAGGAAATGGTTATCCAGGTATTCGCTGAAAAAAACGAGGTAATCATTCACCTGCCTGTATCCCCTGACTTTCTGGACGAGTCTTCTGAATATCATGTCGTCAGTTGCTGTTATGGACCATCTCGTGGGAACAAGCTTCCTCCCTTTTTCAAAACCGAGTACACCAGAGGACAGGATGGTGGAAACATTGTATACATCCTGTCCGTGTTTGTAAAGAAGAAATCCTGCCTCTTCCGCTTTTAATTCATCACTAACGATCTTTTCTGTTTTTATCGGTATCTTCGGGTTTTCTGTTATTCTCATTTTCTTAAGTGTGGCCGAAGGTCCCATGGGCTGCGTGATGTCTGAATACTCGAAAGTTATTGAAGGTTTCTTTTTGAAGTCAAGCTCGACGTCCGTTGGCTTCTCTGCAAGGGCAAGCTCCTGATTGCTCTCCACAAATCGGGACCTTGAGTATATATTCTCCCTATACTTCGAGCGCAGAATAAAGGAACGCGTCTCTATTATCTTCGAATACGGCTTCCCGAACCACTCCCGAGGAGAAGCGAATGTTTCGGGACTTTCGGAGTCCATCGAAGCTAGCGGTCCGACATAAACATTCGGGTAAAAATTATGGCCAACGAATACCGATGTCGAGGAGCCAAAAAAGCTCTCGCTGACCTTCTCCCTTATCCTGGGTATCGCTTTCTCTCTCGAGAGCAGCGGACAAAATCTCCAACCGCAGAGCCTTCTGGAACCCTTGCATATGAGACATAGACGGGCAGGAGAAACCATAGACATCGCCTCAATAAAGGATTGATTTTTATAGTTAAAAGTTTAAATTAAATTTTATGAAACGCGAACACAAACAGGTGCTAATGGCTTTGTTCATCGCGGTTATAATGATAGCTTCTGCTGTCGGTTTCGCTCTGTTGAGGAACACGCCCACTGAAAACAACCAGCAGGAAGCGAACTTCCCCAATGTTATCGAGAGAGTCATAGAACCGCAGGAGAGGCTTCAGATACTCAGGGGCGGGAAGAGTCTGATAGAGTTTTTGTACCCGGAGAATTGCACGTCTTGTCCGGAAAGGAGAAATGTTTACGAAAGCTTCGCAACATCCGAAGAGTTCAAGGATTACGTTGTCCTTGAAACCGCGGTCAGCGAGAACGCGACAGCGGAATGGATGATCATGGCGTATACAGGGGATCAGATACCCCTCGAGGGCGTGAACACAACCGAAGAACTCGCCAACATGTTCTGCACTTCGAGCGTGGTCAAGCCCAACATATGTCTCCTTCAGGAAGTGTAGAATCAGACATTTAAACCCATATTTATAAATATAACACTATAAAAACTCTATTAATCTTAATTAAATCAGGTTTGTTGGCATGTACAAAATACTGGATGTAAGCGACAGGATAAGGGTCCCTCCGGACAAGTTCAGCATGAATCTTGAAGACGCCGTGAAGGCCAGCCTGGAGGAGAAACTGGAGGGATCGATTGACAAAAATGTAGGCGTTATTCTGGCGATACTTTCGATAGAGGATATAGGAGAGGGCATAATAATTGCAGGAGACGGGGCCTTGTACTATCCCGTAAGGTTTAAAATGCTGACCTACCTCCCTGAACAGCACGAACTTGTTAAAGGGGACGTTATAGATGTTACGGAATTTGGTGTTTTCGTGAGGATGGGTCCTGTGGACGGAATGATTCATGTCTCGCAGCTCATGGATGATTTTGTTTCTTACGATCCAAAGAATATGGTTTTCACGGGCAAAAAAACCAAGAGGAGACTAAAGGAGAAGTCACAGGTCTTTGCAAGGGTTATTTCCGTCAGTATGATAGAAAACCAATACAAGATAGGTCTGACAACAAGGCAACCAGGCCTAGGGGCGCTGGACTGGTATAAGAAGGGTGAAAAAAAAGCGAAGGGTGAAAAGTCCCGACCAAAGAAAAAATAATGTAAATTTATCGGGTGTTTTAGATGGTTGAAAGGGAAAAGGTATGCAAGCACTGCAGAAGATTTGTTACTGGAGACAAATGCCCTGCATGCAACACAAAGGACTTCACAAGGACATGGAAGGGCGTGGTAATAGTTAACGACCCGCAGAATTCGGAGATAGCGAAACTGTTGGGCATAACCGCTCCGGGCAAGTATGCCATCTGGATAAAGTAGGTGATGTAATGAATGTGAAACTTGGTGAGCAGAAAAGGAATCCGTTGCTGAAGAGGGAGGAAATACAGTGTATATTTGAACATCCCGGCAGGGCAACCCCCTCAAGAAAGGAAATGCTGCCCGACCTTGAAAAAATCCTGAAGACCAAAAAGGACCTCATAATAATAGACAAAATCTTCTCCGTGAAGGGCAAAGGCGAGTCAAAAGCGCACGTACTCGTCTACAAGAAAAAGGAAGATATCCCAAAGGAGAAACTGGAAAAAATGCAGAGGAGAATGGAGAAGAAGGCAAAAGTGAAGAAACCGCCCGAAGAAGAAAAGCCGGCAGGTCCGGAGAAACCTGAGGAAATCAAGAAGGAAGTTCCAAAGGAGGAGAGCGAGGAAAAGAAAGGGGAAACAGAAGAGGAAAAAGCCAAGGAGAAGGAACAGAAAGTAGGAAAGGCAGAGGAAAAACACGAAGGAGCGAAGGGTGAGAAAGCAGAAGAGGAAGCGAAGGAAGAGGGCGAAAGGAAATAGTTAGGTGTTTGAATGGCGAAGAAGGAGAAGAAAGCGGTCAAGAAGGGCAAGAGAATAAGGAAGGGGAGAAAGCACGAATCTGTGAAGGTAAACAAATACTATGAAATCAAAGGCGAAACCCTTGAAAGAACCAGGAAATTCTGCCCCAGATGCGGACCGGGAGTCTGGCTTTCCAGACATGCCAAAAGACTGTACTGCGGCAAGTGCGGCTATACGAGTTTCGAAGGCAGAAAATCCCAGGAAGAAGCAAAACCGGAAAACAAAGTTGGAGAAAAGGCCGAAGAAGGTAAAAATGAGGAAAAAGAAAGGGCGGAGGAACCTGAAAAACAAGATGAAGCGACACCCGAAGAAAGGGAAAAGCTTGGGAAAGGCGAAGGTTAACGCTCTGCTTGTTTTATTAATTCTTTTGTGGAAATTATTCTTGAAAGATGGGCCTGTAGCTCAGCAGGAAGCTTCGAAGGACGTGGACTTTAACGTCTGCCGAAATGGTCTGCATTAGAGCGTCAGATTGCGGATCTGGAGGCCGCGGGTTCGAATGCTGATACCTTTCTTTCCGAAAGAAAGGTCTAAGCTTCACCCCAAAGAAAGGAAATTCCCGCCAGGCCCATTAATTTAAATTTTAAAAACAATCAAATTCTTATTGATTAGTAATGGGGCTGTGAGGTAGTCTGGCTATCCTGGCGGGCTCCAGATTTAATAAATCTGGAAATTTGAAGGGTCTGTTGATCCCAGATGATAGGAAGAGACCCGTATACCTGGGATGGAAAATCGGAAACGATTATCCACAGGAATTCGAAAGGCGCATGTTTCGATTCTGTCGGAATCCGTCTGAAGCTCCCAGCAGCCCCATTCGCTTCTTTCCTTCTCCCAACTGTTTTTTATTACAGCCAAGACAAAGAATTAATATGAAAGCCCAGACGGCTTTTGAGTATATGATAATAGCAATAATAGTTCTCGGTTTTCTGACCCCTGTATGGCTTTACATATCCCAAGTTCAGACACAGAGCACAGAGCAGTTCTCCCTTACGTATGCCAAGAACGCTGTTAAAAAATTGGCAGAGAACGCGGATCTTGTCTACTCACAGAGACTGGGGGCGAAAGTCAAAGTCGGGGTATACATTCCAAATGGTGTTGAGGGAATAAATATAACAGGAAAAACGGTAATAATGAAGGTTTACTCTTCATCGGGAACGGTTGATATTTTCGAAACATCCACGGCCAATCTGAATGGGAGCCTTCCTGCTGACGCTGGCTTTCACTGGGTTCTCATAGAGGCCATGGGCGATTATGTTCAGATAGGTACGTTGTAGTTATGAGGGGGCAAACCGGCGTGGAATTCATGATACTTTTCGGGGTTTTCTTACTCGCCATAATAATTATGGTGTTTTCAATTTGGAACTACGTTTTTGACATCAACGTATCGACAAATGATTTGCATGCAAACAAATTTCTTGACAGCATATCAAGCAGGGTGGATACCGTATTTCTGGAAGGTGATGGTTTTTTGACCAATTACACAATGCCCGACACCATCTTGGGCAGGAACTATTCTGTCAGCATAGAAAGAGGTTTTGTGTTTTTGAATTTCAGCGGGAGGGTTTACGTAAAAAGACTTATAACCAAAAATGTAACAGGAAACCTTGAGAAGGGGGAAAACACCATAAAGAATGTGAACGGGGTTGTTGCAATATTATGAAGCGAAAGGCTCAGGCTTGGTCCCTGGATTTTATAACTTCGATGTCCATTTTTTTACTGGTTCTTGTCACGCTCTTCTTTGTATGGAATTACGTAAATGTCCAGAACATGGAACAGAAGACGCTGGATGAGATAGAAACAACCGCGCTTGCGGTTTCTGATTCCCTTATAAGGACAAGGGGCCTGCCTGAAGACTGGAACACGACCAACGTAAACATAATAGGACTCGCGCAGGAGGAAAATATACTGGATCCGGAGAAGGTTTCATATTTCATTTCAATGGGCAACAACAACTATAACCTAACGAAGAACATCCTCACGGGAAAATACGATTTCTTTTTCAGCATAACCGATTTGAACGGAACGAACTATGGAACGATAGGAAGCGAACCCGCAGACAGGACAATAGTCCCTGTTGAAAGGTATTGCTCATACAAAGGAAGAATTGTCAAGGTAGAATTGGCACTGATAGGTTAAAGTTCCATTTCGAACATTTTGTATTTTATCTTTATTCTGTAACCTGCCTTTTCTATTTTTTTCAGTATGCTTATGTCATAATTTCCCTTTTTGGACATGAGTTCCTCGATGCCCAGCTCTAGCGCTATTAAAGGGTGTATGATATTCACTACAATGTTTTTGTCTTTAATCTCTATCTCTGCTGCAGGGGCCTTACCCAGATAAATCATAAAATGGACCCTGCCCACGATGCTACGGAAAATTTCACCAAGAATGCCGTTCATATAAGATCGAGGATTATTTTTTCTTCTTGACAAACGGAACGATTGTGAATTCTATGTCCCCGTTAACGCTGACCTTTGAATTCCCTATGTTGAATTCGACACCGTCAAGGTTCACCTTTGTCTTGGTTTCTTTCCCCTCAAGTATCTGCAATATCTTGATTAAAAGCTCTTCCTTGTTCTTGACTATGTCCTCCAAAACACCCATAGACACCACCTTAAGACCAGATTATATAATATATGTATTTTGTTTTATATAACTTATATAACATCCTTGATACAAATTTTATTATATGGTTGAGAAGATAATTGTCGGGAAGGACTGGAAAGACCTGAAAAAATTCGGAAAGAAGGGAACCGCTTACATAGGCAAGCATATTGTAGGCAAAGGAGAAGAATCCCACCTGACCAATCCTGTTCTCATGGACATCACGCGTCCGCACGTCGTTCTTGTCTGCGGAAAGCGCGGAACTGGAAAATCATACACTGCAGGGGTTATCACGGAAGAAATATCCAAACTCCCGCCAGACCTGAAAAATAACATCTGCGTTCTGATGATAGATACCATGGGGATTTACTGGTCCATGAAACTTCCGAATGAAAAGGACACGGACATCATAAAGGAATGGGGAATTAAGCCCGAGGGGATAAAAACGAAACTTTTCGCTCCCAAGGGGTATTTTGAGGAGTACAAGAAAGCGGGAATAAGTGTTGATTTTCCCTTCACGATTTCTGTCTCCGAGTTGACTGCAGAGGACTGGGCAATTACCTTCGGATTTTCAATGATAGACGAGTATGGGATTCTCATAGAGCAGGTAATAGACAAATTAAAGGAGAATTATGAGAACTATTCCATCGATGACATCATAAAGGCGATAGAGAAGGACAAGATGTCCGAAAAGAGAATCAAAGACGCCCTGATAAACAGATTCCTCGCTGCAAAAGGTTGGGGTATTTTCGAAAAGAAGGGAACGAAAACAGAGGACCTCCTGAAGCCCGGGGCGATTTCAATCCTTGACGTGTCGCATTACATGAGGGTCTCCGAGTCCTGGTCCATACGCACGATGCTGGTTGGTTTGCTGAGCAGGAAGATATTCACGGAGAGACTCACCGCCCGAAAGATCGAGGAGTATGGACAGGTTACCGGGCAGGCAAGAAAAACCATACCATTGGTATGGATCATGATAGATGAAGCGCACCAGTTCATACCACATACAGGCTCGACCGCAGCAAGCGGTCCTCTCATGACGCTGATAAAGGAGGGCAGGGAACCAGGGATATCGATTCTCATGATTACCCAGCAGCCAAACAAACTCCATCAGGACGCCCTGTCCCAGGCCGATCTCATAATATCCCACAGGCTGACATCGCGGGTGGACATAGAGGCGTTGCGGTCGATAATGCAGACCTACATGCTCGAGGATATACAGGACTACCTGAACGAACTTCCACGGACGAAGGGTTCGGCAATAATACTTGACGATAACCTGGAAAGAATATACGAAGTGCAGATCAGGCCGAGGTTTTCATGGCATGCGGGCGGTTCGCCCATAATAATAAGAAAAGAAAGCCTCCTCGGAGAGGAAAAGAAAGCGTGATGCTATCTCCTTATCTTCCCCCTTCTCTTGATTATCTTTATCCTCTTTATTCTGTCCTTCTCTGCGTCGCTCACTATTATCCTGAAATTCTTCATCCGTATTTCGTCTCCCTTCCTCGGGAAGCGGCCGAGCTTTTTGACAATGAGGTCCGCGATGGTTTCGAGACCTTTTTGTTTGAACTCCATCCCCATGACTTTCGTTACGTCCTTAAGTGGTGTTTCCGCTTCGACAATTATGCTTTTCTCATCGAACAAACGAAGCTTGGTTTTTTTGATGTCACTCTCATCGTATATTTCGCCGACTATTTCCTCCAGCAGGTCTTCGAGCGTTACAAGACCTTTCACGTTCCCCTTTTCATCGGTTGCGATTGCCATATGCGTCCCGCTTTCCCTGAAATCGTCCATGAGCATGTCGAGATTCCTGTCTTCCCTCACGAACATGACAGGGGAAACGAGCTTTTCGATCTCCATGTCGAACTGCTTGCGTTTCAGATGCTTCAGTATCTCTTTTATATGTATGACCCCTATCATGTTGTCAAAGCTGTTCTTGTAGACAGGTATTCTTGAGTAGCGGGATTCGAGCATCTTCGTCAGCACATCCGAGATTCGCATGTCCGAACGAATCGCAACGATTTTCTTCCTAGGTACCATCACCTCAGAAACCATTGTATCCCCGAATTCGAAGATGTTGTGTATCATCTCCTCTTCGTCCTTGTCTATCACCCCTATCTCCGTTCCCATGTGCAGGGCCGTTCGTATTTCTTCCTCTGTTATTTTTGGCCTCTTTTTTCTTGTTCCAAACACCTTCAAAATACCAAGGCTGAGATACTCTATGAAGATGATCACAGGATAGAGAATTTTTGTGAGAACGTAGAGGGGTCCGGCCATGAGCAGCGAGACCTTCTCTGCGTTCTGGTGGCAGAATGATTTGGGTGTTATTTCCCCAAAAACAAGAATGAGAAACGTCATTACCCCTGTGGCTATTCCTATTCCTTGGGATCCGAAAATATCCGTGAACACGACCGTTGCCAGCGCCGCAGCGGCGATGTTGACAAGGTTGTTCCCTATGAGTATTGTGACCAATAGCCTGTGCGGTCCCTCTTTCAGTTTTCTGAGTGTCTTCGCTCCCCTTTTCCGCTGGCGCACGAGTTTTCTGACCTTTATGTCGCTTAACGAGAAAAACGCGATCTCCGAACCTGAAAAGACAGCTGAAAGCACGATAAGAATTATCAGAACAACAATTTCAACCCACATGCATACCTGTAGAATATTGAATTCCTTGGTTTTTATTTCTTCATCGCCTTTTCGAGCCTGTTTACCTTGTTTTCGATCTCTAATATCTTCGACACAAGTTCCCTGTACCTTTTTTCGAGCTTTATATCCGTGTCTATCCTTCTCTTCTCAAGCTTGTGAACCCTGTAATCTGTAGTCCTCTTGTGCCTGCTCGCAAGGTCGAATGTCTTTTCCAGCTGCTGCGAAATGGATGTGAGCTTCTTGTAAATATCGTCTTGGTATCCTAGAACCTTCATGTTCGTAAGCTCTTCGGCAAGTTTCCCTGCCCCGATAATGACTATAATCAGACCAAGAATTACGAACATTCCGAAGCTTATCGCATGGGCTATCGCTCCTCCAATCAGAGAGAGGCTCATGGCCGCGAACAGCAACCAGAATATCTTTTCCCAGTGCCTGAACAGATGGGCATATGAGAACATAGTTATTATTTAAAGGTAAAGAATTTAAAGCTTTTATTCGTTGTCGTGTGCTTTTTGTTAAAGTTTTTAAACTTGTATCCCTATATAACGTTTATGAAATTCCCGAAAACCCTGCGGACGTACTGCCCCACATGCAGGAAGCATACGGAACACAAGGTAAAACAATCGAAAAGGAGAGGACGCTCTCAGGCTCACCCGCAGTCCCAGTCGCAGAGAAGGTTCAAACGAAAGATGGAGGGGTACGGATCGTTCCCCAGACCCAATCCAAAGGGCGAGGGAAAGCCGACAAAGAAAGTGGACCTGAGGCTTATCTGCAAGGAGTGCGGGAAGGCTCACACGAAAAAGGGATTCAGGATCAAGAAGTTTGAATTGGTGTGAAAATTTGGTGATTCGATGGCTTCAAAATTCATCAAGGTGAAGTGTAAGAAGTGCAAAAACGAGCAGGTTATTTTCGATAGGCCTGCCTCCACTGTCAAATGCCTAGTCTGCGGCGAGGTTTTGGCAGAATCCACGGGCGGGAGAGCAAAGGTAAAGACAGATGTCATTTCAAAAGTTTAGGTGCTATCTTGGGAGACAAGGGTTTGCCAAAAAGGAATGAACTTGTTGTGTGCAGGATCAGGAAGATAAATCCGCATTCAGCGATAGCCTACATGATAGAATACGAGAGAACAGGCCTGATACATGTCTCTGAGGTAGCTTCCAGATGGGTTCGCGATATCCGGGAGTTCATAAAGGAGAATCAGTACGTGGTCTGCAGGGTAATGCAGGCGGACAGCGAACATGTTTCTCTCTCGCTGAAAAGGGTTCACAGAGAGGATGCTGCCAGGAAGCTTAACGAGTTCAAGCGTGAAAGAAGGTCCGGAAAGCTGCTTGAGATGTGCGGGAAGCTTTTGAAGAAGAGCCCTGAAGAAACCCGCAAGGAAATAATACCTGTTCTGATCGAGGAGTTCGGCTCGCTGACCAAAACATTTGAGATGGCGCTGAAAAATCCCGATATTTTCAAGACAAAGAATATCCCGAAGAAATGGACCGAGGCCATAATCGACATCGCAAAGAAGAACTACGCCGAAAAAATGTTCAGCGTCAAGGGCAAGCTGAGTCTCACCACACACGAACCTGACGGCGCGGGTCTCATAAAGAATGCCCTGCTGAAGGCCAAAAAGCAGGGCCTTGAGGTGCGGTACATATCTCCTCCCAGATACGTCATCATAGGCACGGGGAAGAACTACAAGGAAGTGGAGAACAAAGTTAAAACAATCGGGGAAAATATAGCGAGGGGCTTCGAAAAACACGGAGAAGCCAGTTTTGAGCTGGAAAAATAGAAAGGGCTTCAAAGGTTTGATACGTACGGAATACCATCTTCTTTCGAAAGTTCTCTGCCTCTTTTGTTAACCAAGGATTTCAATCTTCCTGAATTAAAACTCTCGAACATCTCCATTTCAAGTTCCCTCCCCGGAATCAAAGCCAGTTTTTTAAGTTCCGGGGTTGGATATTTCACACCAATGTACACTTCTCCGTTTCCCGTATCCTTTAGCACAATAGCGGCCCTGTGAATTTTATATGCCATCCCAACACCTCCTATCTCTTGCCTGTTCTGGGAACAGTTTTTCGTGAAATATATTTTCCGTTGACCGGTCTCCCCAGAACCCTGCCGTCATGATTCAAATCCGGTAATGTAATTTTTCCCTTGTATAAAAATGGATTTTCAAAATTCTGATTGTATGCTCTTATAATTCTGCTTGCTTTGGCATTGCCCTCAGTCATTCCGTGCGTTTTTTCTCCCTCTTCTTTCATGAAAGAGTCGGTCAACTTCCAGAAATCATTTCCATAGTCGGCTCTGAGTGTTTCGTAATTAGCAGTATATGTTCCTATGCCGTCAACAGGATGAGTTTGCCTCTCTAAATTACAGCCACCAAATGCTAAAAATCCTGTCAGTATCGGAACGCCATACTTCGCTGTTTTTCTAATTTTTTTCATCATTAACACCCCCATTAAGTTATTACTAATTAATAGTTAATTATGTAAATAATTATTGATTTGGGGGTATTTAAAGCTTTCGGCGGAATATTTTGGCGGAAATTATGCAGGAATTCCAATCATATTTGGTTCTTCTGATATCTCGAAATCCTTTTGGAGAGGTGTGTAATCTATTCTCGCTACTTCTTCCTGCACGTCATAGGGCATGTCTCCGTCCCTGAGGTTCTTGTCTGTCACCTGCCAGTTGCTGTCCATGGTGAATTCGTCCGCGTGATCATCGTCTTTAATTTCGCGGAAAATTTCAAAAAGGCTGAGGTATTCCTCAACTAAATGGTCAGAAACGATCAGATCGTATCTTATTTCGAATTTTTTGTAGAATATGGAGGGGTCTACATAACTTTCACATTTTCGCCCGTACGAAGACGGCCTGGTTTCGGCATCTCCTAACATTCCCCCTAACGAACCCTTGCACCTTAAACTCGCACTTTAAAACTGGGATATTAATATATAACAATAGTTTTATAAAATTTTAGTGCCGAATGTGGTAAAATGGTGCTGGACAGACTTGGATCAGGCCTGAAGGAAACGTTCCGGAAGATAACCGGGTTAGGCGTGGTTGACAGGGAAGCGGTGGAGAGAATAGTCAGAGATCTGCAAAGGACCTTAATACAATCGGATGTGGACATAAAGATTGTCCTCGAATTGTCTAACAGCATAAAGAACAGGATTCTCAAGGAAAAACCACCGGCAGGTATGACGCTTAAGGAGTATTTCATTAAAACACTGTATGATGAAATAGTTGATTTGCTCGGGAAGGAGAAAGGAGAACTTTCGCTCAAGAACCAGAAGATACTTCTGATGGGTCTTTTCGGTTGCGGAAAAACAACAACATGCGGAAAGCTGGCGAAATGGTTCAAGAAGCGCGGCCTCTCGGTCGCACTCGTCGCCTGCGACACGCACCGCGCCGCTGCGCAGGACCAGTTAAGGCAGATAGGCAAGCAGATTGAAATTCCCGTATATTCCGAGGGAAAGAAGCCCGAGGATATAGCAAAGAATGCCCTGAAAAAAGCGAAAGAAAACGTTTTGATTTTCGATTCGGCCGGAAGGGATGCCCTTGACAAGGAACTTGCAAAGGAGCTGAAAAACCTCGGAAAAATCATAAAACCGGATGAAGTTTTCCTCGTTATACCCGCGGACATAGGCCAGGCTGCAAGGAAGCAGGCAGAGGAGTTCAACCGCCTTGTTGGTATAACAGGTCTGATAGTAACGAAACTTGACGGGACCGCGAAAGGAGGAGGCGCGTTAGCGGCGGCGAATGTTTCTGGTTCGAAGGTTCGTATGATAGGCATGGGGGAGAAACTGGATGATTTCGAGGAATACGACCCCAAAAGGTTCGTTTCCAGGATGATAGGCTACGGGGACATACAGGGCTTGCTTGAAAAGGCGAAAGAGGTAGGGGCGGAGGAAACCGCAAAAAAACTGATGGAAGGGAGGTTCACACTCAACGAATTCTATGAGCAGCTGGGTTCTCTCCAGAAGATGGGCTCTCTCTCGAGTGTGATGAGCATGATTCCGGGATTCTCCGGCGGTATGCTCGCAAAGAAACTTCCCAAGGATTTTCTGAACGTTCAGGAAGATAAAATGAAGAAGTGGAAGTTCATAATCGATTCCATGACCCCGGAAGAAAGGGAAGATCCTGACATTATAAAGCAATCGCGCGTTCAAAGAATCGCGAAGGGCTCCGGGACGACCCAGGCAGATGTGAGGGAATTGATTAAGAATTACAAACAGATAAAGAAGGTTCTTAAGATGACGGGCGGGGGTAAAGCGTTCAAGAGGGGACCTTTTGCGAAAATTGCAAAACAATTTGGACTCGGAATATAGACTCCGAAAGATTTATAGGAATTCAGAGAATATTTAATTATGAATAATCTCAATCGGGCCAATCAGAAAGCACAAGCCAGAAAACCGACCAAACATGAAATAGAGAAAAAGATAGTCAGGGAATCCGAAAAAGAAAAGGTTCTTGAGCATATCGTGAAAGGTCCGAAACCAAGAACACTCGGTCAGAAAGCCGCCGACTGGATGACGAAGTGGGTAGGTAGCTGGACATTCATATTTCTCCTGTCGATTTACATGGCGGTCTGGATCATCGCGAACACCATTGGCTTTCTCTACCAGTGGGATCCGTGGCCCTTCATCATCCTGAACCTCACCCTTTCATGTCTCGCTGCTGTGCAAGCGCCAATTATTCTCATGAGCCAGAACAGGGAAGCGGAAAGGGATAGACTAAAGGCTGAATACGACCACAGAATAAACAAAAAGTCCGAACTCGAAATCGAGGACATGCAGAAGGACCTGGAAATAATAAAGCAGATGATAAGGGAAATGAAAAGAAAAACTATATCATAACCCTCAAATTCTTCGAGCTTATTGCCCTGAGAACATTCTTTCCCTCTTCAGAGCGTTTTCTTATTCGGATGTTTCCGTTCTTTCCCACAACCGGGGAGAAGAGATATCTGTCGCCGTCGTAAAGGTCCACCTGCTGGCCAGTGTATTTCTTTTCAACCTTCACGTTGAAGAACGCTCCTTTTTCGCCAACGAGGTATTTGATTTCTTGCTTGAGGGTTCTTTCGAGAGGCTCGACCGATATTCCCACGCCTGTTTTTCTTTCGAGAGCCTCTATGTTCTTTCCCTGTCTTCCGATAACTTTGGGTATGAACTCGTTCCTTACCTTGAGTACAACCCTGCTGTCAGAAAGGTATTCAACCTCTATGTCTTTGCATATATCTCCCAGCTCTTTTTCTATGATCCTCGTCACATTTTTCTTCAGTTTTTTTGGGGCTTCCCTTATGGGAATTATCACGTTTTCTTCTCCAAACGTGTATATCTCGTATTCAAGTCTTTTGGTCTCAAAATCCCTTACCTCGACCACGGGCCTTGCCAGATCCTTCTCCGTCATCCCTGTGGGGACCTTGACTGTAAGGCTGAGCGTGTATGTCTTCTCTATGTTGCCGTTCTTTATGTAAATAACGGTGTCAAGAACGTGCGGAATCATCCCGAGTTCTATCCTGCCTATGAACCTCTGGATCGCCGAGATTATATCTGTGGAATGGACAACGCCTATCATCCCCACGCCGGCAAGACGCATATCGGAAAATACGCGGAAATCCCTTGTCTTACGGATTTCATCGAAGATTGTGTAGTCCGGCCTCACGAGCAGGAGAAGTTCAGCGCTCTTCTCCCAGTCATTCTCGAGCGGGGCGTACTGCGTGATTTCAGGGCCTACCTGAAGGTCGCGCGGTTGCTCAAATGTTTTAACGACCTTCCCCTTTTTTGATAGGAATTCCGCAATGCTGGCAGCGAATGTGGACTTGCCTGAGCCGGGTGGCCCTGCTATGAGAATGCCCTTTGAACCGCTGACTATCATGTCTTCGAGTTCCTTGTGAAGTTTGTAGTCCTTCAGTTCAAGTTTGACTATCGGCCTCACGGCAGTCACTTCTGTCGCCGAGGAGAACGGAGGTTTTGTTATTGAAATCCTGTAGACACCCATCTGAACGACCATCGCCCCCTGTTTGCCTATTTCTATAAAGGAGCCGGGGTCCTTGTGTGTCTTCGAGAGTATCTCGTAAATTATTGCCTTAAGCTCATCCTCCTCGACCGGTTTGTTTCTCAGGTATGTGAGTTCAACTTTCCCTGGTTTCCCTTTTTTCGCGTAGGGTTTCACTCCGGCCTTCAAATGGACGGACTGTGTATCAGGGTCGAAAAATTCCTCCAGCTTTATGCGTTTCTCCCCCACGTCGGACGGGATGTACCAGACAGAAACCTCTTCGGCCTCGCCCACGAGCGCCTGAACATAGTCACTCGTGACGAGTGTGGCCTTCTCCTTGACAGCAAAATCCCTTATCAGCGCGTCGATTCTTCCTTTTTTCGCGAGATTTATGTCTTCCTGTGTGGGTCTTGACCCGTCAAAACTCAGCTTTATCCCGTGTTTATCGCAGAGCCTCCGTATCTTCTTTATTTCGTCCAGTCCGCGGAAACCTATATCCTTTCCGCGGGAGGCCTGTGCCTGAAGTTCATCAATAACAATTCGCGGTATGATTATCTTGGTATTGTCAAGTTTTCCCTTCTCTATCAGTTCCGTAAGCCTCCTGTTTATCAGGACAGACGTGTCCGGAACTATTACCTTCGAATTTTTTATGTGTGTTATGTTTTTCATTCTTTTTATCATATTTTATCACCTATTTTATGATAAATTCAAAGAAGTAACCTTTGAACATCATTTTAAATATCATGTTTATCTTGAAACTATGATTAATTAATTAAGTGGACATATGTATTTAAAAATGGATATCATGCAATTTTCTTGGGAATTTCCTCGGTTTTGAGCAAAATTTCCTTCCCTGTCCGCATATCCCGGAGCTTCAGCCTTTTCTTCGCAAGTTCCTGTTTCCCGACAAAAACAACATATGGAATGCCCATGGAATTTGCATAATTCAGATTGTTGGAAATCCCCCTTCCCATCAAATCTATCTCGCTTTTCACCCCGAGCCTTCGGAGAGTCTTTGCTATCTTTATCGATTCTTTCAGCGTTTTGATGGGTATGACCAGAACCTGGGTTACGGTCCTGACTTTCTCCCTCTTTCTTTCCTTCATGGCCTCTATTATGGGTTCCAGACCGAATGATATGCCCGTCGCCGGATATTCGCCCCTTCCTATGAACATGCCAATCATTCTGTCGTAGCGGCCTCCGCCAGCGACAGAGGAGGTAACCTTCGATTTCTTGAGGTAAACCTCGTATACAGGACCTGTGTAATATTCGAGACCTCTGGCAAGCGAAATGTCTATCTGGATTTCTAAGCCCATGAGCTCGCAGTATTCGAGGAGTTCTTTCAGTTCGTCCGCGCCTTCCCTTCCTTCCCTGCTTTTAATTATCTTCCCGACCTTATTCAGAATCTCTTCATTTTTTCCCCTGGTCTTAAGAATCTTCATGAGCCTTTCTATTTGCCCTTTCTCGAAATTTTTGGTCTCCAGTTCTTCTTTGACGGTTTTTATGCCGAATTTTTCGAGCTTGTCTATTGAAAGTATCGCGTCCATCTTGTTCTTTTTTATACCTGCATAATCCAGTACGCCATTCAGAAGCTTTCGGTTGTTCACGCGTATGACCACGCCAAGGCCGAGCGTTTCGAAGACCTCGTTCGCTATTGAAAGTATTTCCGCATCTGCGAGCATGCTCTTCGTTCCCACGATATCCACATCGCACTGCAGGAATTCGCGGTAGCGCCCGAGCTTGACCGGCCCGTCCCTCCACACAGGCTGTATCTGGTAGCGTTTGAAGGGTTTCGGGATGTTAGGATTCATCCCCACGACCTTGCACATGGGAACCGTTAAATCGTAGCGCAGGGCAAGCTCACGACCGCCCTGGTCCTGCAGACGGAATACCTCCCTGAGTATCTCAGCTCCTCCCGCAAACTTCGCTGAAAGAACATCGTACCTTTCGATTGCAGGCGTCTCGAGCGGGGAGTATCCATATTTTTCGAATATCCTCCGGAGGGTATCGATTATCCCCTGCCTCATTATGGAATCCTCTGGCAAAAAGTCCCTCATTCCCCTCGCGTTCATTAGCCTGAACTTTTCCGGCATGATGATCACTTTATTATTATTTAGTTCGGGGTATTTTAATTTCAGTTGTCTGTTTACTCAAGATAACTTGTTATTATGCAGTAGTTTTTTGATCTTGGGTCATGCCTGGCATTTTTAACGTACCCCACAAAGTTCGCGCCCATCATTAAATGCATGGTTGCTGCATCAAAAATATCAGACCTTTCCCTTTTCGCAGCCATTCTTAACATGTTCCTGTCGATATGACTTTTAACAAAAAATTCTTCATTCTGCCTTAACTCTTCCTCGGAGATTTTTAATCTGGAAAGCCATTCGGCAAAACCGCTCGCGGGCGTATACGTATCGCATCCGAGACCCAATTCCTCCGCGAAATTCCCCCTTTCCATGATGATTGTCTTGGTGGCGCCGCTGATTTTAATATCATCAGGCAGGCTCCCTCCGCTCGTCACCGCGTAGTTTATGAGAACCAGTTTATGCCTTCTGTTCTCTTCCCTGCTCGAATTTTGGACCCTTTCGTAGTCCGTCCCCTGGTAGTCCTTTATTTCCCCGTTTTCAATCATTTTGATCGTTGTGTAGCCGTATCCCCGGTTTGAGGCCTCGTACCATGTCTTTGGATAACACTCAGGACACTTCTCAATACGGATTTCCAGCATCTGGTCCTCCGGATACCATTGCTCACCGTACTCTGTCCCCTCCCATTCGGATGGTTTTAACGTCTTCCTTTCAGGTATTCTCCATATAACGGACCTGATAGAGCGAATAGGCTCCCAGCTCCCCTCAATCTCTGCCATCAGAACCATTTGTCCCCTGTGAAAGTGTTTTTTGTAGGCTTCCGAGGTAAACTGCCTCCAGATTTCATCTTCGTAGGGCGTTTTTATAACACCCACCCGGGCCTCCTCGTCAAGGACAGGTTTCCAGCCAAGTATGTAATCCCTGACAACCTTCTTCTGATTGTCTTCGTCCAGTTCCCTGAACGTAACGAACTCGTGTTTCAGGTCCGATAGTTTCACCTTTTTTCTTTCCCTTTCAGGTGTTATCAGCTGCCCACTCATTTTTAAAAAATAGAGAAAAGAAATAAATCCTTGCACTACACCTCGAAAACTTCCACTTTTTGGCTTGGAAGCTCAACTATCGCAGCCTTCCTGAATTCCGGGAGGGCAGCATTCACGAAGAGCGTCCCCTTGTGTTTAAGGTAGCCGGCAGCCTCATGTATGTGCCCGAATACGTGGAGAACAGGTCTGACCTCTGTTATTACCGCCCGCAGTTCCATGATGCCCGCGCTGTTTCCGAAGTAGCTCATGTCGAGTATGTCGAAGGGCGGGTCGTGCGTTATAACAACGAGTTTCTTGGGGTCTATGCCATTCGCCAGTTCAGGTATCCTGGCGTAGAATCCCCAGTCAACCCCGAGGAAATAATATCCCCTGTATTCCGCAACCTCATTCACCAGTATCTTAACCTTCTTGTTTTTCGTTCGCAGGTCGTAATCCCAATTGCCTTTCACAACGAACGTCTGGACCTTCTCCCTGTCCAGAACTTTTCTGGCGAAATCCTCTGAGACAAAATCTCCCGCGTTTACAATAACATCTACCTTTTCCTTCTTCGCCAGTTCATCAACGTTCTTTGCGAATTTTTCTTCCCTGTGGTAATCGGCAACGCAGAGGACCTTCATAACAATCAATTTGGATGTTTGAAATATTTAAAAATTAAGTGAGCATGTCCAGGCAAACCCCGCACAAAATCTTTGAAAAATCCAAAAGCTCCCGTATCGATACGTATTCGTTCGCTATGTGAGCTGTATCATCGCCGGGGGAAAAACCAACGGCAAGTATCCCTTTCCTGGCCAGGGGCTTGACAAGCGTTGTTCCGGAAAGGCCGAATACTCCGGGCTCCTTCCCTATCACTTTCTTGGCGTTTTTCTTTATGGCTTTGATGAGAATGTTTTTTCTTTCAATCTCGACCGGTTTCTGGTCATCGACAACCTCGAGCCTGAATCTCGCCTTCCTGTTTTTCTCCCTGACCTTCCTGAGCAGGCTCTTCATGTCCTTTATAATATCCTTCCCCTTTACCGAGGGGACGTATCTGAAATCCAGAAGAACTTCGCATTCTCCGGGAACGATATTCGCTGCGGACCCTCCCTTAATCAAGCCAAGGTTAACCGTCGGGTCTGAAAGCAGCGGGTGTTTTCTGAACTTCATCCTGTATTTCCTTAGGAGGTTGAGAAAGTCGACCATGTTCCATATTGCGTTTATTCCTTTCTGCGGCCTTGAGCCGTGCGCCTGCTTCCCGAAAGATGTTATCTTCAAATGGAGCAGACCCTTTTCAGCGACGTCTATCTTCCTCATCCTGTTCGCGACATCCGGGACTATGCCGTATTCCCCGTTTATTTTACCGGTTTTCAGCAGGTAATGAAGCCCGTATTTCGAACCCCTCTCCTCGTCCGCTACGCATGCAAGGATGACCTGTCCGTGAAGGTTTTTTTCGAAACGTTTGAGTATCTTCCCGGCTATCAGAACGCTGGCTGTCGGTCCCTTGTCGTCGTTCGCCCCTCTTCCGTACGCCTTCCCTCCCTTCACCACCATTTTGAAGGGATTCGTTTTCCACCCGCTTCCCGCAGGAACCACATCAAGGTGGCAGGCAATGATTATTCTCGGTCTCCCCTTTCCGATGTAACCTATTATGTTCGCTCTCCCCTTCTCTTTTTCGAAAGTTTTGTAGGATATCCTGTTCTCTTGGAAAAACTTCTCGACCACCTTCGCAGCCTTCCATTCGTTTCCCGGGGGGTTTGTTGTGTCCTGCGCGATTAGCTCTCCCAAGAGCCTGAGCAGTTCCCCTTTTTCAGAATCAACGGCCTTCGAAATGCCTTTCCAAAGGTTCATATTTTTAATATTGCCTGCCTTACTATAAATTGATATGATTGAAACAAAAACCCTCATTTTCCGCACGAAAGCAGGGACCGATATTATAGACATCACCAAGGAAGTTTCGGAAGCGATCAGAAAATCAAAAATAAAATCCGGTCTGGTTTCCGTATTTGTTTCAGGCTCAACTGCTTCCGTTTCGACAATGGAGTACGAACAGAACCTTGTAAAGGATATGGAGCGTGCGCTCGAAA
>Ga0190360_1000309_pt1 | contig 27589 bp, 23 predicted proteins | sample 48721834_MG_FD_161271 | JGI IMG/M metagenome (GOLD analysis project Ga0190360, IMG submission 161271) | Hydrothermal vent microbial mat bacterial communities from Southern Trench, Guaymas Basin, Mexico - 4872-18-3-4_MG | ecosystem: Environmental > Aquatic > Marine > Hydrothermal vents >...
CTTTTCTTTACCATTGAACGGAAAGGCTCCCAAATGTATAACAAATAAAGAAGGGGTTTTTCGAAATGTATCCTTTGATATCAACAGAAAATTTATTGCGTATACATATGAACTTCCTGAGCTGCCTCCTGATGTCTATTTTTCATCGATTAAATCTTTTAAAATAAGAAGGCTGACCAGGGTTAACAAGGATATTACCTTGCCTCGCATGGGAGAAACCGCTGTTGTTAAATGGAAGTCCAAAGACGGAATGGATATTGAGGGACTTCTCACTTATCCTGTAAATTATATCAAAGGACATAAATATCCACTAATTCTCCAAATTCATGGAGGACCTGCGGGTGTGTTCAGCAAGAGGTTTACAGGTGGGCCGGGAATCTATATGACTCAGTTTTTTGCCCAGCATGGATATGCAATTATACGTCCAAATCCGAGAGGGAGCACAGGATATGGAAGTAGATTCAGACATGCGAATGTCCAGGACTGGGGATTCGGTGATTTTGATGACTGTATGACTGGTGTCGATAAGGTTATTGAAATGGGAGTTGGCCATCCCGACAGCCTCTGTGTAATGGGCTGGAGCTATGGCGGATACATGACGAGCTATGTTGTTACTAAAACAAACAGATTCAAGGCGGCAAGCATGGGTGCTGGTCTGCCAAATTTAATAAGCATGACTACGACTACTGATATTCCAGATTATCTTGTTGCTCACATGAAGGGCGAATACTGGGATAATTATGAAGTTTATGAAAAACATTCTGCGATCTACAGAATAAAGAATGTGACTACCCCCACACAGATTATCCATGGCCAGCAAGACTGGAGAGTTCCTTATACTCAGGGAATGGAATTCTATGTCTCTTTAAAGCGTCTTGGAGTACCAACGGAAATGATTGCATATCCGCGTACCCCCCATGGCCCCCGTGAACCAAAATTTTTAATGGATGTCTCATACAGAATAATGAGGTGGTTTGAGAAAAATTTGCGTGGAAGAGACTATTAGAAATATAGACCTCAGGGGTCTTAGAGACCTCAGGGGTCTTAAAGACCCCTGAGGTCTAAGATGTTAATACTTGACATTCCCATATTTTATTGTATATTAATAAAATATTTATAAAAAAACTGGAGGTAAAAATGTCAGCTGATCTTTCTGGTTTGAGTCCTTCTTTACTGTGGAAATATTTTGATGAGATAAGGAAGATACCCCGCTGTTCTAAACATGAAGAGAAGATTGGAGATTATATTATTTCTGTTGCTCAGAAGACAGGACATGAAGCAAAGAGAGATGAAGCAGGGAACATAGTTGTCGAGGTTCCTGGTACAAAAGGCCACGAAAAAGCAAAGACTGTGGTACTTCAAGGTCATATGGATATGGTTTGCGAAAAAAATTCAGATGTTAAACACGACTTCACAAAAGATCCTATTGATGTCGAGATCAGTGGTGACTGGGTTACTGCAAAGGGAACAACTCTCGGGGCAGATAATGGAATAGGTGTTGCGGCTGCCCTCGCATTTCTTGAAGACAGAGATTCGGTACATGGCCCACTAGAGCTTTTGTTTACAGTGGATGAAGAGACTGGTCTTAATGGGGCAGTGTACTTGAAGCCCGACTTTATTAAGGGAAGAGTACTGTTAAATCTTGACAGCGAGGAGGAAGGCACTATTACGATAGGCTGTGCTGGTGGAGGAGACTCGGAGATAACTATGCCTGTGGTTAGAAAAGACTCTTCTAAAGGGAGTAGATATAGAATAATGCTTTCTGGACTTCGTGGAGGACATTCAGGGATAGACATTCACAAGGGCAGGGGAAATGCAATTCAACTTCTGGCAAGACTACTCTATAAATTTGATGTGGATTTTGATCTCATTGATTTTAAGGGGGGAAGCAAACACAATGCTATTCCAAGGGAGGCCTTTGCGACAGTTTTCGTAAAGGATGAGGATGTGCAGAGGTTAAAAGATCGGCTTGATTTTCGTTTAAAGGAAATAGAATTTGAATATAAGGCTGTTGAGGAGGCAATAAAACTAAAGATAGAGCCGGATGATAAGACGGGTGGACAGCCCCTCGATAAAGACTCAAGGGACAGGCTTTTAGCCCTGCTCTATGGTCTTCCTCATGGGGTAGTTGCAATGAGTCAGGAGATAGAAGGCTTGGTTGAGACATCGAATAATGTTGCTATTGTCGAATGTAAGGATGACCATGCAAGAGTATATACCAGCACACGAAGTTCGATACAGTCTGCCTTAGAGGCCGTAAGAATAAAAATCGAGGCAGTAGCAACTCTTGCAGGAGCAGAGATCAAACATTTAGAGGGCTATCCTTCATGGACACCAAATCTTGATTCGGATCTTCTTAAGGTGGTTAAAGAGACCCATAAAAAAATTTTTTCCAAGGAGCCCAAGATCGAGGCAATCCATGCAGGTCTCGAATGCGGTATTATAGGAGAAAAGTATCCCGGAATGGAGATGGTCTCAATCGGACCTGAGCTCCAGAATCCTCATTCACCGGATGAGAGGGTTAATATCGGCTCTGTTGAAAGGTTCTGGGAGTTTCTTACAGGGATTCTCAAGGAATTGTCCTGATTTTTAGAGAGTTTTAATAAATGAGGCCTTTTATATTATGAAAAGCAGAGGATCAGTCGCTAGATCATTATTTCTGACCTTAATATTTTTCTGGTTAGCCCTTTTCTCACAGTGTACTCTTTTTCAGGGTAAGGATTCCTTTCGCTTTATATTCATGACAGATATTCATCTTCAACCCGAAGGGGGCGCTATTAAGGGGTTCAAAAAGGCAATAGATCTTGCAAATGAACTGAAGCCCGATTTTGTAATAACCGGCGGTGATTTAATAATGGATGCACTGGGTCAGTCTTATGAGCGTGCAGATTCTCTGTACAATCTTTATATCGAGTATGCTAAGCTGTTTAAGATGGATGTGTATAATTGTATTGGCAACCATGATCACCTGGGGGTATATACATCTTCTGGAGTTGATCAGAGTAATCCAGAATATGGGAAAAAGATCTTTATGAAACGCTTTGGTCTGAATAAAACATATAGATCTTTTGATCATGGAAGGTGGCATTTCATACTCATGGATGATGTTCATATTGTTCCTGGTGAGGGTTATACAGGAGGTGTTGATTCTCTTCAACTCGTTTGGTTAAAGAATGATCTTAAAAAAGTCGGTACCAAACGGCCGGTTGTGCTTGCACTACATATTCCTCTTTATTCGGTTAGAATTCAATTTGTTAGAGGTTCTCTTGCAGCCAACAGTTCGGCCAATGTTGCAACAAATGCGGATCAGGTATGGAATATCTGCAAGGACTATAATATAAAAGTTGTGCTGCAGGGACATCTTCATGTTATTGAAGAGATAGTGTGGAAGGGGACACACTTTATTACCGGAGGTGCTGTGTCTGGTGCATGGTGGGGTGGTCCATTTGAGGGATTTCCAGAAGGATTTGTGGTTGTTGACATCAAGGGTGATGAGTTCGACTGGTACTATAAAACTCTCGAATTGAAGCCAGGAGAAGAAAAATAGGTTAATGATATCAAAAGAGGTTCTGATCAGGGCAAAGGAATTTCTATGCTGGGATGTTTTTCCACACCTTACAATTAAACTAATAGAAAAGGAAGATCCCGTATCATTTTACAACCCACCTTTTAATCGAGATACAATCATCATATTTTATAATAGGGGAAGATACGATTTTTCGTGTCCCCTTTTTTTATTGTTTCATGAAGCAGGTCACTGTATCCAGTACAGGGAAATGAAAAGAAGCGGAAATGAGGACAATTTTTTTAATATAATTAACATTCATAGTGGCAGGGAAAGAAGGGAATTTGAGAAGCAAGCATGGATCAAAGGGAGGGTTCTTTTATTGGAGTTTATTAAAAAAAATGGGGTCGGGAGAGCCATTTTGAATGAGTATGATTCATATAGTGCTAAATGCATAGATTCATATTAGTGAAAAAGAAAACGGAGAACATGTATGGATGGACTGATTGTTTTTGATTTTGATGGTGTGATCTGCAATTCTATTCACGATTCCCTTATGACAGCATTGAATAGTTATATAGAACTTTTTCCAGAGAATTCTCTTCCACTAACCAGACAATTAAGTTTGGAAGAAATATTAAAATTTGAGGCCGACAATAGTGAGTTCTACAGTAAGTTCTTGAATCTTATGCCGTTTGGGAATTTTGCAAGAGACTATTATGTGATATTGAGGATAATTGACAAACATTTTGATGGGAAAATAAATAGCCAGGAAGATTTTGATTTATACAAAAGAACAATACCAGAGAAGATACTGGATGAGTATCAGGCCATTTTTTACAGAAAAAGATATGAGATCCAGAGCAGAGATACTGAGATGTGGGTTTCTATTCTTCCTTGTTTTCCTGGTATCAAGGAGGCAGTAGCTTCGCTTTCCATGCGTTTTGCACTTGCCATAGCTACTTCGAAAGATAAAAGATCTGTGAATCTTTTGCTTGCAAGCTATGGTATGTCGAGATATTTTAAAGACGAAGATATTATTGATAAAGACTTTGAAGGTTCAAAGCGCGATCATATTATAAGACTGCACAGGTCTCATTCTGTGCCATTTGGCAATATCCATTTTATTGATGACAAGGTCCTTCATCTGCTTGATACGAGAGGCCTTAATGTCAACTGTTATCTTGCTACGTGGGGATTTAACACTTCGAGGGAAGAGATGATTGCATTGAAGAATGGGTTCCGATTGCTTAGGATGGAAGAGCTCAAGGAGTTGGGGAAGGAATCAGTAAAAGAGTAGACAATAAAAGCTGCTTCTTCTGCGTTAAAATGAACAGATATGTTGTTGTATTTAAAAGAGGAGGTATTGCCGTGAAATGTTTAAAAAAATTTCCTCCATTTTTTCTGTTCATTGTTATGATCTCGGTATACTGTTATGGATCAGACACAATTGAGAGAGTTAAGAAGCTAAACCGTGAAATTGTTCTTCTCAATTTGATAAATGGGCTCTATCTTGAAAAGGGTCAGATGAAGACTATAATAAAAAAGATTGAAGAGGCAGAGATTGCAAGACAGGAGTTTATTTCAGAGTTTGAACAGAATAAAGAATTTGAGGATCTCCTTGTGGAATTAAAGGGGATTTTACTCAGGGGAGAAGATATTCCAGCCAATCTGAAGAGAAGAGTTCATCAGAATAAGCAGGTTCAATATGAATTGGAGGACAGGCTTGGTGAGAGATTGCTCTCCATAGAGTCAGAGGTAATCTCAATACTGACACCTAATCAGCTCAAGTTGATAGAAGAGTACAAGCCATGTACAATTCCACCGGCAATAGGTAGGATCGGTCAATCTGTAGAGGGTGCAGCAGAAGGTCTTGTCAGAATGTTCAGCAGGATAAGAAATATGCCTGAGGAGAGATATCAAAATGCAGAGACATTTATTGCAGATTTAGTATTTGACAGGAGTGTGCGCCACATGTGGTTTAAAAATTCTCAGGAGGAAGAAGAATATCGTAGCAGGATTGTTTCTACTTTCAGAACCGTTAGGGAGATGTCAGATAAAGAGTTTTTACTTAAGAAGTCAGAACTTGCAGAGCGTCTTCTACCAGAGGAGAAAAATGTGGAAAGGATAAGGAAAAATCGGTTGGGAAAGGTGGGAAGGTTTCTTCTCGATCCCGCATTGATTCCAATTTTGAAGCAGAGATTAAGATAGTTTCTGGTATGCATTTTGCGATTAGTTTTTGTATAAATTTCATTTGTGATTTTAATAAAATAGGATTATATTTATTCGATTTAAAATCAATGGGTTTGGATTAAAATAATTAAGAGGAAAGTAAATTTGACAAGGAAGTTGTTATCATTTTTGTACAGGCTTGATGTATATTTTTGTATAAAGATTTTTCGATTGACAGGAAAGAAGTCCATTGACAGAATAATGTTTGCGTTCTCCCATTTTGGTTATGGATATGCATACCCTTTTATTGGCATTTTTGTTATTATATTCGATTTTTCAAACAGCCGAAGTTTAATATCTGCTGGTTTCATCTCTTTCTTTATTGAGCATACTACACACAAATTGATCAAGATTAAGACGCGAAGGATCCGTCCCTTCAAGGCCCTTCCTGAGATTCACAATTTAATCAGACCGCCAGATGAGTTCAGTTTTCCATCTGGACATGCTGCAGGTGCGTTCATGATGGCAACTCTGCTCAACCATTTTTATCCATCATTAACTCTATTGTGTTATATAATAGCAGTCATTATTGCTATGTCGAGAATATATAATGGAGTCCACTATCCAAGTGATGTTATTGCAGGCTCATTTCTTGGCATATTCAGTGCACGAACAGCACTTATTATTGTGTGATAACTGTAATTTAAAAATCTAGTTCATCTCCAAATGAATTGCACATAGGTTCTAATTTTTTAGGTTCATCTCAACAATGGATCTATTATTAAAAGATTTTAAGGAATATAGAAAAGCGCAGTGAGTTATTAATAAAAGGTCGGACACAACTCTTTTGTGAATAATAAGTTAAGAGAATCATCAGCACGCCTCATTCTTTGGCCTCTCCGACCATGGATCTATATTATCGCCTGCAAATAACCATCCCATCAACTGTTTTTGTCAGATATATAATAGAATGGTTTGATGATAGGCCTGTATTCATTCATCCTTTATCACAACAGCAGTCCCATAGGCAAGGAGTTCTGCTGCCCCACCCATGAGCATGGAGGTTGTGAAGCGAACACCTACTATTGCATTTGCTCCGAGACGCTGGGCATCCTCCTTCATTCTATCGATTGCCTGTTCACGGGATTCTGCCATGAGTTTTGTATATTCTGTGATTTCACCTCCTGCAAGATTTCTTAATCCTGCCATTATATCTCTGCCGATGTGACGTGCACGAATCGTGTTGCCCCTAACCATTCCGAGCATCTTTATGATCTTTTTTCCAGGGATTGTACTTGTTGTGGATAGAATCATTTTTCGATCTCCTTATATGGGTCTGATTTGTATGCTATTATGCGGTCTCTTATCACAGATGCCAGCAGAACAGCAAAACCTATGAAGATGGCCGCAATAGAAATTTTTGAAAAAGTGGCCTCGCTTTTGCTCATAAAGAACTCATATAGGCCATACAATATCAGAGATATCCAGCCTGTGAACACGAGAAAGAGTCCAGAGTTTCGTGTGAAGCGGCTATAGGGACTTTTCCACAATTTTCTCAATTCCTTTTCATGAGGTTGTATGAATGATATGTTGGATATTTTTGATGCCGTGTCTCGAAGCTGTTCATATTCATCTCTGCAGCTCGAGCAGCGCGTCAGATGATCATTTAGCTCCGATGCTTCTTCTGGTGTCAGTTCATTATCTATGAGTCCCATTAAAAGTTTTTTATATTTTTCGCAATCTTTCATAAAGCAATCCCCCTTTCAGGATTCTTCATTTTTTTTGATTTTAATGTATTTTTTTCTGAAGGCCTTTCTTGCATAGTAAAGTCTACTCATTACTGTTCCCCTCGGTATTCCGATGTGTTCAGAAATTTCATCATAGTTCCATCCCTGAATATACTTCATTACAAGTATTTCTCTGAATTCGATATTTAACTCTTCGAGAGCCTTCCATACGGTTTGTTCTTCTTCTTTTTTTTCAAGAATAACATTTGGGTTTGTCTCAGAGACAGGATTGGAGCTTTCTTCTCTCAACACACTCTGTTTGTGTTTGATCGAGACTTTTCTCCTTCTTAGAAGATTTAGACAACAGTTCCTGAGGATTCGATAAAACCATGGATAAAATCTCTCGAGGCGATTCAATTTTGGAATTGCAATAAAGGCTCTTGTGAATGATTCCTGGCATGCATCGGCAGCATCTTCGGAGTTCCCTAGCAGAGAGACAGCATGAAAGAATGCCTCTTTTCTATATTTTTTAACAAGAAATTCGAATCCTCTCGGATCCTGATAGTTGATACATAGTTTTATGGCATGAGTTTCATCCATGAATATCCTCTATTAAATTTATAATCAGGAACACAAATAGTAAACAAATATGTTCTAATAAATATTCATTATCAATTTGCGATCAAAAGGTCATTTTATTCTATATCCTACTATTTCCTACTATTCGCACTATTCTGACTTTTTATCTTTTAACATTTTCTTTAACTCGTTAAGTTTGGTAAGCGCCTCAAGAGGAGTGAGATTGTTTATATCCAGATTTTGAAGTTCTCTTCTGATTATCTCTTCCTCTTCTGTGAAGATGGTCAGTTGTGGCTCAGCAACTTTCAGGTTCTTGACTTTGCCGAGAGCAAGTTTTGGTACTCTGTTTGGAGTTAATTCATTGGCTTCAAGGTTATGGAGCACCTCTTTTGCTCTTTGTATTACCTCTTTTGGCAGACCTGCAAGCCTTGCAACATGGATTCCGTATGAATGATCGCATCCTCCAGGAACAATCTTACGAAGAAAAACTATGTTGTCGCCCCACTCCTTTACTGCCACATTGAAATTTTTTACTCCCGGTAATATCATCGCCAATTCTGTTAGTTCATGGTAGTGTGTAGCAAAGAGTGTTTTTGCAGCTACTCTTTCATTGTTGTGAATATATTCTGCTACTGCCCATGCAATAGATAATCCATCAAATGTAGATGTGCCTCTCCCGATCTCATCTAAAAGTATAAGGCTTTTAGGTGTGGCATTGTTTAGAATGTTTGCAGTCTCGTTCATCTCAACAAGAAATGTTGATTCGCCTCCTGCAAGGTTGTCCTGTGCTCCGACTCTGGTGAAGATGCGATCCACAATACCAATACGAGCAGATGCTGCTGGAACAAAGCTTCCAATCTGTGCCATGAGCACGATGAGTCCTACTTGTCGAATATATGTGGACTTGCCCGACATGTTTGGACCTGTAATGATTAGTATTTGATTTTCTCGATTGTCGAGATCGACATCATTTGGGATGAAGGGTTCACCGCCAGGCAGGAGCTGTTCAACTACAGGATGCCTTCCATCCCTAATTACTATAGAGTCGTCATCATTAACTTCTGGCTTTACATATCTGAACTCCTCTGCAGTATTTGCAAGAGAGATTAAAGAGTCGAGAATGCCTATTGCCCTTCCATTTTCCTGAACGCTCTCAGCATAGCCTGCAACAAAAGAGCGAAGGTTATCAAAGAGCTCGTATTCGAGTGTTTCGAGTTTTTCCTCTGCCTTGAGGATTTTCTCTTCCATATCCTTAAGTTCAGGTGTTATAAATCTTTCGGCATTGACAAGAGTCTGCTTTCTGATATAGTTATCAGGAATCTTGGGAAGATTTGGTTTGGTTACTTCAATGTAATATCCAAACACCTTATTATATCCGACTCTTAGAGAAGGTATGCCTGTACGTTCTCTTTCGCTCTTTTGAAGCATTGCTATCCATTCTTTACCTGAATAGGCCAACTTTCTGAGTTCATCGAGCTGAGAGCTGTATCCTTCCCTGATTACTCCCCCTAAACTAAGGTTTGCAGGCGGATCATCTGTCAATGCATTTGATATCTGCTCGCTTACTTCACGACAATTTTTCAGAGAGGCCCGAATCTCTTTGATTAAATCAGATGTGAACTCTGAGATCAGCCCCTTGATTTCTGGAATCTTTGATAATGCTCTTCCGAGTGAGGCGAGCTCTCTCGGATTTGCACGCCGCGTTACCACCTTTGTTATCAATCTTTCAAGGTCGCCTATTTTTTTCAGTACAGCTGCAAGATCTTTCCTGATATCTTTATTCTCAAGCAATTCTTCAACTGCATTAAGGCGCTGCCGGATTGGTTTTAACCGAATCAGGGGCTTTCTCAACCATGACGCTAATGTCCTGCCTCCCATAGGAGTTATAGTTTTGTCGAGAATCGATATCAGTGTTCCCTCTCTGTTTTCTGGCATTATTGCACTCATGATCTCAAGATTTCTTCGTGTGGATGTGTCGAGGTTCATATAGTCATCATTGGTATATCTTTTTAGGCTGTTCAGATAGGATAGATCTGTTTTCTGCGTTTCCTGAAGATAGTTTAAGACCGCTCCTGCTGCTGCTATTCCCAGATACAATTCTTCACATCCAAAGCCCTTTAAAGAAGTCGTTTTGAGGTGCTTTGTTAAAATCTCTCTTCCATATTGGTGAGTGAATATCCAATCTTCCCTCTTTGTAATGACAGGATTAAGCCCCTGTTTCTCGAGTCGTTCTTTTATGAGATCGTGGCTCGATTCTGGGACCAGGATTTCGGACGGTGAGATTGATTGAAGTTCTTCGAATAGTTCATTTACGCTACATTCTGTAACGAGAAATTCACCTGTCGATGTGTCACAATGTGCAAGACCACAACTCTGGTCTTTTATACAGATTGCTGCAAGAAAGTTGTTTCTCTTCGTTTCCAGAAGATTATCTTCAAGAGTTGTTCCAGGTGTTACAACCTGGATGACGTCTCTCTTTACGACTCCTTTTGCAAGTTTTGGATCTTCGAGCTGTTCACAAATCGCCACTCTGTAACCTGCTCTTACCATCTTTGCCAGATACCCTTTTAGAGCATGATGGGGAAATCCTGCAAGCGGTACCTCTCCTGCCTTTCCATGTCCACGAGATGTCAGGGTGATGCCCAGCACTCTTGCTCCTGTCTTTGCATCTTCATTAAACATTTCATAAAAGTCGCCCATGCGGAAAAAGACTATTGCGTCTTTGTATCTTGCCTTGACGCGATAGTACTGGGCCATAAGGGGAGTGTTGTTGTTTGTTTTTTTCATTGATGTAATAATTTAGAATAAATAATTAAAAAAATCAAATGGGATAGAAATATTTGATACAATTTTTTTCTCCACAGTACGTTTAAATCTGTGTAGAAGTTTAACAAGTAAAAATCGAAAGGAGTAAGTCATGTTAAGAAAACTCACATGTGTGTTAACAGCATTAACTTTTTTGTTTATCATCACACAATGTAGCAAAAATCCGGTTTCAGGAATAGTTGATGATAAGGTCGATGATCCCAGTTCTGAGATCTTGCAGCTTGAGAGTGAGATCGATCTTGAACATGAGTCTGCTCTTATGGATACCACAGATGAAAATCTTGAGAGAAGATTTAGAATTGCCATTCACAAGTTGAACAGATTACTTAGGAAGGCACATAAGTTTGTGATGTTGAGTGATAATGATGAAGCAAAAGAGCTCTTGGGAGAAGCATATCAGGCAAGAGAGAATGCAATAGAGTCAGCAGAGAATGGTCAATATGATGAGGCATTTGATTATATCAAAGAGAGCGTCTACATGGCAATCGAGGCTGTGAAGCTTGTAAAGGATGAGGTTATAGAGAAATTAAAAGAGATAGAGAAAAGACTCATCGATAGAATGGCCCAGCTTAAGGATCTTCTTGAGGAAGTCAAGACACAGCTTGAAGGCCAGGAAAATCCGATAGCAAATCGTGTGTTTATAAGAGCCCTCCACCATTTTAGAGAGGCAGGAGATGCATTGCGGGAGCATAAGTTGAGACACGCAGGATTTCATATAAGAGAATCGTTTAAGCTGGCCCATCTTGCCTTAAGGATATTGCAAAATAACAGTGATGATTGAAAGGTTTTAAATCGATATTTTTACTAATTACTCTACTCCCCTCAAACCGGCCGTTTTCACATGAGGCATTTTGACTGGCCTGCAATGCGAATTCGGCCGGTTTAATATTTGGACATTAAAATGAGGCCGATCATATTAACAATATCATTCTTTATAGCAGGTCATCTGTTGGGACAGGTTAATACCAGTACAAAAAGCCTGAGGCCAAAGGCATTTGTTTTGGTCGACTCAACTATTTTTTTTGACGGTTTTGATATTGATAGTAATGGAGATGGTAGGCCCGACGGTTGGCACATAAACGGTAATGTAGTAATCGATATATCGAAGGTAGTGTCAGGAGCCAGCATGATGTTAACAGGTGGTGTTGGTGGCGGATCTGTAGCAGTCAGTAAAACTCTTACAATTGAGCCATACAGATCTTACAGATTGTCATGGTGGTGCAGCACAGAGGATGTTGAGCGCTATTGTTCTACAGGGATTGTTCTTGGTGAAAGAAGGATTGAGTTTGAGGCCGATTATCAGGGTGGAACATCGGAATGGCAGTATCACGAGTCTTTTTTTACTACAAAAGAGCTTGAAGACAGTTGCCGAATTGTTTTTTGGCTGGAGTCAGCAGCGGCCTGGATAGATGAGGTCAGGCTTGAGCGTTTCGATAAGAGACTGGATTGTCAGGATGTGATTGGTGAATGTGCTGGTATACTTTTCCGGGAAGGAGACAGCATGGCAGTATGGGTAAACTATCCAGCGATGAAAATTTTTCGCGAAGATGTGCTTTCTCCCATTATACCAAATACCGATACGATTAGGATTAGAATGGCAAAGAATGAATATGAACCGTTTCAGCTTGTTGTACATCCAGCCTCAGATATCGGCTCCATATATGTGACTGTTTCCGATCTTGAAGGTCCGGAAACAATTCCATCAGATTTGGTGACAATAAATACTGTACATTATGTATGGGTGGATCAGAGATGGATATTAAACTCATCAGATAGAGGAGGGTATCATCCGGATGCTTTGCCATGGGAAAACCAGACCTGTGCTCCATCAGATCTTCACACTCCCTTCTGGATAACGATCAGGACGCCGGAAGATATACCAGCCGGTACATACTATGGAGAAGTCGAGATTTCTGGTGACCTTGAATTTACATTTCCTCTGAGAGTGGATGTTTGGAATTTTGCAATCCCCAGAATATCTCACATATATGTAAGTGGAAATGAATCGATGCTTCACACGCCACAGGTTGGCAGGTTCGATAAGAGGTCCTTACAGGAACTCTTTAAAGACATGGCAAAAAATCTGATCTCTCACCGTGTGATGGGCACAAGGTATGTTGCAAACTCATTAAGCACAAAGGATTGGCTGGAAATAGTTGGAGATTCTCTTCATATCGATTTTTTGCTGTTTGATGAAACTGTGGAAGAGTATCTTGGTTTCGGATTCGAAGAATTTCAAATTCCCCCTCTGCCTCTGGCTTCTTCTAGAAGAGTTCTTGGAGAGACAAAATGGCTTGGTCTTACTCCTCTTACAGATCGGTTCAATAAGCATTTCATCGATTACTGCGAAAGAGTGGGAAGCCACATGGCTGAGAGAGGATGGCTTGAGAAGGCATTTTTATTTTTATGGGACGAACCTTCCCCCTCTGACTATGATAGTGTTTATGAGCTGTATTCGCTGGTACGCATTGGTGACGATCGTCTTCGTCTTGTTCTTTCTGAAAAGCCTGTGGATGAGTTGTATGATGTGGTGGACATCTGGTATCCGAATTTGAGACGGATCTCTATGGAAGAGATAATGGATAGAGTCGAAGAGAGAAAGACGGCAGGTAAAACGGTCGGCGGATATGGGAATAACCGCTATTCTATGCTCTACCCCCTTACCTATCAGAGACTCTGGCCGTGGACGCTGACAAAATATGGCCTTACACGGATGGGTTGGTTTTCTATTATATCAGAAGGTAATGGTGTGAGTGTGTGGAGCGATCCTGTTATAAGAAATAAAGAAGATGAATTCTCAACAAAACTCTTTCCATGCAGAGCATTTTTTATCTATTTTGACAGAGAAGGAGATGGCCCATTTGTAAATTCTATGCGATGGGAGATGTTGAGAGAAGGCATGGAGGATGTGGAGTATCTTTTTAAACTTGAAAGCCTGTTGAATGAATTCGAACCAGGTCGAGGAGGAGAGGTCGTAAGAGATTTGATCGATTCTCTCGTGATTGATAACATCGGTGAGTCTTACGAGAAGGAAATAAGCAGAGTCGTTGCGATTAGAGATTCCATAGGAAACTGGATAGATGCTCTTGAAGATAAAACTGGAGTTAATCTAAAGTCTGGAGAAGATGATTTTTCTGAGGGTTCTGAATCGATTTACATAGAGTGTTATCCCAATCCATTTAATGAATCCACAAAAATATCCATTGATTCATACGGTCAGCAGTTAAAATCGGTTGAGATTTATGACATAAGAGGCAGAAAGATATTATCAAGAAAGATGCGCAGAACAGATAGTCGTTATGAATTTTACTGGGATGGTAAAAGTGAGGAGGGTATGGTCTTGCCTTCAGGGGTCTATATTTTAATCTGCAGCCATACAAGAGGAAAGGATTATCGTCTACTTACTCTTATAAAATAATATAGTCGATCGAATGTCCTCTTCTTTTTTTACTGTAATTGGATGGCAATTTTTAGCTCTGCCAATTTTTTGTTTGCATTTTTTAAATTTTTTTGTAAATACTAATATAGAAACATTTTTAACAGGAGGGGAATATGAGCCGTAGTAAAATCAAAGGGACAATTGTTGCATTCATATCAATTTTATTGATCGCTTCGTTTTGCCTGATTGAATGTAGCAAGGAGTCGCCTACAGAATCCAAGGATAAGAACGATGATTATTGGTTTCCGCCGCCAACAGGTTTAGGTTTTCTGTATCGTATATTCGAGTCACAGACTGAGAGTTATGATGGAACTGCTACTGTACTTGGTATTGACAGCCTGACTTTTCCCGGGGAAAGGTATGTAAAGGTGCAGGTTGGATCTTTCACAGAGGAGGAGCGGAAAGGATTTATCGCTTGGCTTGATCTCTCTAAGATTAACAGAATTGGATACAAGGGGGCAGAACTCTATTGGGGGAATATAACTAGTAAGAGAAATGGATCACCCAAGAAGAACGGAGTAATAACCTGGGATATGCTGGAGGTGTTTGATACTCCTCTTTATGTAGAATATACGGGAACGACGGGTACTAAAAAGACGACTACATCTAGCGGGAAGTATTACTTCGATGGCGACATGAATGATTACATAGAGGTTACGATGAGTGCCGAGTATACTTTTTCTTCTCTGAATGCTACTGTCACTGTTCCATACGGGACGGTAAAGAACTGCATTAAATTGGACATTACCTTTACCGAGACGGCTGTTGGAATAAATGTAAGTTTTACAGGTGAATATTATCTTCGTTCCGATATTGGACTCATAAAGGGGGTCACTATTCCAGGAGCATATGCAGCAGAATTGATATCCAAAGTCTCTACTGAATAATAGTATAAAGATGGTATCTAGGAAAAAGATGTCGATAGAAGAGTAAAGTATTAAAAAGATAATCCCCGCTTCACAGGAGGCGGGGATTGTTTTACTCAGAGATATTTTTACAATGATTCTCTTGGCCTGATCGGATCACGATTCCAGGGTCTTTTTAACCATTTCAGTGATAGTACGAAAGTCTACCTTTCCTGTTCCCATTTTTGGAAGTTCATCAAACACAACAAATTTACTTGGAACAGCAATGGAGGGAAGCTTTTTAGAAAGCTGCCGGATTATCTCTTTTTCTTTAACCTTTTTATTTACTGCAACTGCAAGCCTAGCCCCTTTTTTCGGGTCTGGTATATCAACAACACAGCAGTCCACATCTGGAGGAAGGATTTCTTCGAGTATCGATTCTGTTTTTACGAGTGAAACCATCTCTCCGCCGATTTTTACAAACCTTTTGAGTCTGCCGCGATGCCAGAGAAAGCCATCCTCATCAAGTATTCCCATATCACCAGTGTCATACCAGCCATCTTTTATTCTGAGAGATGTTTCCTCAATATCATCAAAATAGCCTTTCATAACATTCGGTCCCTTGACGAGTATCTTGCCCTCTTTTCCGGGTGGAAGCGGTTCGCCGGATGAGAGGTCTGTTATCTTTACCTGAACGCTTGGGAATGTCTTTCCTATGCTTCCTGGTTTATTTGCTTCATGTGTGTTGACAGATACAACAGGGCTGGTTTCGGTTGTTCCATATCCTTCCAGAAGCACCTTGTTGTGCTTTTTAATATAACCCTCTCTCAGTTTGTCTGGGGTCTTGTCAGCACCTGCTACGAGTATTCGTAGCGATTCAAAATCGCCTGGAGTTGACTCGCTTAAATAGCCAGAAAAGAAGATTGGTGTTGCAGCAATCATAGTTGTTTTTTCTTCTTTTATGATTTTTGGTATTGTTTTGTAATCAAGAGGATTGGCATATGTTACGGCAGTTGCACCAAGGATCATGGGCAGCCAGAAGTTAACCATTTGACCAAATACGTGGAATAGAGGCAGTATGGACATTATCTTGTCCTCACTCGTTAGATGAAATACCTTTATGGCGTCCAGCACATTTGATCCTATGTTCCTGTGTGTAAGTTGAACAGCTTTGGGCTCTTTTTCACTTCCGCTTGTAAAAAGAATAACTATGTTGTCATCCTCATCAGCATGAGGAAATCCGTTAATGATTACTCTTGCAGGTAGCTTTGATTTCAGTGCTGCAGATAGTTTGTCTGCAGTAGAGATTGTTTTCAAGATATCCTCTATACAGATCATTCCATCAACGAGTGGGCATTTTATCTTATCGAGCAGTGCCCTTGATGTAATGATTGTTTTAAAACCGCATTTGTTCTGAGCATATTTTGAATTTTCTGCAGCACCAGTAGAGTAGTTAATCATCACCGGCACCTTACCGCTCATCAATGTTCCGAGTATTGCGAGAAAACATCCGGCCGATGTTGGAATCATTATTCCAATGAAACCTTCTTTATACTTCTTCAGCTTCTTAGCGAGGATCAATGAGGCAATCAAGGATTTTGAATAGGATAGATTTTTGTTTGTAGTTCTATCGATGATAGCCATCTTCTTGCCGTTCTTTTTGGCAACTTTTACAAATTCATGATGTAGTATCATCTTTTTCCCTCCAGGTGGTTATGGTTGATAGACATCAAAAAAATAGTTGGCAGGACTTACATAATATATTAAAAAACAAAGACAAATATGTCAAGAGAAAGTTTTTATTTACCAAACCGCATATATTTTTTAATAATTCATATCTATGGCAGATTTATAACCATTCAGTGACTATTAGTAAAATTAATGTTTGCCACCTTGCAGTCAGGTTCTCAGACTTCAATAAAATCATATATCAAAAAATAGAGGCTGACAGTGCAACAGGAAGATTCACTATTAATTCAATTTTTTCTGCTAGTGCTGCTGGGACCACCGGTTTTTTTACAAGCAATATATACAATTATAATAAATCTTTAAGAGATGTGATATACATACCATACAAAATAGCTATAACAGGTGTGGATAACCCTCTTTTAGCCATGATTCGATCTCTTTAAATGTAACATCAGAGTACATGCCGTGATCACGTACATATTCGACATGTTTCTCACCATTCAGTGTTGTTGGATGCATCAGACAGTTCTGCCCCATACAGAATTCAACAGGTCTCAGGCCCTTATTTTTAACCAGTTCTATATCGAGTGTTGCATCATATTGATACCATGTGTTGTTGAGATACAGGACTGGCACGCCGTGATGATAAAGGGTGCGGGTCTTTAAGAATCTAACAAATGTTTCGTTCAGTGTGTAGTCGATGATATCATAGAAATGGATGCCTGAAGGAATTTGGCAGGCCCTGGCCAGAGCACAAAATAGGATGGCCTTTTGGGTACAGAATCCCTTTCCAGACTTTAGAATCGATGAGGCCTTATATTTTTGTTCATCGAGATCGGCCCTGAATATGTAGCGGATGTAATCTCTCACAAAATAGAAGATCGCTTTTGCCTTATCCTCTGGCTCTCTTTTTAGCCCGGTGATCTCATTTGCCTTTGAGATAATTGCAGGATGATCAGAATCTATCAGTTCTGTTGGGTGCAGGAAATCAATTATGTTTTTTCCCTCTTCCATTATGTATCATTAAATATATACTGATCTTATTGTTTGTGATGAGACTCCAATTTTTCCAGACACTTTTTTTTGTATGATTTTGCCTTGCTGAGATGTTTAAAGGCTCTCTTGCGGATCTTATCTTCTATATTCAATCGAAGAATGGCATTACACTGCGATAGGGCTTCTTCATAGTTTTTGAGCTTGAATTCCGATATCACTATTTTAAGTCTGCATACAATCTCATTGTACATGCTTTTGGGTTTACATCTGCGGATTGAAGAGAGAAGATTGAAATACCATGCAGATGCCTTTTGATATTTTTCCAACCGAAAATAGCAGTCTGCAACACCCCATAAAAAGAATCTGCTTCCCGGATATTTTGTAAGTCCCTTTTTAAACAGCCTCAGTGCATTGTAGTACTGTTTTCTGTCATACTGTATCCAGGCAAGGGTGTTAATACCTACCCAGTAAGAGAATTTTCCCTTTGAAATAGAAAGTATTATCATATTAATTCCCTCATCCCTTTCATCCTTTATCCATGGAAGCCATTTTAAATATTTATAAAATCTGCCCGACCAGTATTTATAGCTTCCAATTCCAAGATAGGCATCAAACAGAGAGGAATCTTTTTCTACTGCCTTTTGCAGATATTTTATTCCCCTTCTGGAATTTATGATTCCATTTAACAGACTCCCTGATTTTGCCTGATAGAGCCCCTGATAACTTATACTGCTTCCAAGATAAAAATAGATCCATGGATCGGCATCTCCCCTTTCTATCTGTTTTCTGCCTGTCTGGATTGCCTTCTCTATAAGTCTATAAAACTCCTCCTCCCATAGGTCGGTCTCATAATCCATCATTTTTGACTGAAGAGTTGCAGCCTTGTAGAAATATCCCATGATATGATCAGGGAACATTTCTACAAGCTTTTGAAATGTGGCCATTGCAGAATCAAAATCTGACATGAATGTTTGGTCAATACCTGTGATTATTATTGAGTCGATTTTTGAATATTTGGGATTCTGGCCGATCAGAGGAATTGCAATACTCAAAGTAAGATAAAGAATGGTTTTCTTCATACGAGTTCTTTCTGGAATTGGATAGAAACAAAACTTTTCTATTTCAACAGTTCAGATACTTTCACAAAACTGTATCCTCTATCTCGGAGGCCCTTTATTATCTCGGGTAGTTTTTTATGGGGAAAATCTTTTTTCCTGTTTGTTCCGAGATGCATCAATATGATTACTCCATTAGCGCCATATTTTTTATTCTTTCCAAAATTAACAACCTTTCTTACTATCTCTTCCGATGTTCTATAGGCCTTTGAATTTGTGTCTGCCACCCAGTCGAGAGTGTCCATGTTGTTTTCCCAGTCTCGGCCTACTGTCCAGCCAATGTGTTTAAAGCCAGCCTCTGCTGCCCACATCAAAATTTCACTATTATAGTATCCATATGGTGCACGCCAGAGGCCTTCCATATCGTGTTTTGTAATGAGTTTGTATAGAGCCGCTGTCTTGTTTAGCTCGTCCTGAACAAATTTTTTCGTAACTCCGGGCATTGTATTGTGTTTACCATTTATTTCGAATGTTGTCAACTTTGGATGATCCCATGTATGATTCCCAACCTCGTGGCCCTCGTTTGCGATTCTGCGCACTGTCTTAGGAAAGTTTTTAATAAATTGACCTGTTAGAAAAAATGTACACTTGATTCTGTTCTCCTTCAGTATATCGAGTATTTCATCTGCAGCATTATTGATAGAGCCACCATCAAAAGTCAAAGCACACTCTTTTCTTTCCAAAGGTCCTCTGGACAGATTCTTTGAAAGATAGGCAAGCGTTGGAGTAGCATAGAATAGCTCGACCCTCTGAAGTATAGAAACTTCTCCTTCATAGGATATTGCCCTTACCTCCACTCTATTGTTACCGCGGTGAAGCCTGACATTGTTGAACTTGAAGGATCCGTTTTTAGGGATGGTTGCCCTTTCCAATTTGCCGTCAATACTCAGAGAGACTATTTGATTGTTGCCGGCCTGGCCTTCTATGTTTAAAGTATTTGAAAATACCATACCACTTTTGGTTGGTGTAAAGATTTTTGGTAGTGGGACACTTAAGGTCTCTGCTGGGGAAATCTCCAGGCTCTGTTGTTTTTGGGTCGATTTAATTGCTTTGATATTATTTTTAAGAGACCAGATAAAGTAGAAGGAGATGATGAGTCCAACAAATAATAGAAGTTCGATTAGTGCTCTGAATGGAATCGTGACCAGTTTTTTAAATGGCCAGATAAGAGCCCGAAGAACGAATGAGAAGAAGAGAAAAACTCCATCTACAAATTTTTTTATTAAAAATGTTGTAAGACATTTCATTCCGCAGAATATTTTACCAAATGCTTTTAATCGGCAGTTGTAGCAAATAGGATTGTTGCACTGGGAGCATATATCGTTAGACGCGATGTTTGGATGATTTACACAGTAATTGATTTTTTGAATCACTGCTTCTCCGAAAAAATTTTTTATTAAAAAAAATAATGGAAATTTACTTCAATGTCAAGTTCAAACGATCATTAACAGGTATTGTGAGTTTATGAATTTAATTTAACATATTCTAATTCCTCTGGTTCCCAAACTCCTGTTTGGGAACCCAGATGTGTTAAAAATCAGTCTTGGATTGCGGCGCCTTGGCGCCGCTTTTGAAAGCGGCAACACGTTGCCGCAATCCAAAAAAAGCGAGAAATCTAATTCTCATGTGTGTTGAAATTTACGAGGGATGGGACATTAATTGCTGAGCAGAAGAATCTAACAAAACCCCCTGTAATCCCCCTTTGAAAAAGGGGGATATCAAATGCATCGCTCAACCAATCACGCAAAGAATTATTTCTTCTGGCCCCCAAACTCCTTTATAGGAATGAGTGGGGAATCTTAAGAAGCACGACCACAAGGGTCGTGCCACACGATAAAAATAAACATGATAGCCATACTCGTATGAGTTTTAATTTTTGGACTGCGGCGCCTTGGCGCCGCTCTTGAAAGCGGTAACATGTTGCCGCAGTCCAAAAAAGCGATAAATCTAATTCTCGTGTGTGTTGAAATTTACAAGGGTGGGAACATTAATTGCTGAGCAGAAGAATCAAACAAATCCCCCTGTAATCCCCCTTTGAAAAAGGGGGATATTAAATCCCAAAGTGTATTGCCTTTATTAGTCTTCTACAAGTTTTGAAGCAAAATCATAAAATCTAAATCTTAAATCCTAAACAATATCATCAAATGGTTGAAACCCAAAATAATAAACTAAACTTTGGTAAATTTATATCTTATTTCGTATCTTGAGGTTTTTCCTGAACCTGCCGAAGAACTAAGGATAGCCTCCCCGCTCTCAAATTTGCCAAAGTTTAGTAATAAACAAAAAGAGTTCCTTGTCGAGCAGAGTATATAAAAATGTTTTTCCATATTAGCAGGGATCAAAAGAAATATTTCTTGACAATAAATAGATTTTACACTATCTTACACAGAAAATATAAATATTAACACTGCTAAAATTGAAATATATTTAAGAATAGCAGGGTTAAAAACAATATAGAGATGTTTGAGCATGTATATCAATCGGTTTTTAGAAAAACAAATACAAAAATACCTTAACACAAGAGAAATCATCGCAGTTACTGGTGCTAGACAGTGTGGAAAAACAACACTACTTAACCATGTGTTTCAAAACCTTAAAAAAGCGATCTTCATAGATTTTGAAGATAGGGAAAAGCTCGAATTGTTTGAAACAGATATTGAAGCATTCATCAAACTGTATATCAAGGATTATGAGTACCTGTTCATTGACGAATTCCAATATGCAAAAGAGGGTGGAAAAAAACTTAAATACATATATGACAAACACAGAACAAAAATAATCGTTTCAGGATCTTCAAGTAGCGAACTTTCCATACACAGCATACAATATCTCGTAGGAAGAATATTTATATTCCAACTCAATCCACTTTCCTTTGAAGAGTTCCTTTCATACAAAAACAAAAAGTTGTTTACTGAGATTTATTTTGAAGAAAACCATTCAACCCCTATGATAAAAAAATTCAACGATTACCTCAATGAATTTCTGATCTACGGGGGTTATCCGAGAGTTGTTACATCAGAAAGCGAGGAAGAAAAAAGGACAGTCCTAAAAAACATTTACAATACCTATTTTCTCAAAGAGATCAAACAAATCCTCAATTTGTCTTCTGACTACAAACTCAGCAAATTAATAAATGCCCTGGCCCTTCAGATAGGAGGACTATTAAACTACAACGAGCTTTGCTCAACTACGGGTTTCACATACAATGATCTTATGAAACATCTGAACATACTGAATAAGACTTTCATAACCTTAGAAAGCAGACCATTTTATAACAATCCAAGAACAGAACTTGTAAAAGCTCCTAAAATATTCTTTCTGGATAATGGTTTCAGAAACACAGTTATTGGCAATTTTCAACAAACAGACACAAGATCAGATAGTGGAAATCTGAGAGAGAATTTTGTTGCATCAGAACTTGTAAAAAAGGAACTTCAGTTGAGATATTGGCGATCAAAATCAAAAGCAGAGGTAGATTTTATTGTCAAGAAAAACGGAAACCCCATCCCCATAGAAGTAAAATCAAAGTTAATTCAGCCTAAGATAACCAAGTCCTTCCGCAGCTTTATTGAAAAATACAGGCCGAAACAAGGCTACGTTGCTTCTGAAGGTTTATTTGCCAATAAAAAGATAAATGGTATTTTGGTTAAGTGGGTGCCACTGTATCATATACCCGCAAAAATATAATTGCATAATTACTTTTATAAGACTTACCTCTAGTTCCCAAACTCCTGTTTGGGAATGAAGATGAAATACCAATGTTAATGAAATCTTAAGAAGCACGACCACAAGGGTCGTGCCACACGATGAAAAAATTAAACATGATAGCCATACTCGTGTGAGCATTAATTTTGGACTGAGGCGCTTCTGCGCCGCTTTTCAAAAGCGGCAACATGCTGCCGCAGTCCAAAAAAAGGAATCTAATTCGTGTGAGTTGAAACGCTTAAGATTCATTACTAAAGAGAAAAATTTATCCTCTAACAACAAATCCCCCTGTAATCCCCCTTTTAAAAAGGGGGATATAAAATGTATCGCTCAACCAATCACGCAAAGAATTATTCCTCTGGTTCCAAACTCCCGTTTGGGAACCAGGAGGAAATACCAATGGTAATGAAATCTTAAGAAGCACGACCACAAGGGTCGTGCCACATACCGCCGGTTCCAGGTAAATATCCTTCCACCGGCAGGGACTATGAATACAAACGACTTGGAACGGTTTTTTTGTTAGCATCTATTGACCTTTTGAATGGACAAGTTCATGGTCAAGTAACAGACAGACATCGCAGTATAGAATTTATTGATCATTTAAGATATTTAGATTCTATTTACCCAAAGGATGTCAAAATCAAGATGATTTTGGATAATAACTCAACTCATATTTCAAAGGAGACACAAAAATATTTGAGAACCGTACCCAATTGATTTGAATTTATTTTTACACCAGCACAGGGGTCCTGATTAAATATCATAGAGACCTTTTTCAGTAAGATAGCTCGCACATTTTTAAGGGGCTTAAGAGTAAACCAGATAATAGAACTAAAAGAACGCTTTGAACAATACTTTAAGGAAATTAATGAAATGCCAGTTGTATTCAGATGGAAATACAAATTAAATGAGATTACTATCGCATCATAGAACATGTTCCATTGCTATGATAACAAGGAATCGAACTACTAGTACCTGCGTGTTAGCGTGCTCTTGGACCGGCGATGCATGACGCGGTGGCTTCACAAAGTGCTCCACAGAAAAACCCTTCTCATAACACAAACTCACCCGCATCCAGTCCTTCTAAGGCTAGTAGCTCTCTGCATCGTTGAAACGAATGACTTTCATCGAATCAATTATCCTGTATCTAAGGTTCTAACAATTCTTATCTTTAACCGGCAGAAGTGTATACAGATTCTTTACTCAAAGAGGCCATTTAAGGAAACGTACAGTAGCCAATTCATTGTTATTACCAATCCTTAAATGCTCTATTTTTCAAATATTACCTGCAGTTGTATCTGTTTTTTTAAAGGTATCGACAGTAATCCGAATGGAAACAGTATTAATTCCCTGAAATACGATTTAGAAAATTTTTTGTGGGCTTTCCAGAAAGTGTAGTTACCACCAAATTGAGTTAATTCTATTATTTTGAAACCGCTTTGTTTAATTGCATATTCTAGTGATATCTTATTAAATCCGTTTATATGATAAGGGGATACAAAAGGTTTAATGCGTCCGTATTTCTTTTTGTTGAACATTAATGTATATATTAATTTTTTCACGTCGTTAATTAAACTATCTTCGTTTGGAACGATTAAGAATACTATTCCTTTGGGTTTTAAAATTCGATACAACTCTTTCAGGACTGATATGGGCTTATCTACGTGCTCTAATACTGAGTCCATGTATATTGCAGAAAAAAAATTATCTGGGTATTTTGCTTCAAAAATATTTCCATTAAAAAAGTTTATTTCATTTCTATCCAAAGAGTCATCTAAATTATCAGCAATATCTACACCATATGGTTCAAATCCATGTTCAAGAGCTTCTTTTAAAACAAAACCCTCACCACAACCTAGATCTAAAAATCTATCCAGATTTATTTTAGAGTATTTCTTTATTAAATTGATTCTTGAGCTTCTTTCTGATTGATGTAATTTTTTTTGCCAATCGGTTATATTTGCATTACCAAAGTAATTATCTTTATATAGTCTTGACCATTCTTCTTGTGTTAAATCAATATCAGGATTGATATAGTAAAACTTACAATTTTTGCATTGGACTATGGCATAATTTTTTTCATTGATTTGGGTAAGTTTTTTGTCAATACGGGGTTTCCCAATAAAAATTGATTCCTTAGCTCCACATATTTTACATTGCATAGATGACCTCCTAATATGGAATGGCATGACGCATGGGCGGTGATAGCAACTAAAAATAAAAAACGAAAACATAAATTTAAATTGGCGCTTAAAAGAGATCGTCCAGCTTTTACATTAATGAATGCCGTTTTATACCAAAACATAATCCAAGGTTTATAGACAATTGGTGGTTTTAACCGCTCCATTTGCAGGTTGAATAATACAGCGATGCAGATCGACCTCCGCTAAAAAGATTTTACAGTCAGGTTCATAGCTTATTCGTTTAGCCATTTGTTATTTAAAGTTTAGTGCATATGACCATAGGAATTCATATATTTGATAAAAGAGCTAAAATTATCAAGGAGAATCCCTATGGTAGATGTAAAGAATAACTACGGTATCAAGCGTCTGAAATCTAAGGACGCCAAAAATGCAATCATTCAGAAACTGGCAGTTGACTTTAATTTGACACCCATCATTGCAGAAGCTTTCTACCAACAATTTTCTCTCTATTTCAGAGAACATGCAAACATCTCTCTTTCCAGTGGTGAAATCGCATATGAGGCAGTAGCGGCTGAAGAACCAGCTGGAAAACATATCCGTCTTACAAGGAAAGTCACTGTACGCCTCAAAGTTATCGACCTGAACACCGATCTGGAAGTGCTGGCTGAATATGGTCTGGCAGGATTAAGACGACACAGACTTTCACGAATTACAAGACAGGCCTATGACCAGGGTGCCTTGCTATCATATGAGGATCTGGCAATGATCCTGACAACTAGTCCTGCAACTGTTAAAAGAGACGTCTACCATCTCAGACACCAGGGCATGTTTATCATGACACGAGGCGCTAAACACGACATGGGACCAGGACTTTCTCATAAAACACTCATCCTTGATCTATACTTTAAAAACTATACATTCACTGAGATCGAACGAATTACCAACCACTCTGAAACAAGCATTAAACGATATCTGGCCGATTTCATACAAATCACAACCATGTACCGTCAAAACTTCTCTGAAAACCAGATACGTGTGATCGCAAAAATCTCCAACCGCATCATCAGAGAATATATACAGCTCTATCAAACATATGAAAAACAGGACAATCACAGACTCAAACAACTGCTAACACCTCAAAAGACAAATGCCAGTGCGAAAAAAAAATCTAACCTCCAGAATACAAAAGGAGATAGCAACCATGACTAAACCCATAACTAAACAGCAAATCCAGTTGAAAAAAATGCGTAGATTAAAACACAAAAACCTTCGACAACTACTACTTCACAGATTCCTAAACCACTACGGTTATGACAAAGGCCAGATCACAGCTAAAGCAATCATCGATGATATCTTAAAACTTGTCGATGATTACTTCCTCGTATCAGACATGGACGAGGATCTTCACCACATACATTATGGGCAGCTGGTCTGGATGGCTGTGCCGGTTGATGAGTATCCACAAAGAGGAAAAACCATCGCTCAAACCAGAATGAAACCTGTCGTGCTATCATTCGTCACAGATGAGGATATCAGCCACATTGCTCATGGCTTTAATACTGCAACTCTCAGAAAAAAACGGATCATCCGGTGGACAGATGAAGCCTTCCAACAGGGAGCGCTGTTGACTCAACTAGACCTGGCTATGCTGTTGGGTATCTGTGATGCCGTGGTTAGTAAATACGTCAATGAAATCCAAAAATCAGGAAAAATACTGCCAACAAGAGGCAATATACATGACCTCTCAGGTGCTGTAACACATAAACGAGAGATTATAACTCTCTATCTGGAAGGTTATCTGACCCCGGATATCGCTACAAAAACCAAACACAGCAAAGAAGCTGTCGATCGTTATATCCGCGATTATCACAGAGTGGAACTCCTGTGGACTTATGGTATCACAGATCTGGACAAAATATGTCAACTGGCTCGACTGTCTAAAAGAGTCGTTCAACAGTATATAGACCTGATGCCTGAAAAAATTCTTAAAAAACTGTCAAAGAACAAAAATATAGAAAAACATATGGTAAATACTCTATGAATTTTGTATCTTTAATTAATACCTTGCTCTCCTATGGTCATATGATACTATTTTTTTACTAACATTTTATTTAGGTTTATACCAATATGAAGACCCTGTTAAAAATGACACACCCTCAATCAATGAAATACCAATATTATATCCAAACTCATTACTAACTGTTCCATAACCAAATCCCATATAAAAAGTTGTTGAACCTGAATTTATACTTTCAGTAACGTATGATACAGAAGACCATACAACAGATCCTGTTAAAATTTTTGGATTAGTTCCTAATAAACCAGGTGTATTTACTTTACCACTTGCTTCTGAAGATGAAAACAAACCACCTATAGAAGGGCCAAAAACAATTATTATATAATTTCCCATGCCATATTCAATACCTTTTGATGTTTTTCGTGAACCTTCTAAATGTGCATGTATATAATTAATACCAGCTGAAACAATATTGGGATTACCTGTATATGGATTAGGTAATCCAATAGAAATACCTCCTATCTTAAAACTGCCCGTCCATTCAACTGGTATACTGGCATCAATAAGCCAATCCATTAAGTATCCCCAACCAACTAATGAAACTTCAGCTAATAATGTCATTGCAAACATTAATGTTCCTAAAGCAATAAGCCCACCTGAAGTAGAGTATAAATTAAATTCCCCACTCGGATCCCAATTACCCACAGGATTTCCTGCACAGTAAAGATACTTATGCAAACTTGCAGGCTCAAACATACTTCCAGCCCATGTATCCATCGTGAGAAACCGCCCATTACTCTGATTGTAATACCTGGCTCTCAAGTAATAAA
>Ga0190360_1000310_pt1 | contig 27534 bp, 29 predicted proteins | sample 48721834_MG_FD_161271 | JGI IMG/M metagenome (GOLD analysis project Ga0190360, IMG submission 161271) | Hydrothermal vent microbial mat bacterial communities from Southern Trench, Guaymas Basin, Mexico - 4872-18-3-4_MG | ecosystem: Environmental > Aquatic > Marine > Hydrothermal vents >...
GAGGCTCTAAAAAGAAACAACTGGAACGTAACCAAAGCAGCAAAAGATGTGGGTATGCAGCGACAAAATTTTCAAGCTTTAATGCGTAAGCACAAGATTTCCCGCCCAAACAAGAAAAATATTCACTGAATATAAAAATTATTCAATAGCATTAATCCTTTCACGTTAAAAAGCAGAACCAACCTGAGTTTTTCTAAAATAATGAATAAATATTTTATGCACTACATGGCAAAATAAAAGTAAAATCCCTTTGATAAAGCGAAAGAAGAAATCAGTAAAACTGGCATGATGATTGCCCTTTTTCCTACAGAAATCATACTTTAAATTAAAAGATGGAGACAAAGGGTAAAGTTCTAATAGCTGATCAGGATAGGGAAAGCAGAGAAACTTTAGCTGACTTTCTTTTGAGAGAAAATTTCTCAGTGGATACTACATCTGTAGCCAGTGAAGTGATCCAGAAAATTCAGAATGTCAAGATTGATGTATTGATAATGGACGTAGAACTTAAAGGAATGAAGGGATATGAGATAATCCCCATCCTGAAGAAAATAGACCCTCAGCTTTGTATAATTGTCACTTCGGGTAATCTCTCACTGGAGCTTGCTCGAAAAATATGGGAACAAGGTATATTTTTTTATGCGGTGAAACCTCTTGATTTAAAAGAAATAAGACTGGCAGTTAATGACGCTCTAAAAAAACTCACCAAAAAATAAGGAGGAGGCGATGGAATCATTTGTACTTTTCTATCCCATAGCGATATGTTTTGTAGCTGGATTTTTGTGCCTTGTAATTCCTAAAAAAGGAGTAGGAGAAGGAATAACCCTTGGTGTTAGCGGAGTACTTATGATCATAGCTTCATATCTTTTTGTAATTTCCAGAAAATCACCTGTTTACTGGACCAGGAACTGGATTCCTTGGGTGGGTGTAGATTTTTCTTTAAGGTGTTTTCCTCTTTCTTCTATGATGGTTCTCTTTGTCTCTTTATTTGCCCTTCTTATATCTGTTTACTCTTTAAGATTTATGTGGAAAAATCCAAAATCAAGAGGTTTTTATACCATCCTTTTGTGGATTCTCGGAGCTTCCTGGGGTGTTGTTTTGACCAATAATCTTTTTGTTTTTCTCCTTTTTTGGGGAGGACTGGCAATTCTTCTTTATGCCTTCCTCACTCTTGGATCTTATACTCTTGCTACCAAAGGTATTTTTACCATAGGCGTTGCCGACTTTGCCCTTATCTTAGGGACTTTATTTTTATATAAGCTTTCTGGCACTTTAAATATGGATAGCATCTCCAAGATAACCCTATATGGAACTTTACCTGTTGCTACTTTTCTCCTTTTGTCAACCGGAGCAATAGCCAAGATAGGGGCTGTACCTTTTCATACCTGGATTCCTGAAGCTTCAGAGAAAATACCGCCACCTGCTATGGCCTTTCTGGTGGGTGCTCTGGATAAGCTGGTTGGCATATACTTTTTAGCACGTGTATGTGTTGATTTCTTTGATTTCAGTGCATTTTCTGTTGGTCCAACTGTATTAATGATATTGGGTAGTTTCACCATTGTGATTTCAGTAATGATGGCATTAGTCAGTTCTAATATGAAAAGGATCATCGCCTATTTCAGTATCTCGGCTGCAGGCTACATGATGATAGGTATGGCTTCTAAAAATCCTGTAGGAATGGCTGGAGCAATTTTCTATCTTTTAAGTACCACTTTGTGGACAAGTTTGCTTTTCTTGGTCGCCGGAGCGGTAGAAAGGCAAACAGGAACCAGTGAGCTTTCTTCGCTCGGTGGCCTTTCGCGCTGGATGCCACTTACATTTACTGGATGTCTTATCGGAGGGCTTTCTATCTCTGGTGTACCTCCCTTAAATGGATTTTTCTCTAAATGGATGATTTATCAGGGAGTAATTGAGTTAAATATGGCGGGGGGAAAACTCTGGATTATATGGCTTATGGCTTGTATGTTTGGAAGTGTGATTACCCTGGCCAGTTTTATCCGTATGATGCATTCCGTTTTTCTGGGAGAAATAAGCATTATGGAAAAAATGGAGGTTGCAGAAAAATCTACGGCCTATACATCTCCCAATCCCGGCAGAAAAGTAAGTGAAGTACCTATGGAGATGAGTTTACCTATTCTTATCCTGGCAGCTCTATGTGTTGGATTTGGTATTTTTGCTTATGACCTACCCCTGAAATTATTCATATTTTCTTCGCTTCCCGCGTTACCTGCACCTTATCAATGGATAGGATGGTGGCAACCTGGACTGGCAACTATCTTGATAATCATTGGCATAATAATCGGGCTCCTGGTTTATCTTTTGAGCAGAGTGAAAAGGGTGCGGAGAGATATATCTTATATTGGAGGAGAAAATCCCCGTGAAGATATGAGTATAAGTGGTGTGGAGTTTTACGATACTATTACCAATTTCCTGGGTATTCGCCGGTTATATCGTGCCTCTCAGAAAGGTCTTATGGATATCTATGCAGGAATGTTGAATTTTGCCAGAGGGATTGCCCTTTTCCTTTTTGCGGTGGATAGAATTCTGGATTATACCTGGAGAGGTCTTGCCTGCATAGTTTTACTGGCAGGTAAAGGGGCAAGTCTGGTTCATGGTGGGATTCTACATACTTACCTGGGATGGTTTCTTGTGGGGCTGACCATTTTACTTATTGTATTTTTACTATGAGAGAAAAAAACAGAAATTTTAATTTTGAAGGGAATACCAAAATTGTAGAATATGTAAGTTCCGGAGCAATTATAGGGGCAATAGGTTTCACTATTTTTGCTGGACTTATAACTGACGCCAAAACCACATTTTTGATGAATTATTCCCCTCTCCTTGGAGGATTAATAGGAGGCTTTGTCTCATTTATTCTAAATCTTGCCAGTAGATTAATAAAAGGAAAAAAGAAAGATTTGAAAAGAAAAAGTGAAAAGATAAAAAGACCTCTGAAAGAGAAGGTTCGGCTCTAAACACCAGCGACATACTCCTTGGTTTATATCTTGCCCTGCAGGCTTCCAGGTATCTCAGGGTTAAAGGCGAGATTTCTTCCCCCGGTAGCATTCCCTTTGCTCACTTTTGCCGGGAGCCTTCATTTTTGAGAATAGAAGACTTCCAGGGTATTCTCGGGAAAGCTTCTTTTGATGAAAAGCATACTTTTACATTATTTACAAATAAGATATATTATAAAATAAAAAAACCATGGGGGTGAGAAAGATGAAAACATGGGTGATGGGAATAGCTTTTATGAGTATAATAATGGTGTTTATCTCTTCTTTTTCTTCAGCTGAGGAAACCCAAGGTCCTCTGAGTTTGACCATAAGCCTGGATAAGGAAGAATACCAGATGGGTGAGCCAATAGAATGCACCTTAGTGTTAGGAAACATCAGCGAACAATCATTAACGGTAAATAAGAGACTCCTGGTGAACTACGATGTCACTTTTCCTCATGAAGTTCTTTTTGAAATAAAAGGACCCGACAATAAACCATTAGAATTTATCCCCATAATTAAAGCAGGTCTTCCCGAAGTTGAAGATTTTATCTCCCTCTTACCCAGGGAGTTCATTATGAAGATCTACCAATTAGAGCGTTATTTTTCTTTCAGTAAAAAAGGAAAATACACTGTTCAGGCTATTTACGAAAATTATCATCAACCTTCGGATTTGAAAGTTTGGACAGGAAGTATAAAATCAAATATAGTTGAAATTAAAGTAAGATAAAAATTTCAGAGAGGGGAAATCATGAAAAAAATATTTTTCATACTAATTGCTGTTTTTTTAGTGTTCCTTTTCATTCCTGGCTCAGGAGCTTCGGCTCAGCCTCCTCCGGCCAATAAAGTGGCGAAAATCCAGGAAGCTATAAATAAGGCAAAAGCTCTAAAAACCAAGGCCGATAAGATCTACCAACAAGCTCTCAACGAAACGGTAAAGAAATTTGGTGATGAATATGCTAAAGCTAAGACTGATGCCGAAAGAAGAAAGGTGGTTGATCAGGCCAGAAAATTTTTCCAGCAAAGACTGCGTACCCTGGGCTGGGGCAGGGCAAAAAAGGCTAAAGATGAGGCTTTTCAAAGGATAATTCAAGAGGTAAATAAAACCTATAAGATTGACACCAGAAATGTCAGAGGTGAGCCTACCTTCAGTCAGGATGTAGAAGGCGAAGGTGAATGCTATCCCGATGGAACAGTTAGAATTGGACCATCGGCTTTTACCTCTCCTGGAGTGGTAGCCTCTACCAAAAAACATGAAGCAACTCATGCTGATCAAGCTGCTGGAGGTAGATGGCCGAGAGGGGCTGTGGAACGCCATGATGCTGAGATTGAAGCTTATGGAAAAGAAATGACAAGTGCTGACACCGTAGGCCTTACCGATGCAGAAAGAAACGAGGTTCTCACCAGGCTTCGCTATCATTTAGCACAGAAAAAGGTGGCTCTTATAAATGAAATACGATCAGCAAAGACTTCAATGAATAATGATAAACAACGAAAAGAGCTGGATAAAATTGTGGAAAAGGTGCGCCAGATTCAAAAAATGGAACAAAAAGGTGACGAAGAAAAGGCTATGCAGAAGAAAAACGAAGCGATAAAGGAGATTAAGCAGCTTATAAAAGGGGCAAAAGGCCGGGCTAAAAATACATTAGAAAGGCTGAGAGATCACTTTGAAGGACTTAAGGAGGCAGAGCTTTTTGTTATGAAGGTGGAGGCAATTGAAAATTTGAGAGATGCTCAGGATGCTCCAACTACCGGTAAGAAGCAAAAAAAGGAAATTAATAAGATTATAGGTAAATTAAAAAAGTTAATCGAGGCTCAGAGAAAAGGAAAAGAGAAAGAAGCTCTCAAGATAAAAAAAGATGCTTTTGAGGAGATAAATGAGCTATTAAAAAGGAGTAAAGGGTCAACAAAAGAGGAGCTGAATAAAGCAAAACAGAAAATAGAAAAACTGATAAAAATTCAAACTACACTTGTTGGTAAGATTTATATTCCGAGATTCAGAATCTGGATTGGCTATCTTTATACAATACCCTATTTGAAAAAAGCAAATGAAAACCTATCTAAAATGAACGAGATTTTTAATACCGAAGCCCCTCCTATGGAAAAAGGAACCGGTTACGATGTAAGAGTCACTTACATGTTAACTCCCAAAATTGGTTTAGGTGCCGGGCTGGAAAATGTTGAAGTTGAGAAGGCTTCTTGCTCTTTTACAGAAGAGATAGATGGAATTTATATTTTCCGCTCGGTTTCCTGGGAAACCTCAATGAATGGTACTTATGCTGCTTTACTTTTCAATCTTCCTGGAACTTGGTTTAACCTTAACTTTACTGCTCAATTTGGCAGTTACCAAGCTAACTATCGAAGAGAGGGAAGAGAAATAGAGGGAGAGTCTGAAAGAGGAGAACTGGCAGAAGGGAAGGGTAGGGGTAGTGGTTATAAAACATCCTTAGGCGTAGAGTTTAATTTGTCCCGGAACCTTTCTCTTTTTATTGAAGGAGGATACCGAAACTTATTGGTTACAGCAAAAGGAGACTTATCCTACATGGGGACAGAAGATAGCGAAAAAGAAGAAATCGAACTTGATTATAGTGGAACAGAGATAAAGGTAGGTTTATCAGGAAGATTTTAAATTTTTAATTTGACATTTTAGAAAAGGTAAAGTAAAATAAAAAGAGCTTTATGGAAAATTTTATGCTAAAAAAGATGGTGGAACTCCTTCTTGCTCCGGCAAGAAGGAGTTTTTTTATGGAGAATAATTCATGAAGGTTATGGACGCTACAGAAATTAGGGCGACTTTAAATGAAATCTGTCAAAAAATAGTGAGCAAAAACCAGGATCTTTCTAAAACCTGCCTGGTTGGTATTCAAAGACGAGGGGCTATTTTAGCCCAGAGAATGAGTAAGATTATAAGTAGGCTGTGTGGACAGAAGTTACCGGTTGGAAGACTGGATATAACTCTTTATCGAGATGATCTATCACGTATTTCTTATCAACCCATCCTTAGAAATACCAATATTCCCTTTTCCATAGATGATAAACATATCTTACTTGTTGATGATGTTCTTTTCACCGGTAGAACTGTAAGGGCAGCTCTTGATGCTTTACTTGATCTCGGCCGGCCAGCCAGAATTGAACTTGTAGTCTTAATAGACAGAAATCACCGAGAACTTCCAATTCAAGCAGATTATGTGGGTAAATATCTTGCCACTTCAAGCTCACAGATGGTAGAACTAAAAGTAGAGGAGATAGACAGAAAAGAAGAGGTAGTAATTATTGATAAGGATGGGCAAAATGAATTTTGAGAAGAAAGATCTACTTGATATAGAGACTCTTTCGGTAGACGAGATTAATCTCATTCTGAATACAGCAAAATCATTTCGGGAGGTTCTGGAGCGTCCAATTAAAAAAGTTCCTACTCTAAGAGGTAAAACTATTGCCAATCTCTTTTTTGAACCAAGTACCCGGACAAGAATTTCTTTTGAACTTTCTGCTAAAAGACTTAATGCAGACCTTATTAATTTTTCCTCCTCAACCAGTAGTGTTTTAAAGGGTGAAACTCTCTTAGATACCGCTAAGAACATTATGGCCATGAAAGTGGATGCATTGGTAGTACGGCATTCCGCTCCGGGAGCTGCTCATCTTCTGGCCAGAAACCTTCCTATCAGTGTTATAAATGCTGGCGATGGGGCTCATGAACATCCAACCCAGGCTCTCCTTGATATTTACAGTATAAGAGAGAAGAAAAATAAAATAGAAGGTTTGGAAGTTGCCATAATAGGAGATATAGCTCATTCCCGAGTGGCCCGTTCAGATATATGGGGATTAACTAAATTGGGGGCTAAGGTTAAAGTTTGTGGGCCACCCACACTGATTCCTGTGGGAATTGAAAAAATGGGTGTTGAGGTAATCTACAATATTGAATCAGTTTTAAAAAACTGTGATGTTATAATTATGCTCAGAATTCAAAAGGAAAGACAGAAATCCTCCTTTATCCCCAGTTTACAGGAATATCGTGAATTTTTTGCTCTGACTGAAGAGAGGTTAAAATTAACCAGGCCTGACGTTATAATTATGCATCCCGGCCCTGTAAATCGAGGAGTAGAACTTCCCCCTCGAGTGGCAGACTGTGGACGAAGTATAATTCTACAACAGGTAACCAATGGAGTAGCTGTAAGAATGGCTGTACTTTATTTACTTTTAACTCGAGGTGGTGAGTAAATGAGCATCTTAATCAAAGATGGTAAAATAATCGATCCGGCTTCCCAATGCGAGGATTTCCTTGACGTTTTCATTTCAGGGGAAAAAATAAAGAAGCTCCAGAAAAACCTTAAAATGAAAGAGGCGGAAATCATCATAGATGCCCGGGAAAAGATCATAATTCCAGGACTGGTAGATATGCACACCCACGTTCGCCAACCAGGAAGAGAAGATGAGGAAACTATAAAAAGTGCAAGTCTTGCTGCAGCCAGGGGAGGATTTACCACTATATGCTGTATGCCCAACACAACTCCACCCATAGACAATCCAGCCCTGGTCAGGTTCATTCATGAGGAAGTAAGAAGAAATTCTTTGATCGAGATTCTACCTGTTGGTGCTATCACTCAGAACCTTGAGGGGAAAAAAATTTCTGAGATGGGGAGACTTAAAAAAGCCGGAGTTGTTGGTTTTTCTGATGATGGAAAATGGGTGGTTAACTCTCAAATTATGCGAAGAGCACTTGAATATGCAAAGATGTTGGATATTCCTCTGATTTCCCACTGTGAGGATCCCTCTTTAAGTGAGGGTGGGGTAATGAACGAAGGCTACTGGTCCTGTGTTCTTGGTTTTCCTGGAATACCAGGAGAAGCTGAAGAAATAGCTGTGGCACGAGATCTGACTTTGTGCAGATTAACTGGATGCAGACTTCATATAGCCCATGTTTCTACCAGAGAATCGGTACAGCTGATTAGAGAGGCAAAAAAGAGAAATCTCAAAATAAGCTGTGAGGTAACCCCTCATCATCTTGCCCTTTCTGATGAAAAAGTGAGGACCTTTGACACCAATACCAAGGTTAATCCTCCTTTAAGAAGCCATGAAGATATCGAAGCTTTAAAACAAGGATTAAAGGAAAACGTTATTGATGTCATCGCTACAGATCATGCTCCACACTCACCGGAGGAAAAAGAACTTGAGTACCCTGATGCCCCTTTTGGAGTTATCGGACTTGAGACAGCCCTCAGTGTAGTTCTTAAAACGCTTGTTCAATCTGGAGTTTTAACATTGAAAGAGGCAATTGCCAAACTAAGCCTGAATCCAGCACGAATTCTTGGCATTGACAGAGGGTCCATTCAGGAAGGCAAAACAGCCAATCTCGTTATAGTGAATCTTAAGGAAAACTGGGAGGTCAGGGAGGAAGATTTTCTCTCTTTAAGTAAAAATTCTCCCTTTATAGGATGGACACTACCGGGTAAAGTTGAATATACTATTTGTAGAGGTAAAATAGTATACAAAGGAGAGTAAGGAACAAGCCATGTATCAGAAAAAGATAATGATTCTGGGAGGTGGTCCCAACAGGATTGGACAGGGAATTGAATTTGATTACTGTTGCGTTCAGGCAGCCTTTGCCTTGAGAGAAGAAGGGTACAAGGTGATTATGGTAAATTGTAATCCCGAAACAGTTAGCACTGATTATGATACCTCCGATAGGCTTTACTTTGAACCTTTAACCGTAGAGGACGTTTTAAATATCTATGAAAAAGAAAAACCCGAAGGAGTAATTGTTCAGTTTGGAGGGCAAACACCTCTTAATATTGCCTGGGAGCTGATGGAAGAGGGGGTTTCTATTATCGGGACTTCTCCCGAAAGTATAGATAGAGCAGAAGATCGGGAAAAATTTTCCAAACTTATAGAAAAGTTAAACCTTAAACAACCTCCCAATGGAACTGGTAAATCCTTTGCTGAAGCTAAAGAAATTGCACGTAAAATAGGTTATCCAGTACTGGTTAGACCTTCCTACGTTCTTGGAGGAAGGGCAATGGAAATAGTTTACGATGAACCTTCTCTGGAGCAGTATATACGCACGGCAATTGATGTGTCACCTGCTCATCCCGTCCTTATAGACAAATTTATAGAAGATGCAATTGAGGTAGATATCGATGCGGTAGCTGATGGAGAAAGGTGCATAATAGGAGGAATAATGGAACATATAGAGGAAGCGGGAGTTCATTCTGGAGATAGTTCCTGTAGCCTGCCTCCCTATACCCTGTCGCAAAAAATAATCCAGAAGTTAAGAGAGCTAACCCATGCCCTGGCCAGAGAGCTTAAAGTAGTAGGTCTCATAAACATTCAGTGTGCTATCAAAGATGAAAATGTTTATATTCTGGAGGTCAATCCCCGTGCTTCCAGAACTGTCCCTTTTGTAGGAAAGGCAACGGGGATACCTCTGGCAAAAATTGCTGCTAAGGTGATGATCGGAAAAAAACTGCAAGAAGTGGGATTTTTCAAGGAACCGGAGATATCTCACATAGCTGTTAAAGAGGCGGTTTTTCCTTTTATCAGATTTCCAGGTGTGGATATCATCCTGGGACCAGAAATGAAATCCACCGGTGAAGTAATGGGGATTTCTGATAATTTTGGAACAGCTTTTGCGAAAGCTCAGATGGGAACAGGACTTTCTCTTCCGCTGGAGGGAACTGTTTTTGTTTCAGTAGCTGACAAAGACAAACCCTCTATTGTTCCCTTAGCTCGTGAACTTCACAAACTCGGATTTAAACTGATAGCTACAAGAGGGACGGCCGGTGTACTTAAAAAAAATGGAATCCCGGTAGAAGTTGTTAAAAAAATCGCTGAGGGGCGTCCCAATGTGGAAGATTGCATCAAAAACGGTCAAATTAACCTTATTCTCAACACCCCGGTGGGTAAAGGTCCTAAATATGATGAGTATCGTATTCGGCGGGAGGCAACGATCCGTCGAATTCCCATAGTGACTACTATTCCTGGAGCGAGGGCTGCTGTGGATGGTATAAAGGCTCTAAAAAGTGGAAAAATCAACGTAAAACCCTTGCAAGACTACTATGGATAGTATTTCTGTACCCACCGGGAAATATCATCTTCTTGGATGTTGACGATTTTTATCTCTCTTTCTGCTGACTCAGGTGAATCCGAAGCATGAGCGCCATTTTTTATCACGTCATGACCAAAATCCTTTCTTACAGTTCCCGGTGCAGCCTCCTCTGGATTTGTTTCGCCTAATATTCTTCTTATTTTACCAACTGCTCCTTCACCTTCGTAAACAAGTGCAAGACACTTTTCCAGACCAGGAGCTCTTCTTTCCTCCAGCGATGCTTTCTCTGGATCTCTTCCGGTGATAAATTTAATGATTTTGTTAAATTCATGCCTGGCCTTAGGAACTTTCAGGTCTTCGGCTATCTTTTCTTCTATACCCGATGGAATACTAAAATCCAATTTTTCTTCAAGGGCGGTGCGAACTTCTCTCATAAGAGCCTTTTTCATTTTTTCTGCAAGCCTTCCCTTTATAGGTCGGTAAAACTCTTCAGCCTGTTCTATTCCCATATATATGACTCTGGCCCCAACAATAAAAAGACCGGTCTGGGAAAATCTGTCAATTATATTTCCTGCCCGGGAACTGAGTTCCTGAAAGCTGTCCGGTTTTATTAAAACCAGTGTTCTTTCCGGTTTTATTCCAGGAGGGTAGGAAATAACATTTTCCAATAATCCTCCATCTTTAATTGAATATTTAGCCCAAACTTTTAGCTCTTTCTCCACTTCTTTTTTGTTTGTACCTATAAGGACCGCAGGTTCAAAATACTTGATTTGTCCATCTTCTTCAATGTAATCACCGTAGGTTCCTCTTATGGTCTCTCCAATGGAAACTCTTGTTATGTGGCCAACAACCCTCTTTAATTCTTCTATTGCATTTTCACCTTCAAAGAGAAGAAGCATTACCCGGGGACGTACTGGATTTCCATCTCTGGGCAGATAATTTCTGTAAAGGTATCTTTCAATTTCCTTTAAAATTTTTTTCTCCCTGGGATCCTTCGGTTCATTTGAGGTTAAGGCTTCTATGTATTCCTTTACCAGCTTCTCACCTGGAGAAAACATCCTTGCTGCAACCAGACTTACCCTTCCCCAGGAAAGAAGCCTGCTTATAACCCCTCCTGTGCGTGATTTTATTATAGTATAGGGATTTATCAAAACATAGCCTAACTCTTTAGCCATTTTTTACCCCAAATCCGTTTTATTCTAATATAAACCTTACAAGCCAAAATGTCAACAGCGCATGACCTAAAGTTAGGACAATTTTAATGGTAAAAACGAATCAATTTTGGCTGGCGATCAACGTAGGTTTATTAAGGACTTGAGAATGTAGGGAGTGAAAAATCTATTTCAATGACTTCGGCTTCATTTTTGCTCTTCAATTATCTTTAAGGTTAACCGTTCAATCCTATTTATAAATTCTTCACCTTTTTTAAGCCATTCTGTAACATCCTGTCTTTCGAATTTTACAAAATCCTGATAGTCACCTTTTTGCCTTCTTTTAAACATATCGGAGTAAAACTCTCCCAATTTTTCTTCTACAAGTCCTTTATTTACAAACTCTTTGTTAAAAAATGCTCGGACTCCTGAATGTTTGGAAGATGATAATCCTTTTGTTATCAATAAAGCATTAACAGCATAGAACATCGCATAGTAAATGCGATTTACTGTAGATTCTAAAGTAGCATTGTTGATATACTTTTTGGCATCGGAAAGAGTATTTCTGGCTTTCTTTAATCGATACTTTGCTAAATCAATAAATTCCTGTTTCATAACCTAACTCCTTCTCTGTCTATATTCCAGTGAAGAGGCATAGCATTGGCTAAAGGAGAATTCCAGAAATTTTTACTCTGTACGATCTCTCCAAAAACTACATCGTGCTTCAATTCTATCTCATACGAGATATGGAAAATCTCTTCTTCCAGCTTAGTGTCAACCGGAGAGTCCACAAGTATTAACAAATCAATATCTGACTCCTCATCAGCATCTCCTCTTACTTTTGAACCAAAAAGGATGATTTCAGCATCAGGGAATTTCTCGCAAATTCTTTTTTTCAATTCCAGCAATGCCTTTTTTTCATTTTCTTTTAATTTTAAGTTTTCCAATGTCCTCATCTTTTTGTCTCAATTAAAGACACAAGGTATCTCCTCATTATGGCATATACTATAGATAAAATCGAAGGAAGTCAAGAATGCGTGTAAATATTTAAGGAGACTTTCTTCATATATTATCTAACTTTGCGGGGGGATTTTCCAGACTCTTTTTTGGTCAATAACATGAACTATACGCCATCCTTTTTTGCTCAGTGTCTTTGCTATGAATTGACGATGGCATCTCCAGGGAACTTTCTCCGCACACAAAATTGCTGTAAAATTGCTGGTTGCAGATCTTTCCAGTTTTTCAATACCTTGTCTGTAAAAGTCTGTTTTCATATATTCCTGGTAGCCTCCTTTTCTAAAACCGCCAAGTTCTTTTCCGAGATATAGATAAGATATACCTTCTTTTTTCAAAATTTCCTGGAGATTTTTCTTTTTAAAATGTTCCCATCTACTGGTAGGAAACCTCCGTACATCAATGATGCGCTTTATTCGATAAAGTTTCAAAAGGTTAATAAATTCTTCCTGGCTTAAAATACTGGTTCCAAGAGTGTATATTGTCCTTACAGGCATCTTAATAGTCGTCACTTAAAAGATGTAAGTTTCCAATTCGAACCCTGCAGAGTCCCTCTTTTTCCGCTACTTCTTTGCATTTTTGAGCGTGACTTTTAGAAGTGCAGGGAAGATCATGCATGTAAAACTGGGGATAAAAAGCAAGGAGCGTATAGGGAATTTCTGGATTAAGAGAGGCTATAAAACGAGAAATACCTCTTACCTCTTTCTCGTCTACATAACCGGGAACAAGAAGAGTACTGGCTACAAGAAAGGGAGGATTGGGTCTTTTATCCACGAACGAAGCAAGATAACTAAAGTTTGCCAGGGTTGCTTTATTGCTTACTCCACAAAGGGCTATATGCATTTGTTCATTCCAGGCTTTGAGGTCAAACTTTATACATCCACCCGATTCCAGAGCAATTTTTGCCATTTCATCCAGAAATTCACGGGACATACTCCCATTTGTCTCCCAGCATATCCGGAGAATTCTTTCTTTATTTTTTTGGCGAGCTATTTTCGCCACCTCAAGAGAGTGTTGGATCTGGCAGGAAGGGTCTCCACCAAAAAAGCAGATACAGGAAGTGCGAAAATCAACACAATCGGCCAGAACTTCTGCCGATACACTCTTTCTCCCCTCAGGTGTGTCTCTCCAGTGCCAGTTCTGGCAAAAAAGACAGTTAAAAGAGCATCCATGATAAAATACAGCAAGATTCTTGTATCCATATTCTGGCCCTTGAGTGTAAGAAAATTGAGGAAAACCACTTCCGGTCCCTCCCGGACAAACCCAGTCAGCCACACAGTTGGTTGGCAGGTTGTCATAATACCAGTCAAGTAGACCCTGTTTTTGAGTAGCCCCCTTAAGTTTCCCCCCGAGGTTGGCTCTTATTCCACAAAAGCTCCTCTCGCCCGGGCCAATTTTGCACTGGTTAATACAGTATCTGCAGGTAATTCCTTCTGGAGACGCAGGAGGCTTTACCGGAAGGTCGAATTCTCTCCTTGTCTTTCGGTGAGTCTCTTCCACAAGAAGGGCAATACTGGAAAATTTTTCTCTTATACATTCAGCACAAACCTTTAAGGTTGAGGAAATTAAAAAAGACTCCTTTCCGCAAACGAGACACTTCACCTTTTTAACTCTCTGGACCATCGACGATAGTCCTTCAACTTCCAGCCCGGATAGGTTTCTTTTCCTCTCAGAGCAAGATCAGATATTCCACACTTAGGATCAGAACAATTAAGGCAATTTCCTTTACAATTTGTGCCTGGATAAAACTTACCGTTCTTTCTTATATATACAGGAATATCAATTCCCTCACAGTTGATGGAACTCATGAATTCCCGATTCAGTCCTCTGGGTTTACCATCAACTATTTCGTACTCCATGCAAAGGGCGAAAGAAAGATTTTTTCTCTCACAAATATTGCGTAGTCGGTCAAAAAGTCTCTTTCTGTAGTTTATCCCGGCGTTAAGATATCCGTCTATATTTTCTTTATAAAGCCTCTGATAGTCTCTTTTTATTCCTGTTCCGAATTTTTTATCTATTTGATCAAAAATCTGAGTGGAGATTTTTTGAGGGATATCCAGAACACTTGCCACTATGTGTGTACATCCTGAGGATTTTGCTTTTTCTATCAATTCTTCAAGTTTTCCGGGATGGTCGGTGATGTAAGGGAATATAGGGTCAATCCGACAAACAGAGAATATCCCCTCCCGAGAGAGAAACTCAAGATTCTGAAAAAGTTCATCGCAGGTTGCCCCTTTTGGAACAAGGACCTTGCGAAGATTATCATCGGGTGTAAGTATGGAAACCTGACCGAAAGAATGACGTTGAGCCTTCATTGTTTCAATAACCTGAGGGGGGATCTTTGACTTAGTAATAAACTCTACAGGAATATTTCTTTCCACAAATACCCGGATTATTTTTTCTGAAAGCCGGTATTTTTTCTCCAGAGGTTGGAAAGGTTCGGTTACCGGAGAAAGGTAACCACAAAAAGCAACGTCAATTGAGTCAAGCTGCCGGGCAATTTTCCGATCAAAATCTTTGGCCACGGTAATTATTCCCTTCTCCCTGAAAAGTTGAAAATATCCCGGGAAGGCGAGAGTGTAACAGAAAAAACACCCTATTCCACAGCCATTGTAAGGATTAATGAGCATTCTCTCCGCTGTACATTCTCTTTTGCCTGGCCACCATCCGTGAAGTTCTTTTTTTGTTGGTACGAGAATGTGAGGTTCAGGAGCGGGAATAACTTCATATTCCTTCTTGTTAATATAAACCTTCATTTTACCTTAATTTTATTCTGATTCTATTTGGATGTAAAGGTCGTAAAAATCTTTTACAGAGGTGACCTTGCCCCGGAAGATCTGGCCAGGAGTAAATCTTTTAGCTATAAAAAGGGTTTTACCATCAATCTCCGGAGTTTGGAAGGGAGTGTGACCTTCTCCCCATTCTGAATCGGAATTGGTGATATCTACAAGAACAGGAAAGATCTTTCCTACTTTTTCTTTGTTTTTCTTTAAAGTTATGGCTCTTTGTAAGAGGAGAAGCTCGTTTTTTCTTTTTTCTTTAATTTTTTTAGGGACCTGTTCAGGCAAAAAGTGGGCTGGAGTATTTTTTTCGCGGGAATAGGTAAAAACTCCAAGCCAGTCAAACTCTAAGTTTTCCACATCTTTCATCAATTTCTCAAAATGATAAGCCTTTTCTCCAGGAAAACCCACCATAAACGTTGTTCGTAAAGTTACATCGGGAACAGCTTCTCTTATCTTTTCTATGAGGGTTTGAGCCACTTTAAATGGGGGTCGATTCATCATTTTTAAGATCTCATCATGAGTGTGTTGAAGAGGGATATCAACATACCGGCAAACTTTATCAGAATCTCTCATAAATCGGATAAGTCCAACATCAAAATGACCTGGATGAAGATAGAGTAGCCTGATCCAGCTTATACCTTTGATCTTCTCTAATTTTTCCAATAAGCGTAAGAGTTCACCTGATTTTCCTCTATCCTGTCCATAATAGGTAATATCCTGGGCAATTAAAATGAGTTCCTTTACCCCCATTTTGGCAAGAGACTTTGCCTCCTTTACAACATCCTCCACTTCTCTGCTTCTAAAGTCACCTCGCAAATAGGGAATAAGGCAGTAAGAACAACAATTGGAGCATCCCTCGGCAATTTTCAAATAGGCATATCCCGGAGGAGTAGAGACTAACCTTGAGAAACCTGAGTTATAGATGAATTTAGGAGTAGATACCAGAAAAACTCGCTCTCCCTGAAGGATTTTTTCTACAGCTTCATCAATTCTGTAAAAATCTGAACTTCCAAGAAGAGCATCTATCTCGGGAAATCGATAAAAAAGTTTCCTTTTTTCAAGCTGAGGAAGACATCCACAAACAATTAATTTCTGGTAGGCAGATTTTTCTTTTGCCTCTCTGGCGATAACATCATAACTTTCCTTCCTTGCATCTTTTATGAAACTGCAGGTATTTATGATTATAATATCGGCAAATTTGGGAGAAGAAACCAAAATACAGCCTTTTTCTCCCAATCTCCCCAGAATAAGCTCACTATCAACAAGATTTTTGGAACAGCCAAGTGATATAACATTAACCTTTAACTTATTTAATTTATCAAGTTTAGAGATAGTCATCTAAGTTAATCTCAGATCCATCATTGGCCGCTATTATTTTAACTCCCAGTTTCTCTTTGAGTTTTTTAGCTATTTCCCAGGGTTTAGCCCGGAGCATGGTCATTCCAAAATGAGTCAAAATAGAAAGTCTGGGATGATTGAAAGATATAATCCTTTCCACATCTGGCAGACTCAGATGATCAATTTCTCCCCTGGGTTCCAGCCTCACCACATTGATGATGAGTACCGGTTCGGAATAAAAACTCTCCAGGCCATCAAAATAGCGAGTGTCACTAATTAAAGATAATGAATAGGGCTCAGAGTAAAAATTTATACCGTAGGTTTCTACGCGATGTACCAGTTTTTTGGGGGTGGTGAATGTAATATTTCCTACACGGTATTTCCCCCCTTCTCTGAGAACTTCAATTTTATCCAGGAATTTACGTAGATACCGGAATACCACGTAGTCCTCTCCTTCCAGTGCATCCAGAGGAGCAAAAAGAACCCCCTTTGGTTTGAACCCACCTTGAGTCATAGCTTCAATCATTATATTTACATCACCTGAGTGATCCAGATGCTTGTGAGTAAGAATTATCCCATCAAGTTGCGCCGGGTTAAGGGAAGGGCGTGATTTTACACACCGAACAAGTGAGCCAGGTCCAGGATCTATAAGCAAGTTGGTTTCGTTTAGATTGAGCCATATACCTCCTGATGACCTGAGCTGTTTGGTGACCACCACCCTTGCTCCTGCTGTTCCCAGAAACTTTATCTTTCCCAACTCCCTTTCTCCTTAAGTTTTTGTAAAGTATAAAATAAAAAAGATGGTGGTCAATCTTTCTTTTTACTTTTTACTTGACGAAAGGTTAAAAATAGTCTAAATAATGAAAAAATTAGGAGAGGCCCGGGTAGATGGCTATGAGGAAATTGACGCTGTAGAGTTAACCGGAGTTGTAGTAGAAAGATAAAAAATGTCCTGCTAAAAATAAATAAGAGGAGTTAATCTGGAAAATGAGAAAGACTTTTTTGTATTTTTTAATAGTACTTCCTTTGTGCTTTGTAAGTTTGAAGTGATAGTTGAGGGAAAGTACAGGGCATATAGCAAAGAATTACAGGCTGAAAAGGTGATCTGGTAAAAATTCGGGCAGACCGGGAGAAAAAATTGATAAAGATAGAAAAGGTCATCGACCTTGTGAAAAATGCTGGAGAGGCGGTTTTAAAGGTATATTCTAAACAAAATCCGCGTATCTACCATAAAAAAGATTCATCACCTGTTACCGAGGCTGATTACTTATCAGAAAAAATTCTTTTTTCCGGTTTGCAAATCTATGGCTGGAGAATCCTTTCTGAAGAGACAAAAGACGATCTTTCTCGTTTAAATAAAGAAAAAATATGGATAATAGATCCTCTTGATGGTACAAGGGATTTTCTGAATAAGACAGGGGAATTCTCCGTCATGGTGGCTCTTGTGGATAAAAGAAAACCTTTTCTCGGTGTTGTTTACAAACCGGTGGATGATAAGATTTACTTTGCTGTAAAAGGAGAGGGTGCCTTCCTAAAAGAAAAAGATAAAGCACTAAAGAGATTAAAGGTATCTGAAATTTCTTCTTTATCAGAAGCTCGTCTTGTTTTTACCAGATCCCATCTTAATGAAATGGAAAAAAAGTTCATTCAAAATTTAAAAACAAGAAGGATAACTTTTATGGGAAGTGTTGGAGTTAAGCTGGGAGAAATCGCCGAGGGAAAGGCGGATGGTTATATAAGCATAAGTAATAAGACTTCCCAGTGGGATATATGTGCTCCGGAGATTATTTTAAAAGAGGCAGGAGGAGTAGTGACAGATCTGAGCGGTGGGGAATTTATTTACAACCGCAAAGAGATTAACAATGACAATGGTATCGTAGCAAGCAATGGCAAGATCCATTTTCAGATGCTTAAAAAACTCCATCAAATTCTGCCTGAAAGGAGGGAACACAAATGATAAAACCACACGGAGGAAAGCTCATAAAAAGAATCTTATTTCCGGAAGAAAAAGAAGAGATCCTAAAGGATGCTTGCAAATTAAAACATTTGACGCTGGATGAAGAGAAAATTAGAGATGTAAAAAATATTGGAAGAGGTGTATATTCACCTTTAAAAGGATTCTTAAATGAGAAAGATTTTAAAGAAGTTTTGTATTCCATGAGACTTTCAAATGGCTTATTATGGCCCATTCCAATTGTACTTGATATATCAAAAGAAGAATACGATAAGATAAAAGGAACAAATATAGTTCTTTTAAAGGATACTTATAGTAAACCAGTGGCTATTTTGGAAAATCCTGAGATTTTTTCTTACAACAAAAGAGATTTTTCGCAATATGTTTTTTCAACTACTGATGAAAAGCACCCTGGAGTGGAAGATGTTTATAAAATGAAAGAGCTTTTGATAGGAGGGAAAATAAAGCTTTTAGATGATGAAGCAGATGTATTTCCTGAGTATAACTTCTCTCCTCATGAAACGAGAAAGATATTCCAGGACAGGGGATGGAATACAGTGGTTGCCTTTCAAACCCGTAACGTGCCTCATCGTGGACATGAGTTCTTACAGAAACAAGCCTTAAAAGAGGCTGATGGACTTTTTATCCAACCGGTAGTTGGAAAAAAGAAACAGGGCGATTTCAAGGATGAGTACATCATAATAAGTTATGAAATCTTGATAAGAAGACACTATCCCATAGACAGGGTTCTTTTAGGTATCCTGCCTCTGAAAATGAGATATGCAGGTCCCAGAGAGGCTGTTTTTCATGCCATAATCAGAAAAAACTTTGGTTGTACTCATTTTATAGTGGGAAGAGATCATGCAGGTGTCGGAAACTACTATGGTCCCTTTGATGCTCAGAGAATCTTTGACAATTTCAAAAAGGAGGAAATTGGTATAAACATTCTGAAGTATCAAGAAGTTGTTTATGATTCCAGAAGGAAAATACATATCTTCAAGGACGATTGTCCACCCGAGGATAGAGTATTTTTCAGTGGAACCAGGCTTCGAGAATATATTAAATCCAAGAAGATGCCTCCATCTTACATAATAAGAGAGGAAGTTTATAACTTTCTGGCCCAAAGCCTTAACGCCTTTGTTGAAGATAAAATATCCGGGAGGAAAAAGGCAAAAGAGGGTTTTGTTTTGTGGTTTACAGGTCTTTCGCAGGCAGGAAAAACAACTGTAGCCAATAGAGTCTATCAGATATTAAAAGAAAGAGGGTTAAAACTGGAAAGATTGGATGGAGATATTGTTCGAAAGTCATTGAGTGCGGAGCTTGGATTTTCTAAAGAAGATAGAGACGAGAATATAAAGAGAGTTGCCCACGTTGCCAAGCTTTTAAGTGACAGGGGAACGGGGGTTATTTGCTCCTTTATCTCCCCTTACAGAAAAACAAGAGATGGGATAAGAAAACAGGTGACACACTTTATAGAGGTATTTTGCAACTGTCCGCTGGAAGTTTGCGAGAGAAGAGATACAAAAGGATTATATGAAAAAGCAAGAAGAGGAGAGATTCAAAATTTTACCGGGATCTCCGATCCTTACGAACCACCGGAAAATCCGGAAATAGAACTTAGAACGGATTTAGAAACGATAGAAGAAAGTACCAATAAAGTGATAAAATATCTTGAAGAAAAAGGGTTTATTTGAAAGTTGGTTTGTTATAATTCATTTTTTCTCATAATCTGCTTTGACAATGGTCTTCACTCCGCCACGAATTTTAAACTCTCCAATCACTGACATACGAATAGGGTCGCAACATTTAACAAGATCTTCCAGGATACGATTTACCACATGTTCGTGAACAATTCCTACCTGCCGGTAGGACAGAAGATAGTACTTAAGCGATTTTAATTCTATACATTTTTTATTGGGAACGTACCTGATGGTAATTCTGGCAAAATCGGGAAGGCCTGACCATGGACAAACACAGGTAAATTCTTCGGTAGATATGTCAAGCTCTATAGGTCTGTAGGGATATTTATAATCAAAAGTTTTTAGAATCTCAGGGGTTATTTTGTCCGGGCTTTCAACTCTGGGAAGGATCTTTCTTTCCATAGGGCTCTGTTTATTATCAAAATCCATAAAAATTACCTCCCACAGGCATTTTTTATTTGAATTTTTTTACCAACCAAAATTTTGACCCCCAGATAACAAAAAGGAGTATCACATAAGGCTATTATTAATTTTATCAGATACTGACCAATTATTAAAGGGACAAGGGGCAAAATTCCATAAAAGGCAATGGTTATAAATATACCGGTATCTATTAGCTGACTTACCGCAGTCGAGAGGTTATTTCGTAGCCAAAGGTGTCTGCCCCGGGTTTTTCTTTTCCAGAAGTGAAATGCCAGCACATCATGGGTCTGAGAGATAAGATAGGCAACCATACTGGCAAATACAATTCTTGGCGTAAGTCCCAGAATAGACTCCAGAGCTTGCTGAGCCTGCCAAAATCTGGCTCCAGGCCATTTAATTGTCAAATAAACCCCTAAAACCAAAAATATGTTAGCAAGGAATCCACCAATGATAGCTAACTGAGCTTCTCTTTTTCCCCAGATTTCAGTTATGACATCAGTCATTAAAAAGGTGGCTGCATAGATCAGGACTGCTGCTGGAACCACAAAGGGACCAAAGATTACAGGTTTTACAGCAATCACATTGGCAACGACTACCATTCCTGCAAAAACCCCCACAGCAATTCCAAGCCCATACCTCTTAGCCAGAATCAGAACCAAAGTTGAAAGGACAAGTGTTAAAATAATCCATCCTGCCAATAAAACAGGCTGCATTATTAGCCTCTCTTGAAATATGATGTGTTAACATTTAATTAAATGTACTACATACTTAGCTTGTGTCAACTAAAAATTTGCTGAAAAAGTGTCCCAATTTCAACGGATTATTGTTGGTTGACAGTCAAAGGTTTTTTTCTATAATTGCCTAAACTTTAAGTTCTTGACATAAGGAGGATTTAAAATGCCTTTGAGAACTGGAAGGGAGTTAAAGAAGGTATTTCAGGAGCTATGTCCATTTGAGCCTGATGGAAAACTCAAACCAGAGGAAGAGAGAGTAACACTTCTGGCCTCCAATGCCAACATACCCATCGAAATTCAGATGACCGCCTTTGTTCAGGCGGCCGTGGTTGGCGAAGGAAGCCCTCATATAGTCCAGATAAGCCAGAACTGCTCCATGACCACGGGGCATCATCCAAAGAGAACTGCTTTTCTTGATGGTGTAAAAAGAGCCGATGCTTCCCGCCCTATTCCTGTAGGAGCAGCACGTGCAAAAAGGGTGTTAGAGGAATTTGTAGAAGATTTCGGTGCTAAACTTGTCTTCGCCTCACTTGACCACTTCACAGCACCACCATTTGACCCGGATCTTTACTCAACGCATCAGGGCAGTGGTGGGCTTGATCTTGCTGTGGCTAAAGCAAGAATTGAAGAGGCAATAGAAGTAATGAAACCCTTCTACGGGAAAGAGGTCGATATATCAAAAGAGCTTTATCAGACTTATGTCAACTATCTTTGCAGCGACGCTGTGGGAGATTATAAAAAAGATTTTCTGGGGGCAGTTGATCTGGCAAAACCTGCCTGGTCAATGATTGATACTGGTGAGCTGCCTCCGGTTCTTAATTTTGCTCTTTCCAAGGAACTTGCAACCTGCGTGCGGAAAGATCTGGACAATCAGGATACTATGATTGAGGCTGAGATTTCTGCCACAGGCGTAAGTGGAAAGGGTGGAGGATATGAAAAATTAACTGGAGAAAGACTTGAAAACTACAAAGATCGAGTAGTAGCATTTGTCAAATTTGTCGGAGCAGAAGGAGTTTCTTACGACATCGGAATGAAGCACGCGGCAAAGAAAGGTGAGAAACATGAGCCAGATGTTGAAAGATTAGAAGTAGTCCAAAGAGGTCTTTTTATGGAGCTGGGAGAATATATACCTTTTGCGCAGCATGGAGGGACAGGAGCTGCAAAAGTTATAAGAGGACTGGTAGGAAAAAATAACATCAATACTCAGTATCTTGTCGATGGTGCCAACTACTTTGCTGATTACTACGAAAAGAATAAAGAAGCTATCAGAGCTGGATCTAAGTCAGCCTGTGGGAGAAATATCTACATAAATATGGTTATCCCTCAGGCAGAAAGAGCCGTCAACAAGATGAAAGAAGCGGGGAGTTTCGGCCTTGCTCCAAGGCTTTTAAAAGTTTTAAATGAAAAAGCTTAGTCTATTTATTCGTCTTCAAAAACGATTTTTTTAAACTCATCAGAAGAGGGGAGGGGACTGAGAGAAAAAAAAGACGTGGTTTTCCTGTTGTTGCTGGAGGATGGAGTCTCCTCCTCGTAAAACTTTAATATCTCCATCTGTGAATCGAGAAGGTTTTTTAATCTGGTGATGAGATTCTTCTTTTGAGAGCAAAGTTTATCTACTTCTTTTTTAATCTGTTCAAATTTTTTCTTTCCCTCTTCAACAATCCTGTTAGCTTTTATCTCGGCTTGTTTTATAATAAAATCAGCTTTTTCCTGACCTTCCTCCACAATCTTATTAGCATTCTCTCGAGCTATACTGATTAAGTTATCGATATCTTTATCTTTTAACTGATACACTTTCAATTTTTCTTGCAGGATTTTAACTTTTTCTGTCAATTTTTGATTTTCTATCCAGAGCTTTTTATATGAGCTTGTTACAGTTTCCAGGAAGTCTCTAACCTCCTTTCGATTATATCCTTTTAAAGCAAGAGAAAACTCTTTTTTGTTTATAGATGAAGGCTCAATCATTTTCGATTTAAATTTTTGATTCTATTTCTATGCTTATTTCTCGAGCACGCCAGGCAGCTCTCACAACTGCCTCAGCCAGAGTATCAACAAAATTGTTTTGCTCCAGAACCTTCAATCCTTCAACCGTAGTTCCACCAGGGGTGGCAACTGAGGATATAAGCTTTCTAAGATCTTTATTACTACAAAGTGCTAATTTACTTGCCCCTATAAAAGTCTTTAAAGCAAGCCTTCTGGCAAGCTCCTCCGACAAACCAGCTTTCTCACCCCCTTTAATCAATCCCAAAATGGCAAGATAAACAAATGCTGGACCGCTTCCACTCAATCCGGTAACTGCATCAAAGTTTTCCTCTGGTATCTCTATTAGCTCTCCCAAAACACTCAATATTTCAGTTACATCCTCCAGGTTATTCTGAGTTACCTGTTTTCCTTTGCAAAAGGCACATACACCTTCGCCTATGACTACTGCAGTGTTGGGCATAACTCTAATTATGGGGATCGGTATCTTTATAATCCTGGATATGTAAGATATACTAACTCCAGCCACTATAGATACAATAACTTTCGATGAGGTTAGATTATCTTTCATACCTTCCAGAACAGCTTTTAAATCATGAGGTTCAACAGCAATGATTATTAAGTCAGCCAGCTTAGCAAGCTCCTGGATTGAGCAGATTTTTGTTCCCTCTTTTTGAAAGGGAATAAGTTTTTCCTTTACCTTCTCACATAAAATAAGATTTTGAGGTAAAACTACCTTTTGCTCAATAAATCTTTTGGCTATTCCACCACCCATTTTTCCAATGCCAACAATTCCTACTTTTTTATTCATTTGCCTGGTCTCTCTCCAAAAATTGCTCTTCCTATCCGAACCATGTTGGAACCTTCTTCAATAGCGATGGTAAAATCATCAGTCATTCCCATGGAAAGATAGGTAAACTCCACACTCTGGATATTTTTTTTCTTTATAGTATCAAAAATCTCCTTCATTTTTGCAAAAAAGGGGCGGACTTTTTCTGCTTCTACCCAGGGAGCAACGGCCATTAATCCCCTGATCCTTACCCCTTGAAGAGTGGAATTTTTTTCTACAAATTCTTCTACCTCATGAGGCGGCAGACCATATTTACTTTTTTCTTCTCCAATATTTACTTCTATCAGAATATCCATAATTTTACCTGTTTGCATGGCTCTTTTATTTATTTCGTCAATTAAATTCTGGCTATCTACCGATTGAATCAGGTGAAAATTCTCCATTACCTGTTTTACCTTATTGGTCTGGAGATGTCCAATAAAATGCCACTCAACAGGTTTATCTCTTAAGAGGGGGATCTTTTTTCGTGCCTCCTGCCACCTGTTTTCTCCTATTATTCTTATTCCTGCATCTATGACTTCGCGAATTTCCTGAGGTGTCCTTCCTTTCGTTACTGCAACAATAAAGATATCCTCTGGATTGCGACCAGCTTTTAAAGCAGCCTCAGCTATTTTTTCTTTAACTTTTCTTAAATTATCGCTGATGCTCATTTTAAACTGAAAATCCCCAGGATGAAATACACTTAGTTTACTATAGGTTAAAAAATATATTCTGTCAATTGTACCTGACTGAAGTTGGGCCAGTTTTACTTATAAGAAAAAAAGAAAAATCTGCAACACTAAAATGATAAGTGAGATAAGACCTCCTGTCAATATCAAAATTTAAGGTAAAAATTCAAAATTAATATATAAATTAAATTTTTATCAAAATCTTAAATCTTGTTTTAATTTTTAAGCGGTAATAGCCAGTAGTGGACTATCTAACAACAAAATCTAATACACTTCATAAATTTTTTCGGATCAATTTTAGAAATAGGGCACGAGAGTTAGATACTATAGCATAAATATAAAATATATTTTAAAGCCTATTAAAAGACTAATAAACTTATCTAACTTTAAAAGAAAGTTTAAAATTTTTAAAACTTTGCCTCCATTTTTAAAAAATTTATGTTCCGATAATAAATATTATGTTAACCAAATAATTAAAAAGAAATTTTTTGGGTTTTTTAATTTATTTAATAACAAGGGCATTGGAGATTTTTTTTAAAGTGAAAACTGTAATTTTTCTAATAGCATAAGGCCTCTAAATTTAATTTAATTTCTCTTTGAGCAAAATAATTGCTTTCAGTTTACGATCATCTTTCGGGATGTTTGGACAAGAAAGTATGAAGAAGTATTATTCTTTAATCGCTAAATAACTCATTATGAAGGAAAAAATACATTGATATAAGTTCATACTTTCTACGTTAAATTTTAACAAAAAGTTCATACTCCTGTGGAAAAAAATCTTCATACCTCCTTTCTTTGGCTTCAGATGGACTTTTTAAGCGAGAATTAATGTTACTTATTTTTCTGTTGAAATCGGTAGTCCCAGAGTATTTTTTCTACGAAAGAGGAGAAGCTCCTGAAACCTCTTCTTTTATATTCTTTTTCAATCCAGTAATGCAGATCTTCATCGATACTGATAGTTCTTTTTCGTTTCATAAAGCACCTCATCATTTATCTTCGGAGTTTAATCTGAAAGCGTCAAAATATTTTGGATGAAATTAATTTTTACCCACACAGATTTTTAAAGTGATTTATTAATTTTTCCGGATCACCCTGAATTTTGATTCGTTTAACCCGGGTATTTTCTCCCTGTTCAATTATTACCCGGGATGGTTTCACTTTTAACCAGGAAGCAATTACTTCGATAAATTCCTTATTTGCCTTTCCTCTGGTAGGTGGGGATGAAACCTTAATTTTTAAATAGTCACTTTGAATTCCAACAACCTCACTGCGTGAAGATTTTGGTTGAATCTTAACCTTGAATCTGATTCCATCCCCTACTCTCTCCACTTTGAACGAAGAACTCTGAAAAAATACCCATTTATCCATTTTGTCATCTGGTTATATAAAAAATTAATTTCTAAGTTTAGATTTCTAAGTCCACCTACTACAAAACAGGTAAGGTCTGAATCTTATATTTTAAAAAAACCCATAGAGACCATTTTAAGACCAATTTTACATCTGGTTAATAGTTTTTATCGTCTTAAAAAGAAAAATGCGAAAATAGCCCATAATTTGGCCGTTTTTATGAAGTATAAGTTTACCTTCTACGAAAGGGACACAGAGAGAAGGTTCATCTCTCCTCTTGATAGTAAAAAACTCAAATTTGTCAATGATAATCAAAATAGTATAAAGTGCCCCTTTTTAGAAGTATTTACTTGACAATTAGTATTTTTCGGACATAGTAAAAATAAGATGAAAAAGGCAGGGAAAATCAAAAAGAGATTAATTGCTTTAGCGACCGTTTTAATTGCCTTAAACTTGATATTTGTCAGTGAAATTTCAGCCAGCAGTGTGGATAAAAAACTGGGTGTTGGAATGGCAATTCCTGCTTCAATTACTATCAAGCTCTGGACAAACGTTATCAACAGTGTGGATATAAAAATCGGATGGAATTTGGATAACGATAAATCGAGAATTTGCTTTGACTATCTATGGCACAATTTTGACTTTTTTTCCGAGACAGAAAATTTAAATTTTTACTATGGACTGGGAGGTAAGTTCTGTTCTGGTGAGAAAAAGGATAGATTAGGTTTACGGATTACCTTTGGTATTAACTACATATTTAGAGAAGCTCCCTTCGATTTTTTTATGGAGATCTCCCCTACCCTTCAACTTTCACCCTCAACCAAATTAGAAATTGACCCAGCGATTGGATTAAGGTACTTTTTTTAATCTAAGAAACAAAAGGGTTACCTTTTATAAAAAAACGAAGCTTTTTATCCAGTCCTCTTTTTATACCCCGTCTTGAGGAACAGCCTATTTCATATGTCTTTTTTTCTCCCCGGCTTATGTAAAGTTTTTCTCCTCTGGTAAGATCATGCCCATTGAAGCTTCTATCAATGTCAAAAGCCTGAGTAACACGACCAGGCCCGGTTGTAAGCTCTCTAAGTGCCTTTTTCTTTCTATTCTTCTTCATTATTTCTATTCCCTGTAGGGGCTCGACTGCCCTTATTAAAACTGCTCCAGCCACTCCTTCTTTTTCTGTTACTACATTAAGCAGAAAGTGCATCCCGTAAGTAAAATAAACGTAACAGATGCCAGGCTGTCCCCACATAATTGCCGATCTTCTGGTTTTTCCCCGGAAACTATGGGAAGCAGGATCTCCTTGGCCATAGTAAGCTTCTGTTTCCACTATCTTACCTACCAGATTTCCCTCTGGAGTTTGCCGAACCAGTAGCTTACCCAAAAGCTGTTTAGCCACCTGCGCCGTGTCTCGAGCATAAAAAGTTGAAGGTAGAGGCTCCATTTTAAGACTAAATAAATCCTGAGATTAACAGTTTAGCCTTAGAGGATGTAGGGGCATCTCTGATAAAAACAGGGTAAAAAGATTTTGAAAAATTTTTCTTTAAGCCCTTCACTGGTAGA
>Ga0190360_1000311_pt1 | contig 27481 bp, 25 predicted proteins | sample 48721834_MG_FD_161271 | JGI IMG/M metagenome (GOLD analysis project Ga0190360, IMG submission 161271) | Hydrothermal vent microbial mat bacterial communities from Southern Trench, Guaymas Basin, Mexico - 4872-18-3-4_MG | ecosystem: Environmental > Aquatic > Marine > Hydrothermal vents >...
TATCTTCTCAAGTATTTTGTTTCGGAGCTCTATTTCCAATTATATTAGACCTTCTTTAAATAATTATTATCAATATATTTCATTATTACTTCATTATTAATTAATTTAGAATTTCTTGTTTTAATTATTAGAAAAAAATTTAGGATGCTTTCAAAATGATATATACACTATTTAAAGACTTAGATTTAATCATTAGTTTAAAAATAATTTTTTGTAATTGCACAATTTATTAATTTTATTACTAAAATTAGATGAGTAATTGGTTATTTAGTATATTTTATTAATTTTGTATTATTCCTCATTAACAAAATTATAAAATTATAAAATGATTTTATTGCAAATTGGCTAATGTTTAAATTTCTCCTTTTATTATTTTAACATAAATTTTATCCAATCAAAAAATAGCATTTCAAATTTAGGTGAAATTTTTTGGACAATAATGAAAAAAAAGAAAACAACAGGAATTATCTGTGCTTCGAGAACTAGAAGATATAATTAATAAAAAAAATTCTAATATAAATAAAAATGGTTTGAAAATTTCAGAAAATATTAAAAAATTTAATAAAATCGTTGAACTTAATTTAAATAATTGTGGTTTAGACATTCTTCTAGATTCATTTGGAGGACTTAAATCACTTAAAATACTTGGTTTGGAAGATAATTATTTGGCATCCCTTCCAAGATCTTTTAGCAAATTAAAATCACTCTAAATACTTAATTTGTGTGATAATCTCTTCACGGATTTCCCTGAACCAATATTAAAAATGGAAAATCTTCAGACATTAGATTTAAGTAATAATAAGTTAACAGCGCTTCCAGATTTTTCGGGCAATTTAATAAATTTAAAAGAATTAAATTTAGAGAATAACCGATTAACAGTTCTTTTGGAGTCATTTTGTGAATTACAATCACTTAAAAAATTAGATTTAAGTTTAAATAAATTAAAGACTCTTCCAAAATCTTTTGACCATCTAATAAAACTTAAAAAACTTTATTTAGAAGCTAATGAACTAATAAATCTTCCAGAGATCTTATGTAATCAACTTAACCTTAAAGAACTTGACTTAGAAGCAAATCATCTATTAACTCTACCAGATTCTATTGGTAAACTAATTAATCTCAAGAAACTTAATTTAAGAGAGAATCAACTAGTATCACTTCCAGAATCTTTTGGTAATTTAATTAAACTCGAAAATCTCGATTTAAGGGGAAATAAATTAACAGTCCTTCCAAAATCTATTGGACAACTAATTAACCTAAAAATACTTAATTTAGAAGCAAACCAACTATCAACTTTACCGGATTCATTTAGGAATTTAAAGTCAATACAAGAAATTAATTTAATTGATAACCAATTAAAAGCGCTCCCAAAATTCTTATTTAATTTGCCAAAATTAAAAAATTTATTTTTGAATGGAAATCCATTGAATGACAAATCTATTGTGATTTTAAAGGAATTAAAGAATAAAGGAGTTAATATAGATACGATATCATAATAATCTAATCTTTTTTTAATACATAACTTGGGATATCAAGTAAATGACTAATTTTATCGAACTTTTTAAATATTTGTAATTTATTAGTTATCGCTGAATCTCAATAAGTTCAATTCAAATAAAAGTTAACTGAAAAATTTTGAGATTAACTCTAACATAATTTTATAGATTCATTATAAATTATAATATTATTTCATATTTTATAAAAAAGAAACTTCGACAACTTTTTATGAGACAATTACTTATAAACTAAAAATAACTTTTAAAAAGAATAAAGTATATTTATTAATTAGATAAATAAAATAGAGGTTAGAAATATGCAAAAAGAAATTAATACAGAAGTAATAAATGTCCCAAGGGAAGTAATTGTAGAAAAAAAGATGACAGTGGACGATTTACTCAAGAAATTGGGCATTGCAAAAAATAAATACTTTGCTGTACTTGTTAATGGAAAAAAAGTTGACACTAATGAAGAAATTGATGAAAATGACAAAATAATTATATTACCACTCATTGCTGGTGGTTAAAAGAGGCAATTTAATCTTCGGAACCTTTTTTTCTCAATTATTGTCTCTCTTTTCTTTATTTATTTAAAAATTATTCGAATTTTTGGTTTTTATTAAGTTTTTCAATTTAAATTAAATGATAAATTGTGTTTTGAGTAGAATTGGTCGATTTTTTTAAAATGAATTAATATTTCTCTTAGGACATTATTATAATCAAATAATCCTTCCTGAGCCAAATTAATAATACCAATAATATATCCAATCTCTTTTACAATATCATGAAAAATACTAACATTATTAGTTTTATTAAATATTATGTTAAAATCGTCATTTATTTTGTTTTTTACAATTTCAGCATGTTTTTTTATTTCTTTCAATTCAAGATTTTCTTTTTCTAATTTATCGATTAATTCTTTAAGGGTAGTAACAGAGGTCATTAAATTCTCAACAAATTTTATATAAATAAAATATTGAATAAATTTGAATATAATGATAATAATAACTATTTAAAATGTTTGAAACCATTAATTTAATTTGAGTTGACTAAGATTGGAAGATAATTTTGATGAAGTTAATAAAAATGCTAAAAAAGTTTTGAAAATCGTATTTACCGGACTAGACAATGCTGGTAAAACATCTATTTTAAATATATTACAAAAGCAATATTCTAAATTGGGCTCTTCCTTAAAACCTACGACAGGTATTAATCGCAATACAATAAATTTCTTGGGATATAATATAGTTAATTGGGATTTAGGTGGACAAGAAAAATATAGAAATGAATACCTAGATGAAGAATCTCGAGTATTTGAAGATACAGACTTGCTTTTTTATATAGTAGATATTACATCCAGGGAAAGATTTTATGAATCGCTTGAATATTTTAAGAATATATTGTGGGCTGCTTTTGAGTCAACAGAATTAACCACTTATCCAAATATTATAATCTGTCTCCATAAAGTGGACCCAGATATTAAAGATGATGAGTTAATTGCAGAAAATATTGAACTGGCAAAAGGTTTGTTCGAAGAAAATTCGAAAAATTATAAAGTTAAATTTTTTCTAACAAGTATTTATAACGAATGGTCAATTTTTAAAGCATTTTCTTATGGTATGCAGCAGTTATCGTCAAAATTAGAAATATTAGAAAATATTTTGAAGACCTTTGCTGAAAATACTTTTAGTGACGCTATTCTTTTATTAGATGGAAGTGCACTACCAATTGGAGAATATTATAAAGAAAAATTAGCAAGTGATATTATCAATATTTTAGCTCCTAATTTTGCGCCTTTATATGAGAGACTTGCTAAATTAAATATAAATATTGATAATATTTGGACGGAGTTTGGTGGTAAATATTCATTATTTACTAGAATTGAGGTAAATAAACAACCATATTTTATAATTATAGTGACATTAAAAGAAAATGTTTATGAAATTTTAAGTAAATTGCCGGAATTTTCTAATGCATTAGGAAATATCCTTAAAACATTCTTTTAACGCGGGTCTAAAATATGATTGTTTAATTTACACAGATAATTTATCTAATTTAAATGAAATAAAGTGGGAAATATAAATTTTTTTCTCCGTTTCTTGGATTTTTAGATAGTTTAGTAAATATTCTACCTCATTTTTTGTCAAATCATATATTTTAAAGAAAATTATATCCAAAATTACTGTATACTTTTTTAAATCCATATTAGATGGCGAATTAACTGAATTATTCTTAATTTCAATTATTTTACTTACAATTTTATTAATTATATTTACATATTCTTCTGAAAAATAAATTGGAAATTTTAACAAAACTTCTTTATCAATTTGTAATAAATTACCATGTGTTTTTGAATTTTTGAAATAAAAAAATGCCAATTTTGAATTAAAAAGACCTAAAAGATATAATGAATAGATTTTACTTCTTAATAAAATAAAGTTCACCCCTTGATCCATAAAATAAGAAATGGGTACCAATGAAAATTTCGGATAAGGGGTTTTTCTGACAGAAATTATTTTATTTTTTGACTCAAAAATCTCCATTTTTCTAGGCCTGTGGAGGCCATATGGTTTTTTATCAGAAGTAATAATTGCTTGGAATTGGTCAAGGTGCTTGATTAAATTCGGATAATTTAATTGTATTTCATTTTTTATTTTTAAAATAGCATTTTTGTTTTTAATTAAATTAATATCATTTTTATCATAATCGAAATAATGTTTTGATACGTAAATTATCCACTTGTCATTTTTCTTTTTATAATAAAATGGTCCAATATCATGAGGTTCGTAGAATGGTTTTATAAATTTTAATTCTTTTTCAGTTAAATTTAATTTTTTTAATTCTTTATTGGAAATTACTTGAATTCCATCACCGATATTAAATTTATAATTTAAATTATTATTTAAAGTTTTTAGATGCGATTTTTTAACATTTTTCTGTGGTATAACTAATCCTTGTATTATCTGGTTAGTAGGTATATTAAAATTCTTTTTTTCTTCCATTTTTTGTAGGATATTTAGTGTAATTTTATCTATAAATTGTATGTTATCTAAATTTGAGATTTTAAGTAGTTTAGTTTCACATTCAATTCCTTTGATATTTTTGCCGCTCATTAATACTTTTGATATATCATTAATTGAAACATTGGGGTTTAGTATAGAAATAATTTTAATGAAATAATTAGAGTTATTAAATAGATTTTGATTTTTTTGAAGTATTAAAATAGAGTTATGCTGACCAGATGCATCACTAAATATTTTGTATTCGTTGAATTCTACTACCTTATGTATAATTGAGCTATGAAGTATTTTTTTTCTTAGTTTATTTCCAAATGTTCTATTTTTCCAGTAATCCATTACAATAAAGCCTAAATACCCTTTATTTTTAAGAATATCAAGACTTCGTTCTATAAAAAAATAAAAAATGTCCATCTTTTGTTCATAATAGTCCTTGACTACGGGTGAAAGTTTATAAAGTCTAAATTTTTCTTTATTACCTCTAATTTCTGTAAAATATGGGGGATTTCCTATTATAATATCGAAACCCTTATTTTTTTTATAATTAAGGTCGTTGCTTACTTGAAAATAATTATAAAAAAATTCAATACATGAAATTACAGGTTTATTTTTAATTAAAATATTGTAATTTAGATTGTTATTTAAAATATAATTTTGAGATTTAGTTAATACTTTATTTTTTATCTTTTTTTTCATTCGTTGTAATTTTAATATTAAATTTTTATCTATATTTTCATTGTAATTATAAATTATGGTTTGATATAATGAAAACAATTCTTTAAGTTCGTCAGAAAGATTTTCAATTATAAATTTAGAAATCTTAAAATCAATTAGAAAATCAGCATTTATTAAATTCAAATCCAAGATTGGTAATAATATGTTTATAAAATTGGTAATATCAGATAAATTCAATTTATTTTTAACAAACTTCAAAATTTTATATGATAAATTCAATTTTGTAAGAATTATTGCATTTGGATCTAAATCTATTCCATGGATATGTCTCATTATAATAAGATAAATCAAATTTTGATCATTATTTAAGCCTAATTGCCTTTTATACTCGAAAATTTTTTGATTTAATGTTTTTAACGTAATGGCGTCCATCAAATTATTGTTATCATTTATTTTTTCAAATAATTTTTCAATTTTCTTATATTTATTCCATATCATATTAAAAGCTGATATTAAAAATGTCCCTGAACCACATGCAGGGTCTAAAATTTTAATATTTACAATTTTTTCAATTGTATTATCACATTTTTTAAAATCATTATGATTAAATTCTTTTATAAGTGTAGATATTAATTTATCAAATAGAATTCCAATGGTATTTTTAATAATATATTCAATAATATATTTAGGAGTATAATAAATTCCCGAGTTTTTTCTTATATTTTCTGAATTTAAGTAAAATTCATATAATTTTCCCAATATATCCTCATTTTTGCCAAAAATATTCTGGAATCTTTTATAAATTTCATCGACCTTTTTTAAATCCTTATCTAAGTCGATTGTAGGTAAAGAAATAAAAAAACGGTTAATAGCTTCAATATCTTCCACTGATTTTATAGACGACTTCATTTTGTTATTAAGTACTAATACTTTTTAATAATTCACTTATATTATTTACTAATTTTGTTAAACTAAAAAATTATGGAAAGAGATTTTTAGCAATTGCACGTAATTATATTTTAATAATTTTTCGATTTAGAAAATATTAGACTTGAGCTTGGATAATTCAGTCAGTACATTACAACGATTAATTTGAAAAGTACTGGCTGTATTTAAAAAGACAAAAATAAAAGTGATGTAAACATGCCACCAAAAGTATGTTTTATGCAGTTAAGTAGTTGCTGGGGCTGCTATCAGTCTCTAATTGATGACTACGGAACTGATCTAGTAAATATATTAACGAATATAGAAATAGTTTATTTTCCTGCGGTAGTAGATATAAAACACAAAGATTTTGAAGCATTACCGGATGGTTCTGTTGATGTTGGTTTTATTGAAGGAAATGTGAGGACTACAGAAGATCTTCATAATGCGAAGTTAGTCAGGCAAAAGTGTAAGGTAGTTGTTGCAATTGGAAGTTGTGCTTGTTTTGGAGGAGTTCCCAGCCTTGCAAATTTATACACAAAAGAGGAATTAATTGAGCGAAAATATACAACTGCAGATACAATTATAGAAACAAAAGGATACCCAACCGAAAATGTTCCAGATATTTTAGAGAGCATCCCAGCAGTTCATGAGGTTATTGATGTAGATATATGGATACCTGGATGCCCTCCAATAACTGATCATCTCGTTGCAGCTTTTAAGTACATTCTTGCTTTACCATCTACGACCCCATCAGATAAAAATATTTGTGATATTTGTGAATTGAGAGGCGATAAATGTCTATTAAATAGAGGAATATTATGTTTTGGTGCTTTATCAAGTGCAACATGCGAATTAAAATGCCCAAATAAGGGCGAAGTATGTTATGGTTGTACAGGCGCTACTAAAAATATTGCAAAAGCTGAAGCTAAGAAATTAATAGATTTAGTTTCTACTAAAGAATTGACTGAAACGGAAGTAGGGGATATTCTTAAATTTATCACATTATATGCAAAGATCCCAAATCTTGGTTATATGTATGTTAAAGGTGATCCACTCCAAGCTTTAGGGCATAAAAGAGCAGATTATACAATTAAAACTGTTGAAGGTACCGGCATTAAGGCATTTGATTTGAGTGGATTCCCAGAGGAAATTGGAATTTTGTTATATGCTGTAAGTAAAAGCAAACATTTCCATTATACAGAGCAAACAGTCTGTGCAACATGTCCTAGAAATAAAGAAGATAAATCGTTGAAGGGGCTAAAAAGAGATTATGAAGGTGGGGTAAAAGACCAAGAAAGATGCCTTTTAGAACAAGGATATTTGTGTATGGGAATTGTGACTAAAGGCGGATGCGGGGCTTTATGCATTAAAGCAAATTGTCCATGTCTTGGTTGTTATGGGCCCTCTCCTAATATCGTAGATGCGGGGGGTAAATTTACCACATCAATTGCATCAATAAGTACTGCTCTAGGAGTGCCTGATATAATTGAAAAGATTCCTGATCCTGCAGGTCAATTTTATAGATTTATGACCTCAGTATCACCATTTAAAAAGAAACAAAATGATTCTGGGATGTGATTAAATGTCTATGGATTTAGAATTTAGGAGAATAGTTCTTGGTAAATATATGGACTCAACTTTACATTATTGTTTACAATGTAGTAGATGTAATGATGTATGCCCTGTTAATGAAGTATCTGATGGCGCATATAACCCTCGTTCAGTAATTCTTAATGCATATTTAGGGCTGAAAGAAAACCTTATAGGTAAACCAAATAATATCGCAGTATGGGGCTGTCAAATTTGCGATACTTGTAATTTAACTTGCCCACAAGATATAGAATTGACAGATATATTTTATATAGTTAAAAATCTATCAGTTCAAGCAGGAGAAGCTCCCGAATATTATGTAATTCAAGCTAAGGCAATATTAGAAAGCGGAAAAGCTATTCCACTACAGACAGCAATTGAAAGACGAAGAAGTCAAATGGGACTTCCTGAAGTACCAACTGGATTCGAAGATGACGTAAAAATAATACTAAAAGAAACTGAATTGGAGGAAAAATTATCAAAATATTAGGGTGATAAAAATGTCAGAATATAAATTATTTGCTGGGTGTGTAATTCCAAATAGATTACCGTTTCTAGAACTTGCATCAAGAAAAGTTTTCGAAAAATTGGGCGTCCAGACTTCTGATGCACCATTTAGCTGCTGTCCAGACCCAGTAGGATTCCAAAGTACTGATAAAGAAAGTTGGCTTGCCTTAGGAGCCCGTAATTTATGTATTGCCGAAGAAGAGGGCAAAGATATAGTTTCACTCTGTAATGGTTGCACTCAAACTTTAAAAGCAGTTCAATATGATATCGCAAGAGCTTCTGAACTTGAAAAACAACGAATTTCAGATATTTTAGCAAAAGTAAATAAAGAATATAAAGGCTCAATTACAGTTAAACACTTTGTACAAGTTCTAATTGAAGATGTTGGTATTGATAAAATTAAAAGTATGATAAAAAAACCGATAGAACTTAAAATTGCATGCCATACAGGATGCCATTATGCCAGACCAGCTGAAGTAATGAATTGGGACGATCCGGAACATCCAATTTATCTTAGACAATTGGTCGAAGCTTGCGGAGCTACCCCTGTTGATTATGAAGAGGAAGTCTTATGCTGTGGGGCTGGAGCAGGTAATGCAAAACCAGAATATGGACTTGGCGTTCTGAAACGCAAATTGGATAGCGTAATTTCTGCTGGTGCTGATTGCATTTGTGTAGTCTGTCCAGCTTGTTTTACTCAATTCGATACTCAACAACGAGCTTTATCAAAAATGGTAGAAAAGGAATATAAAATTCCAGTACTCTATCTAACAGAATTAATGGCGCTAGGAATGGGCTTTACTCCAAAAGATTTAAATTTAAAATATCATGGAGTAAAAACTAAAAATATCATGGAAAAAATTGGACTTTAATCATTTAAAAATAACATAGATTTTCTATTCTTTTTTAAAACCTTTTTTTGTTATTTGAATTATATTTATCCTGAAAATAAATTTGATTTGATTTCTTCAAAATGTTTTTCTAATCGTGTTTTTTATTATATACTATGACATTTCCAGGAATGGAAAAATGGAGAGAAAAACTCCCAAATTATCAAGGGAATAAAATATATCTTTTTCTTTTAAATAGCATATTATTTTTAAGTATTGGATTAATTTTTTAGGTCTTATTTGATATTATACCAAGAATATACTTTTATATTAATTTTTTAGTTATTTTAGAGCCCATTTTTCCTATTATTGTCCCATTGATCACGGTTATAATTGGACTAAATATATTAAGAAGTATTTGGAAAAATAAAGAAAAGTATATAAAAGAAAATAAAAGAACCACTTATCAGCGAGCATTTAAAAAGTTTACTATTGGTCTGCCCTTTTTATTTTCTGTTATAGCCCATATTTTTATTCCAATTCGAAGCTTTTTTTTAATAACACCCATAAATAATTTTACGATAATATTATCCACTTCAATTTTTGCTTTTTCACCTTTTACATCATTAATAGGTTTTTATATTCAAGTAATTTTATCATTATTTTATCTAATTTTAGGACTTTTAATTGTAAGAAAATCACTTCAAGTATTTGGAATAGATTATATGACATTAGTTTATTTATTTTATCCAAACGAATCAAAAATACAAAATCATAGAATATATTCTATTTTACATCATCCCACTTATACAGGTGCCATTTGCATAACTCTTGGAGGTCTATTCATTAATTTTTCAATTTATTCTATTATACAATTTTTTATGATTTTTTTAGGATTAAATTGTCATATTCGATTTGTAGAAGAGCCCGAATTAATTGAAAGATTTGGAAAAAGTTATATTGAATATAGAAAAAATGTGCCTGCTTTTTTAATTAGGTTTAGGGATATTCCCGAATTATTCAAGTTCATTATTGGAAAAAGATAAAAAATACAGTTTTTATGAAAAATCAGATAATTTTTCCCCATTATAAATTTTAATCGATTTTTAAACTCAAAGAAGTCGATAATAAAAAGGTTTTAAGAATAAAAAACATCTATTATAGATAATAAAATTAAAATTTAGTAATAATATATAATAAAGTATAAAATAAATAAAGTAATTTGTTATTTTAACTTTTTTCTTTTTCCCACTTTTCTCGTTTTTCTTTTTTCATAGGGTTTGGGCCCAATTCGCGTATTTCCTCAACATATTCTTTTACTAGTTCCGTTAATTCAACACTATCAGAAGCAGAAATCCATTGAAGCTTAACACGATTTGGATTAATTCCAAATTGAGAAATTAGCTTTTGAACGATAGGAATTTTGCGTTCTGTTTTATAATTGCCTTCCACATAATGACAATCACCAGGAAAGCATCCACAGATAAGAATCCCATCTGCACCATTAGCAAGAGCCTTTAAAACAAATGTGGCATCAACTCTACCAGAACACATTACTCTAATTATTCTTAGATTTGCGGGACGTTGCATTCTTGATGTACCTGCTGCATCGGCTCCAGCATAGGAACACCAATTACAAAAAATTCCAAGGATGTAAGGATCAAACTCTTCAGGCATTTATATCAACTACCAGTATAATTAAATAATTTAGTTTAATGCAGAGTTATTTATTTAATATTGATTTTTATTCATTATTATAATTTTTTAACAATCGAAGAAATTGTCAAATTAATTATATTAAAAATTAGTATTTATTTTTATCTCAGATATTAATAGAAATTTTATAGAAATTATATTAATAATAATATGAATTAATTATCAATAAGAAAAATAGACAACTAATTAATTTTTTTGTACCTAAAATAACTTTCAAAATAAATTTTTTATTTTCAAAATTGTTTTAAAATATAATATTATACTTTTAAAAATGATATCAGAATGTAGAGATTAAAATTACAAGTTATATATTGGCGGTGATTAGATTTTAAAAATAATAAATTAAACAATATTCGTATTATTTGGTATAAAAATGACTAAAAATTCAAAAATTATTTTATTTAAATAAAAGAAAAAGTATCTTGGTGAGTAAATTAGAAGAACATAAAGAAAAATCAGAGAAATTGAAATTAAATATTCATGGAATGACTTGTGCATCATGTGCTGCAAAAATAGAAAATACATTAAACAATTTAGAGGGGATAGGAGTTGCAAATGTAAATTTAGGACTGGAAAATGCCTATATTGAATTTAATCCAAGTAAATTATCTTATAAAGAAATTATAAATTCAATTAACAAGATTGGATATAAGGCAACTCTAAACAGAAGTGAATTATATTTAAAAAATGATATTAATATGAATGAGATAGATAGTTTTAGAACGAAAATTAAGTCAATGAAAGGTATAGATGAAGTTTATTTTTTTCCAGAAAAGAAAAGTATTGTTGTGTACTATAATCCAGAGTTAATATCTAATTCTCAAATTAAAAGATCAATGAAGCAGATGGGGTATCTTGTAACTGAGAAACTGTCAGAATTAGAATTGAGAGAAAGAGAAAAAGACATTGAAATTAAAAATATGAGAAATCGGTTTATAATTAGCGTAATTTTGGCTATTCCGATTATAATTTTAACTTACTTGAATATTATGCCTGAATATTTAAATAGATGGATATTATTATTTCTAACAACACCATTAGAATTTATAGTTGGTTTTAGATTTCTTAAGGGAGCAGTTTTAGCATTAAGTCATAAATCTACAAATATGGATGTCTTGATTTTTTTAGGTACTGGGACAGCCTATATTTATAGTACAATAATTACAATTATCGGACTTCCTTTTAGTGTATATTTTGATGCAGTTGCATTAATTTTAAGTTTTATTTATTTGGGAAAGTATTTAGAAGCATATACTAAGAGAAAATCTTCAGATGCAATTAAAAAATTAATGAAATTACAGGCTAAAACAGCGAGAATTATTCGGAAAGGAATAGAGCTAGATATATCTATTGACGAAGTGGAAATTGGGGATATCATAATCATTAAACCTGGTGAAAAAGTTCCAGTTGATGGTACAATTATTGAAGGAAAATCATCTATCGATGAATCAATGATTACAGGTGAAAGTATTCCAGTAGAGAAAAATGTAGATGATAAAGTAATAGGTGGGACAATTAATCAGAGAGGACTACTAAAGATTAGGACTGATAAAATAGGAGAAAATACCATTTTATCACAAATAATTAAATTGGTAGAACAAGCTCAATCTAGGAAAGCACCAATTCAAAAAATTGCAGATAAAGTAGCAAGTATTTTTGTTCCAATTGTTGTTGGAGTTGCTATTATCACTTTTTTCCTCTGGACTTTTTTTGGAGTAGGCATTGTTCTTAATCCATATACTTTTGCTTTAGAAAGATTCGTTGCGGTAGTTGTAGTTGCATGTCCGTGCGCTATGGGACTTGCAGTACCGACCGCTATATTAGTAAGTTCGGGAAAAGGTGCGCAAAACGGGATTATAATTAAAGGAGGAGAGAGTCTTGAACTAGCTCATAAAATAAATACAATAGTATTTGATAAGACAGGTACTCTTACTAAAGGAGATCCAGAGGTTATTGATATTATTAATTTTAATTCGTCCGAGAAAGATATTATATTTTATGCAGGTTCAGCCGAGAAAGGTTCTGAGCACCCACTAGGTAATGCAATAATTAAGAAAGCAAAGGAATTAGGAGTTAGTTTAATTGAGCCCTCTGAATTAGAAGCATTTCCAGGACTGGGAATTAAATCTAAAATTAATGGCCATGAAATTCTTCTTGGAAATGAAAATTTAATACAAAAATACGGTATCAATTATTCAGAAATAAAAAATAACATAGAAAAACTACAACAAGAAGGTAAAACAGTAGTTGTATTATTACTTGATTATAAATTGATAGGATTAATAGCAATTGCAGACCCTGTTAAAAAATATTCAGAAATAGCGGTTAATGAATTAAAGAAGAAAGGTATTTCCATTGTCATGTTAACTGGAGATAATAAAATAACTGGAAATGCAATTGCTAGTAAATTAGGTATAGACCACGTCCTATCGGAAGTCCTACCTTCTGAAAAAGCGGCTGAAATCAAGAAATTACAAGATGAAGGACAGATAGTTGCAATGGTCGGAGATGGTATTAACGATGCGCCCGCACTAGCTCAAGCCGATGTTGGTATTGCAATGGGTTCTGGAACAGATATTGCAATTGAAAGTGGCGATATAATTCTCATAAATAATGATATAAGAAATGTTGTTTCTGCAATTAATCTAAGCAAAAAAACAATCATTAAAATTAAACAAAATTTGTTTTGGGCATTCATTTATAATATTATCTTAATTCCTTTAGCTGCAGGTATAATTTATTCATCTACAGGGTTTATAATTCCTCCAGGACTCTCAGCAATGTTTATGGCATTTAGTTCAGTAACTGTTGTGTCAAATTCATTACTTTTAAAGCGTTATAACCCAAAATTAAAAGAATAAATAATGGATGCAAAATCTATAATGGAAGAAAAAATTTCAGTTTATGAGAAATATAAATATAAAAAATTTAAATTAAAATGTAAAAAATGTGGTAAAATACAAGATTTACCTCAGCATTGTGGGCGGGATATGATCCCATTTCACGATAAATTAGTATGTTGGATGAATTTAGCCCCACAATTTGGGGGTAAAAATTGTGGACAAGCAGAAATTCCGTTTCATCATGGAGAAAGAATGGAAATAATAGAAGTATAATTTAATATATTTTCTAAAGGATGTAATTTCTCTTTATTTTTTTTATATAACTAAATTGAGTTTCTCTATGATTCAATATCAGTGAAATTTTTTAAATTATATTAATAGATATTTTCTTGATTTTACAAAAAATAGTTAAATAATATAAATATTTAAAATATGTCTAATATGGCCATAGTAAAAAAGAATTTAAGAAAAGGCATAGCAAACTTTGTCTTAATAGTTGTATTATATATAGGAATTCCCATTTTATTTATTGTAATTGCCCCATTAATAATCCCAACTTTTAAAGTAAGTTTGGGTTTGATAATTGGAATAATAATAATTGGACTAACAAACAGCTTTTCTTTTTTTCTGAGAGGATATTTTCCGCCAAAAACCATGCCGCATATATTAGGAGGATTAGTATTATGTATATTTAGTGGGATTTTCTTTATGTTTTGGTTGGTTATTGGAAGTGGAATTGAGATATCTACAGAATTCTATGTAGCTAAGGCTGATTTGGGTATAATTTCTCAATTATTTGTTTGGATATTAATAGGAACCTCAGTCGCATTTTTATTGGAATTGTTTCATTATTATAAAAAATTAAAAAATTATAAGATTATAAAAATTGCAAAAATCGGTTTTTTAATTGCAAATTTAATTGTAATTGGACTATTGGGGATTCTAATTTTTCAAATGGCTATGACAAGATATGGTGTAGATGAAATAAATGTACATACTCAAATTATAGGGTCTAAAAAATATTATAATGTAGATACAACAATCTATTTATCTAACTCGGGTTTTATTCCAATAAAAGATGTTTCTATAGAAATAACAATTTATGTAGAAGATAGTTCTTATTTTGAAAAAGGATTTATACTTGGAAAAAACACCACTTCTTTGGAAGATTTATTTAATACAGGTATACATCATATAATTTGTAATGCCACTTCAATGAAATTAAATAATACATTACCGGTAAATTCAATTTTAATAAAAATTCTATTTTTTGGAAAATGTTTTGGTGCAGCAATGGAAATTCAATACATAGAAATAGAATATGTATAATTTAAAAGATTAATATTAAAGAATGTAATTTGAAAATATTTTTTTAATGTAGATATGGATAATAAATAATAGTACTAATTAATAAATTCAAAAATTTTCAATATTCGATTAATAAATTAATAGAATTAACAAAATGACAAATAATATAATAAATTTAAATAAGAAACAATTTTAATTCAGATAAGATCTTAATTAATACAAATAAAAAAGGATATAAATGAATTGAGGAATTCAATATTAGAAAATTTGAATTAAATCATTGGAGTTTCAAATGGACGTAGAAAAAGAACTTTTAAAGGAAATAAAAAAATTAGAGAAGAATTTATCGGACTTGAATTCTAAATATAAATCAAGATTGATAGAAAAAGCAAGTTATGAAAAATCGAAAAGAATGATAGAAGAAAAAATACAAGATTTGAAAGAAAGATTAAATTATTTAAAAAGGGCACGAGATAAACTTTCGGGAAAAACGGAAAAAAAGGAACAGGATTACGAAACTATTAGAGAATTCGATTTACAGAAGGAAATGGAGCTTTTATTAAAACATTATCAAATAGAGTTAGAACAATCGATTATTACAATATTTATAACAATTTCAATTAATAGGACCGAAAAAATATTTCTTTCAATCAAAGACAAATATCATCCAATATTAAAATTGAATAAAAATCTGCTTTATTTAGGAGATCCTTTTGAATATTTAGAAACATTAAAAATGTGGAAGCAAGGAAAACTCGTCCATATAGTAGATATTATTCAAGAGTTTGAGAGATATTTATTAGACATAATTGGGATGGGCTCTCAATCGACTTTTGATCTTTATCAAGAGCGTAAGCATATACTTGAAAGAGCAAGAAAATTTTTAAAAGAGAAGGAATTAGGAAAAGCGACATATTTATATGATTATGCGGCGGAATTATCGTCTAGATTAGGCGAGGATAAAGTTGCAGCAGCATATAGAAACAAAGTGCATAAGTTAAGGGCACATATGAAGGGTGAATTTATTCTTTGAATTAAGGTAATTTAGAACCACTTTTTTCTTTTTCCAAAATACTCATAAAAAGGCATTGATCTTTAGGTATAAGCATATTTTCTTTACTTTTTTCGGTTAGCGTTATCTTAGCTCCTTGAATAATAGCGACAGGGATTTGCTGATTAGTTTCACCAAATAAAAGTTGAGCAAGACTGGAGAGATCATCCGCAATAGCACGATATGTGTATTTTAATTTATACCCATAAAGGTCTTCTTTATTTCTACAATCTTCAATAGGTTCCATTCCAGATACAGCAAGTGCACCACCGATTACCCCTTTTTTTAATGGTTGAGTTCTTGAATCAGCTATGATTATTGCTAATTTTTTTTTGAAATGTCCCTGTAATTTTTTTCGGATTTTATCAGCTGTTTCTTGTAAATTTTTTGGTAAAAGAACTACAAAGCCAGGTGGTGCATTAGATTTATCGACCCCAGCATTTGCGTGTATAAAACCGTTTTTCTCTGTTAATAATACACCATTTACACCGCCAAGTATTTTATCAGCTTCATTTAATATTAATTCAACAAAATTTGGTTCCATATAATATTTTTTAGCTAATTTTTCTGCTTCATCAGATGGTTTAACACTTTCAAGTTTTATAATACGATTTTGAGAAATTGCTAAAGGTGTTTCAGCAATAACTATAACATCGCCGTCATTAATTTGAAGTTTATTTGTTTCAATTGTATCAATAATAATTTGGACAATATCATCCCCAGGTTGAATTATTGGCGTCTTTAATCCATAACAAATTATTTTTTCCACGATATATCATCTATCAAATTGATACTTTATCAAGAAATTGGGCATAATTTTTAAGCTTCCAAGAGATATCAACAACATCTCTAGTTTCTTTAACATCATGAGTACGAATGATATGAGCCCCATTATATACGGCAATACTAGTACAAGCTAATGTCCCAATAAGTCTATCTTTAGGGTCAGGATAATTTAAAATATCACCAACAAAAGATTTTCTTGAAATAGAAACAAGAATGGGTTTATTTAATTGCCTGAATTTAGCAAGTTGGTCTAATAATTCTAAATTATACCAAGCAATCTTAGAAGGAACCCATCTACCAATACTTGGATCAATGACTATCTTTTTTGAGTTATATCCTAATTTTTCTATTGCTGATATAGATTGTTGAAGTGCTTTAATAGAATCATTTATACCTAAACAATCTCCAGGTACTTTATTTGACGCCATAATAATTGTATCTGCATTATGGTCAATAATTGTACTCATTATTTTTGTGTCTGTCTTAAATCCACTTACATCATTTATAATATCTGCACCTAAAGAAAGAGATTTTTCAGCTATTTTAGAATATTGGGTATCAATTGAAATAGGGATATCATAATTATTACGAATAAATTTTAATATAGGTATCAATCGGTCCATTTCTTCCTGGACAGAAATAGGTTTGACACCAGGAGCAGTTGAACGAGCACCTATATCAATAAAGTCCACGCCTTCATTAATAAATTTTTCAACTTTTTTGGAAACTTCGGATTTTTTCGTAGTAATTGATTGTTTGTAAAATGATTCTCTACTTAAATTGATAATTCCAAGAATTTTTATTGGATGATTATCACCAACTTTAAGACCGGAAAAAATAGTTTTAATCGACATATTACCAAATCAACTAATTATTAGTAAAAATTAATGTTTAAAACACCGGAATCCAGTAAATATTAATGGTAAATTATGTTCATTCGCAGCTTCAATTACTTCTTCATCCCGGATAGAGCCGCCTGGTTCTATTATTGCTGTAATTCCAGCTTTAGCAGCGATATCAATACTATCACGGAACGGGAAAAAAGCATCGGAAGCAAGTACACATCCTTTTACATTATTACCGCCTTTTTTAATTGCAAGTTCAACTGCATCAACTCTACTCATTTGTCCAGCGCCTATACCCACCGCTTCTTTTTCCCTTGTAATAACTATTGCATTTGATTTTACATGTTTTACTACTCTCCAAGCAAAGTCTAATGCTTTTAATTGATGACTATTTGGTTTTATTTTAGAAACAATTTTATATTCATCTTTACCGACCAATTTTTCATCTTTTTCTTGAAGTAAAATGCCACCATCTATTTTCTTCCAATCCAATTGATTTGCTTTTTTATAGATTTCTTTAATATCAATTATTCTAAGATTACTTTTTTGTTTCAAGATATTAATCGAATTTTCATCGAACCCCGGAGCTATGACAACTTCTACAAATGTTTTTATGATTTCTTTAGCAGTATTACTATCTAATTTACGGTTAAATGCAACAATACTACCGAACGCAGACATAGGATCAACTTCTCTGGCTTTAATATATGTGTCAAGTAAATTATCACCGATAGCAATTCCACAAGGATTAGTATGCTTAATAACAGCACAACATGGTTCATTAAATTCTTTTACTAAATCAATAGCTGCATTCATATCAAAAAAATTATTATATGATAATTCTTTTCCCCCTAATTGTGTCGAATTTGAGATACACGGATAATTTAAATTAAACTCCCTGTAAAAAGCTGCCGCTTGATGTGGGTTCTCACCATATCTGAGGTCCTGAACTTTTTTCATACAGATGGAAAGTATAGGTGGAAATTTGATATCAGGATTAAATTTAGAGAACAAATAATTTGAAATTATTGAATCATATCTAGTTGTATGGTAAAATGCTTCAATTGCAAGTTGCTGTCGGGTTTCTAGGCTTAGAGAACCATTATTTTCTTTTAATTCGTTAATAATAGAATCATATCTAGCTGGGTTGGTAATAACGGCAACATCTTTATAATTTTTTGCTGCAGACCTAATTAAAGTCGGACCACCAATATCAATATTTTCAATTGCTTCATCTAAATTAACATTAGGTTTATTAATTGTCGTTTCAAAAGGATAAAGATTAACTACGACCATATCAATGGGTAAGATGTTATGTTGACTTATTTCCTTGATATGATTTGGATTATTTCTAATGGCAAGAATTCCACCGTGAATAGCTGGGTGTAACGTTTTTACTCTTCCGTCCAACATTTCTGGAAATTTGGTAATTTCAGATACAGGGACTATATTAATTCCAGATTCACTTAATTTCTTAAAAGTTCCACCAGTAGATATTATCTCTATTCCTAGATCGCCCAATGCTTTTGCGAAATGTATAATATCTTTTTTATTACTTACTGAAATTAATGCCCGCTTAATTTTAGTCATATTAATTTTCACTTTAAATATTATGATCTTAAATATTGACATAAAAGTTGATAAATAATTGTTTTTAAATTTTAATAAAAAAAAATCGGTTATATCAAATTAATATTCTGAGACGATTAAAACGGCTGAATTAGGGCAAGATCTCTATTTTAAGAAACGTACTTATAGAATTTACTTAAAACAAAAGCGAGATATGCTAAATAAACAAGAGATAATAGAAAAAAGTGATAGAATTTATGAACACCTTATAAAATTGCCAGAATATAAACAAGCAAAAAAGATAATTATATATTGTAGCAAAGATAAAGAAGTACAAACCGATAAAATAATAAAATACTCTCTTTTAAAAGGGAAAAAAATCATTGTACCTATTTCAAACACTGAAAAAAGAATTTTAGAATTTTCAGAGATAAAAGATTTTGATAAAGAACTTAAAATATCTACATTTAACATTTTAGAGCCAAAATCAGAATTTATTAGGCCATTCAATATAAATAATGCACATATAATTATCTGTCCTGGAGTAGGATTTGATAAAACAGGAGGTAGATTGGGATATGGATTTGGATACTTCGATAAAGCATTAAATTCTGTCAATACAAATATACCATTTGTGGGCCTAGCATTTGAAATACAAATAGTAGAATCATTACCATTAGCAAAAAATGATGTAAAAATGGATTTGATTATAACTGAAAATGGGGTCATATATAATAATTATAAATACAAAAATCATTAATAACAATATTAATGATTATAAAGGAGAAATTTCCTTTAATATATTATTTACTTACGTATTTACATATCTTATCTAAAGTAAGTGCAATAAATGTTTAACAATATTTTGTTTTGCTTCATTCCGTGCGAATAAAGAATTTAAGTATAAACGGTGTAATAATAAACTAAAATAAATAAAAAATTCTTAGAAAAAAAGTGATAAAAATGGCGCAAGAAAATAATGAAGACATAAGGGATTACGAAGAAGATGAGGATCTAGAAAAAATAGAGATTCTATCTGAATCTGAGAAAGATATAGAAGCTGATAGAAGCGAGATAGAGAAATTAGGCCTTGAAAAAGAGTCGGATAGAGCATTTATAAGGTTATTTAATAAATCAGATCAAAAAGAAGCTAAAAAAGAGGAGAAAAAACCACCACCAGAATTCTTTTTAGTAAAATAATTTGTAAAATATTATTTATTCATTAATTCTTGCAATTCAGATTCAATTTTCCGAACATTTTTTTCAGAATTATTTAAGAGTATAGTATCTCCGAACCTTTTTTTCCAAAGTTTAAATCTTTTTTTGATAGATACTTCAACAGTTCCTTTAATTAATTTATCTGCATAACATACAATTTTCTCTTCAAGCGTTTTAGGTAAATAATCTTTAGGTGGAAGGCCCAATATTTTAGCATATTCTTTATCTATTCCGCCCAATAAATGAGTTTCCGCAATTCGGCTGAGTTCTTTTGGAAAACCGAGTTCTTGAATAATATTTGATCCGACAATTGCATGTTCAATTTTATTAGTTTTAGACCTTCCAATATCATGTAATAATGCGCCAATTTCAACTAACTTTATATTAACTTCATAACCATTATTTTTTATTTTTTGGGCTATTTCTACAGCCTTTTTACAGACTGCAAGAACATGTCTGATTATATTTTTATCTAATTTTAACTTATAGAGTAATTCTATAGATTCTTCACGGGTAGGTAACTGAGTATCCATTTTTAAAATCCGTTGTTTTTTATAATTTATTTGATTTATTATGAAGAGAAAATAAATAATGAAGAATTTTTATTATTAATATGGTCTATTAAAATTTTTGGTAGTCGCTTGATTTTAAATATCAAGGACATTTTTAAATTTAAGATATAATTCTCATAAATATTTTAAATTCTTATCTATAAAGATTGTTAATTTTTTAAAATTATCATATTAAATTTGTAATTTTATTTAAATAAAATGAAAATGAGCAAAATTATAAAAAAATTTACAAATTTAATTGATTATTATGAAAAGATTGAAATTATTAATTTCAAATATTTTTAATATTAAAATTACAAAAAGATATAGAAAAAATATGTTTTTAATTAGTTAAGAATAAATTTTCATTTTTAAAATATGGCATGAGATGAAGATACTTGACAAAATATATCTTTATTACTGGCGGCGTAATGAGCGGGATTGGAAAAGGAATTACGAGTGCATCTATTGCAAAATTGTTTCAATTCAGAAATTATAAAGTGAATTTGATAAAAATTGATCCGTATCTTAATATAGACCCTGGGACTTTAAATCCTATTGAGCATGGAGAAGTATTTGTAACAGAGGAAGTTTGGAATTTTGAGCCAGTGCCTGGTTGGAGTTTTAAAATATCAGAAATTGACCAAGATTTTGGGACATATGAGCGTTTTCTTGGAAAAGGAATGAATATGCACCCAATATGCAATATAACAAGTGGTCAAGTCTATCTTTCAGTGTTATTAAAAGAGCGATATGGAGAGGAATATTTAGGTAGGACGCTACAAATTATACCACATATTACTGATGAAATAAAAGCAAGGATTAGAAAAGTAGCAGAGATATTTAAGCCGGATATTCTAATTACAGAAGTTGGAGGTACTGTTGGTGATATTGAAGGAATGCCTTTCCTTGAAGCATTAAGACAATTTAAATTGGAGGAAATGAAAGAAAATTTTGCATTAGTACATGTTACTCTTGTACCAAATTCACTAATTGGAGAATTAAAATCAAAGCCAACTCAACATAGCGTAAAAAAGTTATTAGAATCAGGATTACAACCAGATATTATTGTAGGACGGTCTAATATCAAATTAACAATTCCTATTAGAAAAAAAATTAGTTTATATTGCAATGTTCCCGTTGAAGCAGTTATTTCCAATCCAGATTTGAAGATAATTTATGAACTGCCATTAATTTTTGAAAAACAAGGATTAGGAACTTATCTTGTGAATTTATTACGTTTGCCCCATCGCAATTCAGAAACGGAAGAATGGGAAAAAATCATTGAATTATATAGAAATCCACGCATAATTCTTAATATAGCAATGCCTGGAAAATATACATCAATTGTAGATAGTTATGTAAGTATAAATGAAGCGTTAAAACATGCAGGAGCTTATAATCATTGTGGAATTAATATAAATTGGATTAATACAGAGAAAGTTGAAAAAGACCCATCAATAATGAGTGATATAATGAGAAATATCGATGGAATTTTATTGACACCTGGATTTGGAAGTCGTGGAGTAGAAGGAATGATAGAGTGCGCAAAATTTGCATTACATAATGATATACCATTTCTCGGAATTTGTTTCGGAAGTCAATTATTATATATAGCTTATTGCCGAGATATTTTAAATAAAAAAACAGCAAACACGACCGAAATAAACCCGGATACTGAATTTCCAGTGGTTGATTTACTTCCCGAACAAAAGAAAATTAAACAAAAGGGAGGTACTATGCGATTAGGAGGACACCAAATATTTTTAGAGAAAAATACTATTTTATACGAAGCATATAAAAAAGAAAAGATTATAGAGCGATTCAGACATAGGTTCCATATTATACCAAAATATATTGATAATATAAAGTCAAGTCCAAAAATGATTATTTCTGCCTATGATAAAAACCGGAGAATTGTGAATGCAATTGAACTAGAAGGACATCCATTTTGCGTTGGAGTTCAATTTCACCCTGAATATAAATCTAGATTTGATAGACCTAGTCCTATTTATAATTTGTTTATTAAAAAAGTATTAGAGTATCATAAAAAAAAGTCAATATTAAAATAGTCCCAGTCAAATTGATGAAAAATTATGGATATACAAAATTTTTTTTTAAAATTGGACGAAATTGTGGAGCAAATTTCGAAAATAGAGAAGCAAAGAAATGAATTTAATAAAGTTTTAAAGTCAGTTAAAGATATTATAGATCTTAGAGTTTTACCACCCAATTTAACTAAAAATTTGTGGGGAAATAAGTTATATGAGGAAGTAAAAAGTGCTAGTTTAAGAGGATTGAAGATCGCAGGTATTGATGGTGGACTTATATCTAAATCATACCATGGACTTGACATAGTAATAATAAGAGCTGTTGCAGCAATTTTTAATTATGGAAAAATTAAGCCAATGGTAAAATATTATCCATCAGATTATCAATTCCCTATTATTAAAACTTCTTTTGATCCATTCACCAATATTGAGTCAGAATTATTTGCAAATCTTGAACGCATTAATTCAGAAATTGATATTTCGTTAGGGGTATTAAATGAACAACCAGATATAATTCTTCTTGATGGATCTATATTACCACAATTAAGAGAACGTACTGGACTCAAGGCCTCATTATCGAATAAATATAATAAAATTGTTAAAAAATATGAGAGACTTTTTGATGAATGCACAGATAGAAACATTTTTTTGGCTGGTTGCATTAAAGATACAAGGTCATCACATTTTATAAAAATTTTTATTCAACTTCTACCTATTTTAATTAAGAAATATCCTGAATTAAGAGATATTTTAAATTCCGATTACAATTATAGAAAATTATTGGCTCAAAACCGAGATAGTGATTTTTTATTTCGATTTTTGGATGTGGGAGAAAGGTCATTAATATTTGATTATCATGATTTTGCAAATAAATTACCAAGAGTATTTAGTATTTTCAATGACTATTGGGTAGATAAAATCAAAATATTTTATTTAAAGTCAGTACCATTCGATCTGCCATCTAGAATTGAAGTACTTGTCCCAGAAAGTAATAAAGAAAATATTATTAAAATGTGCGACCAAATTGCTTCAATAATTTTGCCAATATCAAACCAACATATTGAATTTGGAGTTCCTAGCGTTTTAATTGAAGCAGATGCTAGAGCTAAGATGAATGAAACAGATATAGATATAGTTTATAATTCGTTATTTGATAAATTAGGTAAAAAGTCACCATTATTATTTAAATTAAGAAGAAATAGACGCCCATTTTGATTCTAAAGTAGTATAAAATTCTTTGATGGTGCTAAATTTTAGCTATTAATTCGACTAAAATTAGTTTATTTTAAATAACTATTTTGGATAATACAAATTAAGAAAAAAATGAGGTACTGATTATTTGCCACATAAAATAGGGACTGTTATTGCTTCTTTTAATGAACCAAATGTAAACCAATTTAGGTTCGTGGTATTAGATAATGTAAATAATAAATCAAATATCCCTATTAGAAGAGGGCAATATATTGAATTAGACGAATCTGATGGAAAATTTATCGCGATAATTCAAGATGTATATAAAACTAATCGATATTTTACAAGAGCAGAATCTGTAAAAGAATATGATACCAAAACAGGGATTCAATCAATTTTTCCTACAGAGTTATGGGAATATACAATAGGAATAGCAAAACCACTTGGCTATTATGACCATGATAACTCAAATTTAGATAGAATATCTTTCCCACCATCTCCAGGAAACAATGTATATTTAGCTGATAAAGAAACGTTAAACAAATTAATAGGATTGGATACAGATAAAGGTCTAAATATGGGTAAATTATGTTTCCATGATGAAATTGATGTGAAAATAAATTTAACAAGGTTCATCCAAAAACATTTAGCAATTCTAGCAATGTCAGGCGCAGGAAAAAGCTATACCACATCAGTCCTAATTGAAGAATTATTAAACCGAAAAATTGAAGACGGAAGGATTTCGATTATAGTAGTAGATGTCCATGGTGAATATGTTTCTTTAGGAAAAAAACCAAATAATAATAATAAAAAAATTAAAGATTTATCAAATCAAGTAAAAATAATAAAAAGTCCATTTATGACGATTAATACAACATATCTTTCAGGATATCATTTTGCAAACTTCCAATCGAATATATCTTCAGCCCAAATACGAGAATTAAATAGAATCATAAATAATTATCGGCGATCACACCCAAATTGTCCTTATTCTCTTAATGACTTAATTTCAGAAATAAATGACGACCCAAAAATGAATATAAAAAGTAAGGAAGCACTATTGGGATGGTTAGACCCATTAGAACATATGCACATATTTTCAGACGAAGAAAATCCTAAGTTATTGGACCATATTGAAATAGGTAAGGCTTTAATTCTTGATCTATCAGAAACTATTAGTATCAAACATAAACAAATCCTAATTTCTTATTTTGCTGAACGACTCTTTAATTTGAGGAAAGAGAAAAAAATATGCCCTTTTCTATTAATTCTAGAGGAAGCTCACCAGTTTTGCCCCGAAGGAAAAGCCATTTCCAAGCAAATAATTGAGACATATGCGAGAGAAGGTCGTAAATTTGGCGCTTCTTTATGTTTAATTAGCCAACGTCCTGTTAGACTATCTACTACAGCTTTAAGTCAATGTGGCACACATATAATAATGCGGATCACTAATCCGTCTGATTTAGACCATATAAAAAAGTCATCGGAACAAATATCAAGCGAAACATTAGGACTTATTTCAAATTTACCTGTAGGCGAAGCATTAATCGTTGGTAACGCAGTGAATTTCCCGGTTCTCGTAAAAATTCGAGAAAAATACTCTAATACTGGTGATTCATTTTTAAATTTGGAAGAAGCTGCTAGATTATGGGAAAAAACACATTCATAACAATTTTATTTTCTCGCACCTATTAATATGTGAAAATGGCTTCTTAATTTTTAATTTTTATCTATATTAATCTAAGAAGTTAAGATGAAAACAATGGTGAGATCTTGATTAAGGTTCTGGAGACTATAAAACAATTGAGAAACGGAGATTATCATATTTTAAATTCAATTGAACGTGGCATGAAAAAATATCAATATGTGCCTTTATCTGCAATTTTTACTTATTCTGGTTATACAAAAGAAGACGTTAATTTTTATCTCAATAGACTGTTGAATTATAAACTTATCGAAATGCAAAAAAACAAATTTATCGGTTATAAATTAAAAATGGACGGATACGATTGTCTGGCTTTAAATGCACTTATAAAAGCAGATATAATAGAAGCATTTGGAAATAAATTGGGTGTTGGAAAAGAAGCAGATGTTTATGATGTTTTATTGTCAAATAGTAAAGAACGCGCAGCTGTAAAAATACACAGAATTGGAAAAACAAGTTTTCATAATGTCAGACGTTATAGAAATTATATTGAAGACAGAAGACATATAAGTTGGTTATATATATCTCGTTTATCTGCAAGTAAAGAGTTTGAGGCATTGAAAATTTTGCATAAAGGAGGCCTTCCAGTCCCAAGACCAATTTTTCACAATAGACATATTATTGTAATGAGTTTTATGAACGGAAAATTATTAGCAAATATTAATTATTTAAAAACACCGAATAAAGTTTTAAATAAAATTCTAGACTTTATTTATTTAGCATTTAAAAATTTTAATATTATTCATTCGGATTTAAGTGAATTTAATATAATGATATTAAACGAACAAAAACTATTAATTTTCGATTTTCCACAGTGGATTTCTGCCGATCATCCACAGTATTTATTTTATTTAAAAAGAGACATATTTAATATTCTAAATTTTTTTAGAAGAAAATTTAATATTATTATTGATAAAAAAGAAATTTTTGATAAATTTGAAATATAAGAATATATTACATCTATTTGGGTGGTTAATATATCATCATCAAAAAAATTGAATATTTATGCGGGAATTGATATAGAGCCAATGAATTCACCGCTAAGTAAATCACCACCCACTTATTCCCTTGCAATATTTCAAGAAGATTTATCAATTTTTGAGAAAAAAAATGTTAGAAAAAAGAAATTATTTGAGTATTTAAATAAATATAATGTAAATTATTTAGCTATCGATAACATTTTTGAATTAGTAAAAAATAATAGCGAATTATATCATATTATAAAGGATTTACCTATTGGAATAAAAATAGTCCAAGTAACCGGTAATCCTGCTATTCCAAATACTTTAAAGCCTTTGAAGATTATTGCACAACAAAATAATATAAAAACGGACTATACAAATCCACTAGAATCTGCTAAAGTATGTATAGAATTAGTAAGGAAAAAAATAGGTTATCTAATTAATCTCTATAAAGATGAAACTAAGATTACTGTCTCAACAGCAAAAATTCCAGGAAGAGGAGGACAAAGTGCAAATAGATATAAAAGAGATCTAACTGGTAGAATTTTAAATATTTCTAGAGAGATTCAAAGTTTATTAGAAAAAAATAAAATAGATTATGATTTATCTTTTAGAAAAAATGAATATGGACTAGATTATAGTC
>Ga0190360_1000312_pt1 | contig 27459 bp, 30 predicted proteins | sample 48721834_MG_FD_161271 | JGI IMG/M metagenome (GOLD analysis project Ga0190360, IMG submission 161271) | Hydrothermal vent microbial mat bacterial communities from Southern Trench, Guaymas Basin, Mexico - 4872-18-3-4_MG | ecosystem: Environmental > Aquatic > Marine > Hydrothermal vents >...
CTCCTTTCTTATGACTTAAAATAGAAGCTCAATAACAAGTATTATAATTTTAATTATAGTCTCTATGCAGGCGGGGCACGCGGATTGGGTCTTGATGATAAGACTTTTTGTGGTGTTAGAATGATTTCTTCTAAGGATATGTATTCAATGGTTATTGGCTGGACACATGTTGAACCCATGATGGGCATGATCTCCGGGATATCATTCTTTATTTGAATCTCCCAATGGCATGCCGGGCAATTATCATGGAATCTAAAATCCTGCTTGTGATTGTGTAAAAGGGGGCTTAATAAATATATTGCTAAAAAATATGTCAGTACAATAGAGAATAATATTTTATATATAATTTTATAATTATGATTCATAATATAAACACTAATATTTTAAAGTAAAACTAAGATAAATAATTTTATTCTCGAATGCAAGCATTTTCCGCCGAACCATATTAATTAAAAATAAAATATCGATCGATAGCTACATATATAATTTGAAAATACAAACACTTAGATTCTGTCTATTCATGGTAAGGGTAACATTTAAATAAAAAAGCCCTACTCTATTAAGAGTAAGGCTTCATCTGTTTAAACTTCTGCTACTTTTAAAACTCTTTCTTTGAGAAACCATACTTTTTCATCTTGTAGCGCAGAGCGGCCTCTGAAATCTTAAGAGCCCTTGCCGATTTTGTCTGATTTCCTGCATATCTGCGGAGCGACTTGCGAATCATATACTTCTCGACTTCACCCACAGAACTCGGCAGATCCATGCCATCCAAGAATTCAAAGGGATGCCTCCTCACCTCAAATGGTAAATACTCTATCGAAAGCTTATCCTCTGGTGACAGCAGTATCAAATTCTCTATGGCATTCTTCAATTCTGTTACATTACCTGGCCACTCATACTCCATAATCGACTCGAATAAAAGTGTTGGAACTGCGGGCATCTCCTCCTGCGAATCTTTAAAATGTTCGTTCATAAAGTGGTTAAAAAGAATAGGAATGTCCTGCCTCCTGTTCCTCAGTGGTGGGAGATAGATTTTGAGTTGACTCAGAAGAGCCAGAAAATCCTGCCGAAATGTCTCCTTTTTCAGTTTCTTCTCATCCGTGGCAGAAGCTATCAAGCGAATATCTATCTTTACATACTCATCCTCTGAAGGCCTTTTGAATTTACCCTCTTTAAAAATATTGAAAAATCTTTTCTGATACTCTGGATCAAGATCTTCTACGTTTTCAAGAAATAGTATGCCTCTGTTCGCCTTCTCAATAATACCGAGTTTGCGTTCAAAACCCTTCGGGCCTTCTACTCTCTTTCCAAATATCTCATCATCCGTAATCGTGTCGCCAACCGCAGGACAATTCAAAACCACAAATGGCTTCCTGACCCTTGTACTCCGATGGCGTATCTCAAGAGCCGTGTGTTTTCTTCCTGTCCCGACCTCCCCAATTATCAACACATTAACATCCGACTTGCCGGCTTCTCGTATTATTCTTCTTGCCGTCAATATTTCAGGACTCTGTCCTAATAACATAATACACCTCCTATTGCTATTCTCATCTTTAATATCTCTTTCACCTCTAATTCTCTTAAAATAAAATATAATATTTTTTTCGAATAAATCAAGATAAATAATAAATATTTTTATTTTATTCACAATTAACTTGTGGGAGAAATCGAATTCAGCAGAGTTAAAAGGTATTCTTTAGCTGAATTAACAATTTTAGCTGCTGTGAGAATAATTTGGTAGGCCTATTAGCAATAATTCAATCAATGTGGATTAAATAGATAACCTCTTGAATTTTATAGAAATCTTCTCAAAAGTAACATATAGAACCGGAATTACTGTAAGCACCATTACCGTAGATGCGATTAAACCTCCAATTGTTGCAAGTGCAAGTGCATACCAGATGTCACCAGATTCGCTTCCTAAAATCACAAGTGGAAGCAGGCCACCAATGGTAGTAAACGTTGTCATCAGGATCGGCCTCATTCTGTTTGAGGTTCCATTAATGACAGCCTCTTTAATACTTAAACCTTCCCTTCTCAATCTGTTTATATGATCAATTAAAATGATCGAGTCGTTAACAACAATTCCTCCAAGCAGTATAACACCAATATATGCAGAACGATCAAAAGATGTACCGGTCAGATAGAATATTAAAAAAACACCTGAGAGTGAAAACGGTACAGTCAGAAGAATGAGAAAAGGATGAAGAATCGACTCAAAAAGACCGGCAGTTACCAGAAATACGAGCAGAAGAGAAATACCGAGTATAAAAAAGATTTCATTCTTCTCTTTTTTGCTCATTCTATAACTTCTGCCATTATCCACACTGTACCCTGGCGGAACATGTGTTGTATTTATTATGCTCTCAATGAGACGATTACATAGCTTCTGAGGACCTCTAAACTCAAATCCAACATATCGCATGTACTGCTGATTCTCTCTCAAAATCTCCTCCATTGTCTTTCGTTTTGTTATGAGAGCAACCTCACCTAAACGTACCCCCTCTCCCCTCTTTGTTGGTATGAGCAGATTCTTTAAATCCATCATTGAAAAATCTTTATAAGTTTTAAACTTAATTGTACACCCTATCTCATCACCGCCCATTCTGACCCGCTGGGCACCAAGATTTTCCCTCAAAAAAGCACTCACATTGTATAGAACCTCCAATATTGTGATATCGTATTTCATCAACTTTTCTCTATCAATACTAAGAACAGTCTCATATGAGTTTCCATATGAATAGACATAAGCCATATCTTCATTCACATTTTTCACTCTTACATATTTCCTGAGCCTTTTTCCTATATCGTGTGCTATCTTTTTTATTCTGTCATAGTTGTATCCAAGAATCTTTATACTATTTCCCATTACCCAATAGGAAGATCCTATAGAGAATGGCTCACCAAAACCATATATTGAAACATCTATGCCCGACATCTGTGCTGCAACTCCTATCAACTCCTCTTTTAGAATATATGGAAAACTTGTGGATAGAACCTCCTCAGGGAATTTTATTCTCATGCTTGCACTTTCATCATAAACATTTGTTGAAATCTTTTCCACAAAATTTTTTTTGAGAGCTATGTTTTCAAATTTTCTAATAATCTTATCGGTGCGCTCCAGTTCTGCACCTTTTGGCAGTCTTATGCCTACATACAGGACCTCTCTTCTTCCCCAGCCCGACCATATCCTTCCCTTCGTAACATACCTGTCAAAAATATAGTATGAAAATCCAAGCAGGATGAGGAGAACAGACAATACAACTCCCCTGTGATCAACCATCCTGCTCAATGTTCGCTTAAACCATCCCAGAGGTTTAAAAACCCGAATCTTTTCGACAGCAAGTTCTTCTTCTGAAAAAAACCTTGCTGTGAGTGAAGGGGTCAGTGAAAATGCAACAACTATTGAAGAAAGAAGAGAAAAACCAACGGCCATTGCAAATGGAAGATAGTAGATGCGAAGCTCGCCTGTCATGTACAAAAAAGGCAAAAAGGCTACAACTGTTGTAAGAGTAGATGCCATTATTGGAAGCACAACCTCTTTTGTACCATGTATAGCAGAATCGATCAGCCTCTCGCCACCTCCACATCTTCTTATTATATTCTCCACAACAACAATGGCATTGTCAACAAGCATACCAAACCCAAGAGTGAGCCCAGCTAATGTGAGAAGATTGAGAGTGATTTTAAAGATTAAAAACAGATTGAGACTCATGAGAACCGAGAAAAAGATTGTGGAAATTATGATTATCGGTGAACGATATGTGTGTAAAAATATCATAAGAACAAGAAAAATAACCACAACGGAAAACAGGGATTTCTGAGCAAGTGAGGAGAGATTGTCCCGAATCTCTCTACTCTGATCATCATCAACAATCATTGTAAGGTTGGCGGGCAGCCTATCTTTAATTACATCAAGCTTTTCCATTATTCTATCTGCACAACTTACAATGTTTGTTCCGATCTCCCTGTCGATATTGATAACCACTGCAGGATTACCATTTATTCTGGAAAGGCTCCTTGCACGCCCAAAAGTATCAAAAACCTGGGCAACATCTTTGATTCTGACAACTCCACCATCCTTTGTGGTCTTGATTATAGCATTACTGATTTCATCAGCATCTTTTATTGGAGTATCTATAAATATGGACTGACGAGTTCCTCCCTGATCTATTGCACCAATATTCTCTTTCATCCCAAGCTCATTGAGCACAGCAGCAATACTGTAGAGTGAGAGTCCATATGAATCTAACCTGTGTTTATCCACAAGAATCTCTATTTCACGATCCTGTCCTCCAATCACTGTAACATTTGCCACACCCTTTATTCCTAAAAGATATGGTCTGATTCTATCGAGTGCTATACTCCGAAGATCATTTATCGTGTAAGGCCCTGTCAGGCGAATTGAAAAGAAACGTCCTGTTCTGAATTTCCTCGGCTCATATCTGCTGATAGAAGGAGGCGACACGCCGTGGGGAAGCTCTTCTCGTACCATTGATAACTTTTCACTGAGCTCCATCTTTGCAAATTCCATATCGGTTCCACGACTGAACTGAAGTGTTACCTGAGAATTTCCCTCACTTGAACTCGATGTTACTTTCTGAACACCCCTGATGGTATTTGCCACTGCCTCCAGTGGTGCTGTGACAAATGCCTCCATTACTTCTGGAGATGTATAGGGCCATGAAACAGTGATTGTCAACTGGGGAAACTCTACATTTGGAGTAATCTCAAGAGGCAGATGAGTTGCAGAAAAAAAGCCTGTGAAGAGAATGACCAGAAAAATCATTGCAATTGCAATTGGACGTCTTATCGATGTTTCTATTAGATCCATTTTCGATATATAATAATCTTAAAAAGTTAACTTCCAGCAATCCTCAGTATTGTAGCAATTAAACAATCTAAACAGCCTCCTCCCTGCTCTGTCTCCTCTCAGAAACCAGGCTGTAGAGTACTGGAATCATAATAAGGGTTAGCACCGTAGATGTAAAGAGCCCACCTATAATTGCCAGTGCCAGTGGACGTTGCAGTTCTGCACCTGCACCCAGTCCACTGGCCATTGGTGCAAGCCCAAGTATGGTTGTTACTGATGTCATCACAATTGGCCTGAACCTCTTTCTTCCAGCATCCATTATTGCCCTCCGTACAGAACTGCCCCTCCTTCTTTCCTGATTAATAAAATCTATCTTGACAATAGCATCATTGACTGCAATACCCACAAGCACAACAACACCTATCATAGAGATTACATTCAGAGACTGACCTGTCAACAGCAAAAGCCATATTGTTCCCACAGCAGCCATCGGTATTGAGAATATTATGATAAGGGGATGAATTAAAGACTCAAACTGGGCAGCCATAATCATATAAACAAGTACAATGGCCAGAATTCCTGCCCACATTAGACTTTTATACGATTGTGCCATCTCCTGCTTGGCACCACCTATTGAAATGTATGTGTCTGTACTCAGGGGAATGTCATCCATTTTATTCTCGAGCTTTCTTATCACCTGGGCGAGTGACTTTCCAGAAACATTAGCATAAAGACTTATTACCCTCGTCTGATCCTCACGATGTATCTCTACAGCACCCCTTGACTTTGATATTGTTGCCACCTCTCTCAGTGGAATACCACTGTGTCCTGTAGGAATCGTTGTATTCATCAATCTCTCAATATCCATTCTGTTGGAAAATCGAGGTTTGACTCTGATATCTATCTTCTGCTCCATCTCCTTGAATTGAGAAGCAAGATCGCCTGTTAAATCATTCTTTATGAACCTTGCTATATTTCTAACCGAGAGTCCATACATCCCTGCTCTCTCTCTATCGATAACTATCCGATATTCCGGCCTGCCCACTTCGAAGTCGGATTTTAAATCGGTTATCCCCGGCACTTCTCTACACTTCTCTTTTATCTTTTCTATAATCCCAAGAGCTTCCTCAAGCTTCTCACCGTAGACCTGAATAACTATATCTGCTTCTGTGGTACCGAGTATCTGGCTTAGCACAGTCTGACCAGTACCAAATGTAACTTCTGCAGCACTGTTTGCAAATCTTTTTCTAAGATTATCCATTATACTTTTTGTCTTAACACCCCTCTTAACACGTACACGTATCTCGGCCTTATTGAGACCCGTATTTGCCATCCCGGTTCCTATCTGCTGTCGAATTAATCCCACACTGGAAAAAACATCCTGCACTCCATCTGTTTGCATTATTTCCCTTTCCATCTGCAAGACCAATTCATTTACTGCCGATAGAGATGTACCCGGCTCCATCCGCACCTCTATCCTGAACTCTCTCTGGTCGACTCTTGGCATAAGCTCTCTCGGAAGAATAAATCCTGCACCTGCGGTTATGAAGAGTATTAGTGCCATGATGAGCAGAGCAGCAACCCTGTTATCAAGTGCTGTATTTAAAACCTTCTCATACTTCTGCATGAGGAAAGATAGTATCCTGTTGAACTGTTTGAATATTGGATTTGTAAATCTATAAAACATAGCTCCGCATCTTTTAAGAATCAGAGATATAAGACTCATAACAATCCGATAAATATATCTGATAAGTTTAAATATCGCTCCTAATACGATCCTGAAAGGAAACAGTATCCATCTTATCGGCCGCCTGTTTATGAAATCGATTTTCCCACCCCCAATCTCCTCTACATGGTCCACTTTACCATCACGCGAAAATCTTGATGCAAGCACTGGAAGAAGGGTTAATGAAACTACTAGAGAAGAAAGTAGTGCAAATGTTACTGTTATTGCCTGGTCCTTGAAAAGCTGTCCGGCAATTCCACGAACATACAATACCGGGAAAAATACTGCGATTGTCGTAAAGGTCGAAGCAGTTACTGCCATTGCTACCTCTTTTGTCCCATTCACTGCAGCTCTAACCATACCTGCACCACCTTCTCTATGGCGAAAGATGTTTTCGAGTACAACTATAGAACAATCCACAAGCATGCCCACACCAAGTGCAAGCCCACCAAGCGACATGAGATTCAGGCTCACACCAGTAAAATATAATAAAATGAATGTTCCGATTATCGATATTGGAATCGCAACAGATATACTAAGAGGATTTCTTATATCATTCATGAAAAAGAACAGTATAAAAAAGGCAAGAATACCTCCTAACACAATCGCCTGCAGAACGTTAGAAACTGCCTTTGATATGAAATCTGCCTGATCATAGGCTATGACTATTGGTATTCTTGGATACTCCATCCTCAGTTGTGATAGAACCTGCTTTACTCTTTTCGATACTCTTACGGTATTTGCGCCGGCCTCTTTGGTCAGCAGTATTCCTATGCTCTCTTCTCCATTGTAGTGGGTTATGTTCTGCCTCTCTTTGAAACCCTGTTTTACAACTGCCACATCTCTGAGATGTATTATTGAACCATCCCTTTCTCTTTTTATTACTACAGATTCCATCTCTTTTACATTCTGGAAAGAACCGATTGTACGAAGAGAGTAGCGATATCTGCCCTTTTTGATGGTGCCCCCAGGCATATCAACATTTGCATTATCAATTGCAGCCGAGATATGATCTATAGTCAAACCGAGGGCCTCGATCTTCTCTTTGTCTACATCTACCTGGACCTCTCTCTCCATTCCGCCAACCACATCGGCAAGTGCAACTCCCCTTATCTGTTCCAATCTTCTCTTGAAAACATTCCTGCTTATCTCTTTTAATGAAACAAGATCCCTTCCCGAAACAGAAAGAGCAATGATCGGCTGCTGTGAAGGATCGAGATGAATGAGTGTTGGCCTTCCAGCATCTTCAGGAAGACTCCTGCTAATTGCATCGAGCTTCTCTCTTACGTGAAGAGAGGCAAAATCCATGTTCTGTCCCCAGTTGAATTCCAGGATTATCTGGGAAAGCCCCTCTTTTGAGAACGATCTTATTTTACGAATCCCTGCTACTGTTGATACACTCTGTTCAATTGGTTTTGTTATCAGTCGCTCGACCTCCTCTGGTACTGCATTTGGAAATACAGTATACACAGTTAACTTTGGATAAGAAAGATCCGGCAGCAAATCCACAGACAACCTGCCAAGTGACACAAAACCCAAAAGAAGTATGCCCGTATAGAACATTATTACTGCAACGGGACGTCTTGTTACGAGTTCTGCAATATGCATATTTTACTAATCCAGAATTTTATTAAAATTTTAACAAATCACTTTCTTACTTTAACTGGTGCATCGTGAGCAAGCGTGTAGTTTCCTTTTGTGACTACAAGTTCTCCCGGTTTGAGATTGAACTTTGAACTCAATACTTCTTTATACATCTCATTTTCAAGACCTGTAGTCACATAACTCCACTTTGCCTTTCCATCTCTCACAATAAATACTACTTCACGCTGATCCCTCAGAACAACCGCCTCCTTCGGCACAAGGAACCTCTCCTTATATATTTTTGCTACTATCTTTACATCTGCAGACATTCCAGACTTTATCCTGTATCCTGGATTATCGATACAAATTGTTACACGACACATTCTCTTTTCCTGATCAATAATAGGATTTATCGAGATCACTTCTCCTCTGAATGTATCACCAGGAAAGGCGAGAAACTCTGCAGTTGCCTCCCGGCCGACCATGATCGATCCAATCTCACTCTCAAGAACATTTGCCTCTATTCTTATTTTTGAAAGATCTACAAGCTTAAAACACTCCCTACCACTGTTTACATACTGTCCCAAAAATACCTGCTGGTCACCAAGAATTCCTGAGAATGGGGCTCTGATTTCTGTGTTCAAAAGATTGAATCTGGCACGCCTGAGAGATATTACCGCATCATCCAGACCGCTCCTAATTGAAAATCTATCTATTCGACTCTGGGCAACAAAATCTTTTGTCACATCGTACCATATTTTGAATTTCGAAAACTCTTTCTCAGATATTTTTCCAGCCTCCTTCAAAGCCATAGCATTCTCATAACTCTGCCTCATCTTCTCTAAATATACTGGATCTGATCTGTTTGAGTCAGTATCAGAGGGCATGAGAGAGAGGGTCCCTCCTGAGAACAACTTTTCTACAAAAGATGCCTGAGCCTTCTTCAGGTTGTTTTCGGCCTCTTCCAGATCGAGACGATATCTGCTGTCATCGATCTTAAAAATCATCTCCCCTTCTTTCACCTCAGAGCCCTCTTGCACCGGAAGCTCGACTATCCTTCCACTTACTCGTGGAATTATGGTCACCTCACTCCAGGGTCTTGCAACACCAGAGGCAGATACTCTGATTATTAGATCTCCAACAAATGCCGGCCTCGCCTCAACAATCACAGGATTTATAAACTTTGATTCATCTGTCTTGAATTCTACTGTCTTATCTGCCCTGTTCCTTGCCTCCTTCCTCTTTTGAATAAAATACAATGACAGCAAAACAATAATAATTGTAGGTATTATCCATCTCAGTGAAGATTTTAAGATTTTAATAAATTTTTTCATGGCACACCCAACAATTTTTGTTTGATTAATAACAGTGATGAGTAATTATCACTAATATTATAATTTATTGTAAAAAAATCAAGCTATAAATTATAATATTTTGGAAAAATAATGTGGATAGATTAAAAAATAATTGCAGAAATGTGTGGCAGTTCTCTGAATTTATTATCATAATCGAGACCGTAACCAACAATGAATTCATCTGGTACAACAAAGCCTACATAATCTGCCCTAAATGGAATGGAACGACGAGAAGGCTTATCAAGCAGTACGCATGTCTTAAAGAGTGAGGGACTTTTCTCCTTTAGATGATGGGCAACAAAGTTGAGTGTTGTTCCCGTGTCAAGTATATCGTCTACAAGAAGCACCTGTTTGCCAGAGATTTCTGTTGAGATATCCCGTATCAGCTCAATCCTTCCGGATGGCTCGGTGCCAGAGCCATAAGATGAAACGGTCATAAAATCAAGCAGAAGAGAGAATCCGCTTCTGTAGAGTTCCCGCACAAGATCTGCCATGAAAATAAAACTCCCCTTTAGAAGACCTATCACAACCAGATCTTTCTTTTTAAAATCTTTGATTATCAGCTCAGCAAGAGATTTAACGCACTCTCTTATTTGAAACTCATCATATAGAAGCCTAAGGTTCATCTCGCATTTCCAAATCTATTATTCCCGATTCATTTATTATCCTTATACCACTGTTCAACTCCATGGATATCTCGTTCAGGTAATCAATTATTCTCTTTCTGCCCCTTCCATAAACACTCCGCGGCTGAAAATTTACCTTATAGTTATTCACATAAATTGGAATCAAATGGCATGACAAAGTGTTGTATCCAAACCGTACTTTCAACAGCATTCCAAAATCAACATTTTTACTGTAAGATCCAAAAACATAATTGCCGAGACTGTATGCTATCAAACGGTTATTGTATATCTCAAATCCCTGGACAACATGGGGATGATGTCCGATGACAAGATCGGCTCCATATTCCACTGCCTTATGGGCCCAGTATCTCTGGTATCCCTTGGGCCGATCCATGAGTTCGCCACCCCAATGAAAGGAAACAACCACAATATCTGCCTCCTCCCTCTTCATCCTCTCGATTCGGGCCCTTAATCTTTTATTCATTGGAAACGCAGTTCCACATTTTTTTGAGGATGCCCAGAAATCTGACGGGTACGTTAGTGAGTATGCGAGAAATCCAACCCTCCAACACCCTTTTTGTACTACGACCCCCTCCTCTGCACTCTCCAAATCCCTGCCTGCGCCACAGGAGGAGATATTCAATCTTTTGAGAACATTCAATGTGGAATAAAGCCCCTCATATCCATAATCCAAAATATGATTGTTTGCCAGAGTCAATACATCGAAACCAGCCCTTAATACACCATCTGCATAATCTGTTGGTACCTTGAATCTATATTTCTTCTTTTCAAAATATGTTCCACCTTGTGTAAAAGGAGCTTCCAGATTTGCAACAGCAAAGTCGGCATTCAATATATAATTACGAGTGGAATCAAATGGATAGTCGACTCCCCTCTTATCAATTATAGGAAGAGCACTTCAACCCATCATCAAATCTCCTGCAGCAATAATCACAACAAACTCCGAAGAATCATCAGGGACTCTCTCGATACAAAAAGCCCTGCTATTTACATAACAGGAAAAGAGAAACAAAATGGAAAATATATTAACTAAAACTTTCAACATCTAACAAGGGAAAAAAGTGAAAATCAAGATCTCTTTTTACTCTTTGACTCATCTTTTTTAGGGGTCTGAGCCTTTGGTTTTGCCGGTGCAGGAGGCTTCTTCTCTGCTGTCTTTTTCTTTTGTGATGTCTCCTTCTTTATCTTCTCAATCTCGGTCTCCTTTGCCTTCAGATCTGCCTTGAGTTGCTTAATCTCTGCAACAATCTTTTTTATCCTGTCACTCGTGCCAACATCTGTCTGTTTCTTCTTTTCAAAGAGTTTGTATACCTCCTGTCCAAGAGTCGAATACTTCTTCTCCAGGCTTCTCTTGATATTGAGAATATCAACCTTTAACTTTCCTATTCTTGTGTACTCCTCTGTCTTCTCTGCCGCAACAGAAAGACCATCTTTAAGACTCTTTTTAATATTATCCCATATTGATGCTCCCATGAAGACTCCTCCTATATTGATAAATTGGTCTGTTGATAAAATAAAAAGGGGACTCGAAAAAATCAAGTCCCATCTTCTTTCAATGACTTTTTATTGGAATTAATTAAAGCTACTCTTTTGGAGAATCGACGAGTTCTACTGAAATCTTTTTGCTGCTTCCCATATAGGCCCAGACATCGATTATATTAACATCGATTATCTTTCCCTGTTCGCCATCAAATGGAAGGTAATCATTTGTGGGAAATTTAGGTCTCATGAAGATATAGGTGGAATCTGGCTCTATGCAGCCCAGCTTTTCAAACTCATACCCTATATCATTTAGCTCATAGGTCAGATCGTCTGTTCTGAAATAGATTACATGTTCGAGCCCATCTGGAGGTCCCTGCATGTGGGCGATTCCGTAAAACTCCAGTGCCTCTGGCTGAAAATTATACACAGTGATCTTAAACTTAACAACATTGACCTTTGTTGCCTCAAGCCCTGAAAAAGGAGGAGTAGCCGGAACATAATCTGTCCCTATATGTTCAATAAACACCTGTTTAGGAAGGAGGCTATCTTTAGGGGGATTCGATGGATAATTGCTGCAGCCAGCAATTAGAACCATTAGCACTACTATCAATCCTCTCTTCATGGTAATATCTCCCCATATGTGGTAAATTTTTCCTTATATAAATAGATCATAAAATTCCATAAGTATCTAATAAATAATAATCTTACATGCAAACACAAGAACCGTTTTAAAATAGACTGCAAATTAGATACCACATGGGAAATTATTACAGAAGTTTAAAATCTGGATATTTAACCTTACAAAAACCGCCGGATTTTGTTGTCCAGCGGCCTAAGGTGAGGGAGGAGAAAAATGATGTATATCTAATCAGAATCTAACTTTTATAAGTGCAATTGTTATACCACTCCAATCCAAATTTTTCGAACCTGTATAATCTATTGTTATTATTAAAGCGAGCCTGTTTGGGAAAAATTGTTTATTAAATGGATATCCACGAAATGGCCGATTATCAACCAAAAATATTTTCAGGGTGGCTGTTTGTAAACAGCCGTTTCACATCAGACCAGAATTTGCTTGACTGTTGGCGATTAATTTTGTATCTTGTTACGAGCATATGCTCATAATATAGTTTGTAACAATGTAGAACCTATTATGATATATATAAGGTTTAAATCATGATCATTTCAATTGCAAGCGGAAAGGGTGGAACAGGAAAAACTACTGTTGCCACAAACCTTGCCTCCTCTATTTCAAACAGCAGTATTACTTTCATCGACTGTGATGTAGAAGAACCCAACAGTCACCTCTTCCTCAGACCTGCTGTGGAAAAAGAACAGACATGCCTGACATTCATTCCGAAGGTCGATACAGAAAAGTGCACCCTTTGCGGCAAATGTTCAGAGCTGTGTCAATTCAAGGCCATAGTAAAAATTGCAGACACTATGCTTGTATTTCCTGAACTGTGTCATGGATGTGAAGGATGCAAATTGATCTGTCCGGTAGATGCAATTTCGGACGACCAGAAACAGATCGGTACGATATCGGTGGCAACCTCAGGCAGGATTCGTTTTGTAGGCGGAAGGCTCAAAATCGGAGAGGCCCTTTCTCCACCACTTATCAGGGAGGTCATACAGACAGCATTAAAAGAAAATAAATCCGATATAAATATTATCGATTCGCCTCCGGGTACTTCATGTCCTGTGATAGAATCTATTAAGGTATCAGATTTTGTTGTTCTTGTAACAGAGCCCACTCCCTTTGGACTAAACGACCTCAGGCTGGCCGTAGAAACCGTCAGGGTTCTTGGAATTCCGTTCGGAGTTGTCATAAACAGATCAACAATCGGGAATAACAATATCACCAAATACTGTGATGAACAGTCAATTCCTATCCTCCTCGAGATACCAGACGACAGAAAGATTGCCGAGGCCTACTCAAGGGGATATCTAATTATTGATCATCTCCCCCAATACAAAAGCCATTTTGAGCTCCTATTAGATAATATAAAAAAGATCAGCGATTCCGATAAGGAGTAGTAGATAGATGAAAGAGATAGTGATAATAAGTGGAAAGGGCGGAACAGGTAAAACAACAATCACCGCCTCCCTCGCATCCCTGATTCCCGATAAGGTTATTGCAGACTGTGATGTTGATGCTGCAGATCTTCATCTTCTTCTCGATCCAGAGATTAAGGAGAGAAACGACTTTTATGGCGGTGTAAAGGCCTCAATAGATCTCGACAAGTGTACGGGCTGTGGCAGATGTCTGGAAGTATGTAGATACGATGCAATATCTTCCGATTTTATAGTAAACGATATTAACTGTGAGGGATGCGGAGTATGTCCCTATTTTTGCCCTGAAGATGCCATAACTCTTATCGACCGTCACTCGGGAGAATGGTATATCTCTGAAACAAGATTCGGACCAATGGTCCATGCAAGACTCGGAATAGCAGAAGAAAATTCTGGAAAGCTGGTCAGCCTGATCAGGCGCCAGGCAAAAACCATTGCTGAGGATAGAGGGTTTGACACGATCCTTATAGACGGGTCGCCAGGAATAGGGTGCCCGGTAATAAGTTCTATCACAGGTGCATCAATAGTTGTTGTTGTTACAGAACCAACCATATCCGGAATACACGATCTTAAAAGAGTCATATCTTTAAACCAGCACTTCAAGATAGAATCTGTAGTCTTAATCAACAAGTCGGACATAAACGAAGAGATGACAGGAAAGATAAGAAAAAGAGCTGAAGAACAGGGGATCGAAGTAATAGGTATGATTCCCTATGACCCTGTTGTCACAAGGGCAATGGTTCATAAAAAGACAGTTGTAGAATTTACAAACAGCAAAGTGGCAATGGAAATCATCAAGGCAGGAGATGTGATTTTTAATAAAATAAGATAATAAAGGAACTATATACAGCTTTCAGCGTTATGTATTAAGATATGTTTTGAGTATATGTTCAAAACGAGGTTTTTATGCCCCGACCAAAAAAATGCCGATGGATAAGCGCCCGACCAGGTGCTTCATTTTTCAAGCCACAGGGCATTCCGCTCAGAATGCTCGATCAGGTTTGTCTGGAGATGGATGAACTTGAGGCAATTCGCCTCGCAGATCTTGAAGGTCTCAGTCATGAACTCGCGGCAAAAAAGATGAATGTATCGAGAGCAACTTTCGGGCGAATAGTTGCAGGTGGCAGAAAAAAAGTAGCAGAAGCCCTCGTTGTAGGAAAGGCAATACGAATCGAGGGAGGAGAGGTAGAGCTGCGTCCTCCCCTTCCGATAGACTGGCCAGGGGGGCCTCATGGACGTGGAAAGGGACCATGGTTTTAATCTGAGGAACCGCAACCGATGAAGAACAGAGAAGAAGATATATTCGAGAGGCTTGAAGCCTACTTTATGGGTCAGGCTTCTGAACGATTTTCAGAAAAAGTAATCTCGCTTGCCTATGATCCTATAAATGTTGGAGAAATAAAAAATCCTGATGGTCTCGGATTCATCAAAGGCCCATGCGGAGATAGAATGGCAATCTTTTTAAAAATTACAGAGGGAAAAATCTCGGAAGCAAAATTTCTTGCCGACGGATGCGGAGCCACAATAGCATGCGGCTGTGCTGTAACAGATCTGGCCATTGGGAAGAGCCCCATAGAGGCAGAATCGATAAATGTTCTGGAGATACTGAGATATCTAAATGATCTTCCAGCTTCCCATGAACACTGTGCAGTACTTGCAGTGAATACTCTCAAAGAGGCTTTAAAAAACATGAAAAAAAATAGGTAGTTTAAAAATAAGGAGGTAAATCATGCCAAGAGGAGATGGAACAGGCCCCATGGGAATGGGACCAATGACAGGTAGGGCGGCCGGCTACTGCGCTGGCTACTCGGTGCCGGGATTCATGAATCCCTATGGAGGAAGATTTGGTGGAGGATTTGGCAGAGGAAGAGGATTTGGATGGAGAAGATGGGCTGGTTTTCCTTCGGCCTACCAGTATCCTCTTCCCTATGGAACAGGCTTTACTCAGGATCAGGAGATCGAACTCCTTCAAAATCATGCGAAGATATTGAAAGATCAGCTCGAGAACATCGAAAAACGGATCTCAGATCTTGAGAGCAAGTCAGCCAAAGAGGCATAGTAGTTCATGAGGATCCCGGTGTTAGTAAAAACGCCGGGATCCAAAAAAAAAATTAAAAATGAGGATTAAAAGGCATGCCGACCTATGAATATGAATGCACCGTATGCGGACACCGATTCACAAAATTTCAATCAATAAATGATGAGCCCGTAAAAAAATGCCCTGAGTGTTCTGGTAAGGTTAACAGGTTGATCTCTGGCGGAATGGGTGTGATATTCAAGGGCTCAGGATTTTATTCCACAGACTACAAGAAAAAGAGCAGCGGTGATTCATGCTGTAGTCAGGGAAATCAGTGCGAAAATCCAAAACGCTGCTGTGGAAGATAATCTGCAGGCTGGATTATACCATGTCTGTATCTATTGATAAAAATATCTGCAGGGGATGTGGAGTATGTATAGAAAGCTGTCCTGCTGGTGCCATCAAAATGGAGAGAACTATTGTTGTTGACCCAGAAAAATGTACTGAATGCAGCAGATGTATGAATGCCTGCCCATTCGGTGCTATCACCTTACAGAACAACTCTCCTGCTGACAGACCGCATTCTCATTCTGAATCAGCACAAATATTTCTTCCAAATAGTACCAGAATCAAAGTCCAGAAACCCCTGCAACCGGATAAATCTTACAATGATTCGCTAAACGACCTTCGTGCTCAAAAGGAGAATCTCGAGAGACGCCTTGAAGAAGTTCAGAAGAGAATTGACAGATTAAAACATTGTTTAAAATAAAGAAAGGAGGCATATTATGCCAAGAGGAGATGGAACTGGTCCTGCAGGACAGGGCCCTGGAACAGGAAGAGGAATGGGAAGGGGAGGCGGAGGTAGAGGAAGAATGGGCGGTAATCGCCCTGGAGCAGGTCCTGGCGGAAGCTGTGTATGTCCAAGCTGCGGTGCAAAGGTAGTCCACAAACAGGGAGAGCCTTGCTATACAATCAGCTGTCCCCAATGTGGAGCAAAGATGATGAGAGAATAGAGGAGAAAACATATGAAGATAGCCATAACCTCTCAGGGAACCGATCTGAATGCAGAAATCGACCCTCGCTTTGGCAGATGTAGCTACTTTATCATCTACGATACTGAAAAGGAAAATTATGAGGTAGTTGAAAATTCGAGCATAAATCTTGGTGGTGGTGCAGGAATCCAGGCAGCCCAGACAATCTCTGAAAATGGAGTGAGAGTTCTGCTCACAGGCAATGTAGGACCAAACGCTTTTCAGACACTTTCTGCTGCATCCATCGAAATATATACCGGCCTGAGTGGAAAAATTTCAGAAGTTGTAGAAAAGTTCAAGAGTGGGAACTTGGAAAAGAGTTCTGCCCCATCGGTGGATTCCCATCACGGTTTGAACAAATCGCAGGCTTCGGTATCGGCCCAGGTGTCGAAAAAACGAATAGCAGTCGCCTCAGAAGATGACAGGGGGCTCGAATCAAACGTAAGCGCTCATTTTGGAAGATGCCCCTACTACACAATGGTCGAAGTCGAGGGTGACAGGATCGTACTCAGCTATAAGGTAGAGAATCCCTTTTTTCATGCACATGGACAGCCCGGTCAGGTTCCAACATTTATCCGTGACCAGGGATCCAATGTTATAATAGCCGGAGGCATGGGCCAGCGTGCCGTTGAATTTTTTAACCAGTTTGGAATAGAGGTAGTAACGGGTACAGCAAGAAAGGTAAACGATGTCGTGAACCAATACATTCAGGGAAGAATAAAGGGCTATACCCCCTGTGACCACGAACATGAACCTTGTGATTGATTAACCCAATCTATGGAATAAAAATTAAGGGAAAGGAAATAGTCTCTATGAATAAGGATCAGGAAAAAGTTAAGACAATGGAAGAACAGAACCGCCGAATCGACGAAAATTTAAAAAAGATAAAACACAGGATAGTCATATTCAGCGGCAAAGGAGGAGTCGGCAAGAGTACAGTTGCCGTGAATTTAGCCTACTCACTCACGCTTAAGGGGCTTAAAGTCGGCCTTTTAGATGCAGACATCACAGGGCCAAACATACCAAAAATGATCGGTCTCAAAGGATTTCCGAGAATCGACCCGGAAGAAAAAAACATTCTTCCCCAAGAAAAAGACGGGTTATATGTTATCTCTATCGCCCCAATGGTTCCTCAGGATGCTCCTGTCATCTGGCGTGGGCCGCTGCGATCCGGCGCAATTACTCAATTTCTATCAGATGTGGTCTGGGGAGATCTTGACTTTCTACTTGCAGATCTTCCACCCGGCACAGGAGACGAGGTCTTGACTACTGCTCAGAAAATGATTCCTCAAATGGCAATAATAGTAACGACTCCGCAGGAGGTATCCCTGATAGACTGCCGAAGGGCAGTAAACATGGCAAAGAAGCTGAATATCGGGAAAATAGGCGTTGTGGAAAACATGTCGGGTCTTCTCTGTCCGCACTGTGGAAAAGAGATTGATCTGTTCGATTCTGGCGGTGGTGAAAAGATGGCAAACGAGATGGGGGTCACATTTCTTGGCCGAATTCCCATTGAGATCGAAACTCGCAAAGGAGGCGATTCGGGAAATCCTGTTGTCCTCTCAAACAAGAAAAGCGGTACTGCCGACTCGTTTGCTCTGATTGCAGAAAATACAATAAAACTCGTATCACTGTGATGAAAAATGAGCAGACAAATGGAAAATAAAATTCATCAGAAAAAACAACCTCTCCCAACATGCGACCTGTGCAAATCGAAAAAATGTAGGGAGGGAGAAGACTGCTTCTCCATGTCCAACCAGATAGTTTCAGAATATACAGGAGATAGACTCAAACTTGCACGAGTCTCATCTATGATCGAGGGCAGATACTATATGAAAAAGACCCGTCTGGAGGAGATAATTCTTTTTTCAAATGAAATGGGATACAAGAGGCTTGGGATCGCATTCTGTATTGGACTTTCCGATGAGGCAAGTATGCTTGCCAAACTTCTCAGAGACAAATTCGAGGTCGTTTCTGTATGCTGCAAGGTTTGCGGAATAGAGAAAAGTTATTTTAACTTCGAGAAAATAGATCCCGGAAGTGCTGAGTCGATGTGCAATCCAATAGGCCAGGCAATCCTTCTCAATAGTGCAGAGACCGATCTAAATATCATCTGCGGACTTTGCATTGGTCACGATATACAATTCACACAATTTTCAAAGGCTCCTGTAACAACCTACATCGTCAAAGACCGCCTGCTTGCCCACAACACTGCAGGCATGCTCTACTGCGGATATTTGAAAAAAAGAGTCCAAAAAAACGGCAGGAGAGAGAAATGACAGAAATAGTATCTGTTATCAAACATTCATTAATGATAACAACGTTTGTCTTTGTAATGATGCTGATAGTAGACTACATCAATGTCATCACATCAGGACGGTTATCGGTTTTAATGAAAGGAGGAAAATGGCGGCAGTACATGACAAGCTCCTTTTTAGGTGCAACTCCTGGCTGTCTCGGATCATTCATGAATGTCTCATTCTATGTACATGGACTCATAGGTTTCGGGGCGATCGTGGGAGGAATGATTGCAACATCTGGGGACGAGGCCTTTGTCATGCTTACCCTCTTTCCTGGAAAAGCGCTTATCCTCTTTGGACTTCTGATGATAATGGGCATTATATTTGGGTTTGTAGCCGACAGGATCGCAAGTGTTCTTAAAATCACACCGTGCCAGGAGTGCGACCTTCAACAGATACATACAATCGAAACCTGTCAGTGTTTTGATAAAACCGAGCTTTCCAAAAACTTTTTTAATATATCCATCCAACGAGCAGTACTTGTTCTCGGTACAGTTATTATCATTGTTGCACTGACAACAGGGATCATCGGACCCGAGGAGTGGAACTGGGAGAAAGTCACACTGACGATTCTCGTGGCTGTGGCTGCAGTCATTGTGGGAAGTGTACCCAATCATTATCTCAGAGAACACATCTGGGATCATATTGTAAGAAAACATCTTTGGAAAATCTTTCTCTGGTCACTACTTGCACTCTTTGTTATAAACATTGGGTTAGAACACTGGAACCTGGAATCCTTTATCAAGAGTCACATGGGGTGGGTGCTCATCATCAGTGGTATTGCCGGAATCATCCCTGAATCCGGTCCGCACATGATTTTTGTCATAATGTTTGCTCAGGGTCTAATCCCATTCTCTGTGCTTCTTACGAGTTCTTTTGTTCAGGACGGCCATGGAATGCTGCCGCTTCTATCCTATTCAGTAAGGGATTCTGTGATGATCAAGGCCTTTAATCTTGTTTTTGGACTCGTGGTCGGTGGACTGCTCTTCGCAATCGGATGGTAGACAGGAGTCGGAATAGATATGATAATATTCGGCCCAGTTCCATCCAGAAGACTCGGAAGAAGCCTTGGAATAAACAACATACCATACAAGGCATGTACATATTCATGCATCTACTGCCAGCTTGGAAAAACCAAAAAGTTAACTGCAGAGCCTCAGCAATATTACGATCCAGAACAGATTCTTACCATGACAGCAGATTCAGTAGATAAATTACAAGAAAATAAAGAGCATATAGACTACATCACCTTTGTTCCTGATGGAGAACCCACTCTCGATATTAATCTTGGAAGAGAGATAGAGCTGCTCAAGGGGCTTGGGATAAAAGTTGCCGTGATAACAAATTCCTCTCTTATATGGAGAGATGATGTGCGGCAAAGGCTTTCAAAGGCCGATCTGGTATCTTTGAAGGTAGACTCATTAACAGAACAGTCGTGGCACAGAATCAACAGGCCGCATCCTCTTCTCAATATCGATGATATTAAAGAATCTATGATCTCATTTGCAAAGGATTACCGCGGCACCATTATAACAGAGACCATGCTTGTGGGCGGAATAAATGATGACTTAGAAGAGATAAAAAGGATAGGTGAATTCTTGTTAAAGCTCAGGCCCAAAACCGCATATCTCTCTATTCCAACACGTCCTCCAGCAGAAAAATGGGTCAAGAGTCCGAGTCCTGCCCTACTCGCCCAGTCATTTAAGACTCTAAAGGATTCAGGCCTCTTTCCAGAATATCTAACAGAATACGAGGGAAATCTTTTCTCGAAAAGAAATGACCTCAGAGAAGACCTTTTAAGCATTACTTCAGTCCATCCCATGCGCGAGGAGGGTGTTAGAGAATTTCTGTTAAAAAATGACGGTGACTGGTCACTGGTAGATGAACTCATTAGAGACGGGCTTATTGTTAAAAAAGAATATGATGGGAAGATCTTTTATCGCAGAAGATTTTCAGGGAATGACAAAAAACTTTAAAAGAGGAAAAATGAAAAACAAAAAAGAGAATAAACTAAAAAGGCTGGCAAGATCATTCTACGGTGCATTAAAGAGCCTCGGCTTTGCACTGCCTGCCATTGTAGTAGTGATTCTTTTAACCGGTCTTTTCAGGACATTCATCTCAAAAAAGATGATAGTGTCGATATTCAGTGGACATGGACTGCTCGATACACTGGTTGGATCAATATCAGGCAGCATATCTGCAGGCAACCCGATCACAAGTTATATAATCGGAGGAGAACTTTTAAAAAACAGTGTGAGCCTCTTTGCAGTCACCTCATTCATTGTGGCATGGGTCACTGTGGGAATAATCCAGCTCCCTGTGGAGTCTGCATTCCTCGGTAAAAGATTTGCCGTTGTGCGAAACGGCGTAAGTTTTATCCTCTCTATTCTCGTATCGATTGCTACGGTACTGACATTGAGGACAATCTCATGAAAAACAATAAACCTGAAAACGCAAAGAAAAAAACCAGAAAGGGAAATTACAGGTACTACCTTCTCCTCGCCAGCCTCTTCCTTTATGCGATCCTTTTTATTTTAAAACCAGAAGATACACTGAAGGCAATGAAGACTTCCCTTGCCACATTGATTCAGATCGTTCCGATCCTTCTCGGAGTCATACTTTTCATGGGAATGTTCAACTACTTTATAAATCCTAAAAAACTTTCATATTATCTCGGAAAAGAATCCGGAGTCAAGGGATGGTTTCTTGCAGTATCTGCAGGAGTTTTAAGCCACGGCGCAATTTATGTGTGGTACAGCCTGTTAAAAGAGTTGAGGGAACATGGAATGAGGAGCGGTCTGGCTGCAGTCTTTCTGTACAACAGGGCAATAAAGATTCCCTTCATACCAGTCATGGTATATTACTTTGGAATCAAGTATGTAATTGTACTGCTTCTCTATATGATAATCTTGTCTGTGTTAGAAGGAAAAATTGTGGAGGTATTAATAGATGAAAAAACTCACTAATATTAACTTCATCATCGATGCAATTCTATTCATCATTGTAATGGCAATGGGTGGAATCGGATTTCTGATGAAATTCATACTTATCCCCGGTACTGAACGCTGGGATGTCTATGGAAGCAATGTTGAGCTCAAACTCTGGGGATGGGACAGACACCAGTGGGGGTCTCTTCATCTCATTCTAGGATATGTTTTCCTCGCTCTTCTTCTGCTTCACATCATCCTCCACTGGAATCAGATCAAATGTATTTTCAATAATATGGTTAGAAGAAGGGCTCACAGAGTAATCATTACACTTATCTTTTTAATATTGAGCCTTGTTGTTTTTCTCTTCGCATTCTTTGTTCCATTTGACGTAATTGCTGTTGAAAGCGGGCAGGGAAGGAAAATAGAACCCCAAGACCAAATTAAAACGCACTCCCAGCAGTCAATAAAAGATTCGCAAGAGAAATCATCAAGAAGCAGTGGAAAACAGAAAGGTCAAAACAGGACTGTAATGGTCAATGGATCAATGACCCTTGAAGAAGCTGGAGAAAAATATCGAATACCTGCAGACACCCTTAAAAGATTGCTCAACATCCCGCCCGAAACATCCAGTAGCCAGAGACTCGGAATACTGAGAAAAATGTACGGCTTTCGCATGAGCGATGTTGAGCGCTCAATCGAAAAATATATAGAATCAAAAAGAGAGTAAAAAATTGAGCTATGAAAATAACCATAATATATGACAACACACAGCATCAGGAAGAGCTTCAGCCCGACTGGGGTTTTTCAGCTCTTGTTGAACTCGATAACAACTCTAAAATACTATTCGATGCAGGAGCAGATGGCTTGATCCTTCTATCCAATATGGAAAAACTCGGAATAGATCCTAAATCAATTAGTACTGTATTCATCTCCCATGCACATTACGACCATATAGGTGGACTTTCAACTTTCCTCAATACCAATAATGATGTAAGGGTATTTGTACCTGTTTCACTAAAGGGAATCCACAGAGCAAGAGAGGTGATCTCCATAGTAGGTCCAATGGAAATAGGCGAAAATCTATTCTCAACAGGCGAGCTGGATAGAATCGAACAGTCTCTTGTTGTAAGAATCGAAAAAGGAGTCCTGCTCATAGTTGGCTGCTCGCATCCTAAGATGGAACACATCTTCAGTGCCGCCGAACAATATGGAAATATTCGCGCAATAGTTGGAGGCATGCATGGACTGAGGAAATTTGATCTGTTCAGAGATTTAGAGCTCATCTGCCCCACACATTGCACACAGAACAAGGATGAAATAGAATATATGTTTCCTAAAAAGTATATAGAAGGCGGAGCAGGAAAGGTTATATCATTTTAATCCTGATATCATAGAAAGGAGCAAACCATGAAAAGAATTGGCATTATCATTTGCGCAAGATATCAGTCGTGCGGAGGAGGAAAATGCCTGAGGTCAATGCGCGAACATGTTGGTGCTTTCTCTATTTATCCAGAAGATGAAAAATTAGAACTCGTTGGTTATTCATACTGCGGAGGTTGTCCAGGGGGAAATGTGGAATATGTTCCTGAAGAGATGATAAACAATGGTGCAGAAGTAATCCACCTTGCAACAGGACTAGTTGTGGGATATCCTCCGTGTCCGAGGATAAGACAATTTAAAGAATTCATCGAGTCAAATTATAAAATTCCGGTTGTCATTGGAACACATCCAATTCCCCTGAAGTACTGGGATGCACATAAGAAGCTCTCATTCTGGAAAAAGATGAAAATGGAAAAGATTGCTACAACCCTTATGGAAGAAGATAAAAAAATCATGGAAGCATATAATTAATAGATACTCATCTTACTATCACCATGAAAGGAATGAATAATGGAGATGAAAAATCTTAAACTATTCGAGAAAGACCTCGATAGATGCATTCGCTGCGCTTACTGTTTCGAAGGATGTCCTGTATATAAAGAACTTGAATGGGAAACAGACAGTCCGAGAGGCAAAATGGTAATTGCCTATGGACTGCTTACAGGAGAATTAGAGGTTTCAGATTATGTTGTTGAAAAACTTTTTCAGTGCACATTTTGCAAGGATTGTATAGAGAGATGTTCTGCTCATGTTTCAGTACCAGATATTATTGCAGCAGCACGTAGCGACCTTTTTAATGAGGGCTATTCATACAACTCTCATAAGTCTCTTCTGGATAAAATCGAAATGAGCGGAAACATCTTTGGTAAAAGGCTCGAATCACCACCAACGGATGGAGAGAAGACAGTGCTGCTTGGCTGCAGACTTCTCGACAGGAAATCGGACGCACAAAAATACCTCTTAATTCTCGAAAAACTTGGCATAAAACCAAAAACCTTTGATGAGACCTGCTGCGGAATGCCATTTGCCGTTCTTGGCGATAAAAATGGTTTTTCCAGACAGCAGGATAAATTCACTGAATCGATACCAGACAGAAAGGAAGAGATACTCTGCGTCTGTACAACATGTGCATTCTTTATTCAAAAAAAATATCCCGATTTAAGGTCAAAATATATCATAAATGAAATTATTGAAAGATTATCTAAATTTAAAAATAACATAAAAAAATTAAACATGACAGTTACATATCACGATCCGTGCAATGTTGCAAGAGGCCTTGGCATGGTGGATCAGCCCAGATGGCTTCTTGAAAAGATCGGAGTCAATTTGGTAGAGATGGCAACTTATGGAATGGAGGCAGAGTGCTGTGGTGGCGGAGGAGGTGTGCTTGTTACAGATAAAAAGTTATCGGAGGCCATGGCCGATCATCGGATAAGACAGGCAATCGAAACAGGTGCAGAATATCTTGTAACTCTCTGCCCAACCTGTGAACTAAACCTCCACAATGCGGCAGAAAGGGCTGGGGGAAAACTAAAAGTTAAAAATGTGCTCGACCTTGTATACGATGCACTTGTTTGATATTCTTTGTAAAGTTTATCATTAGGATGCCATCGCTTTAAACGATGGCATCCCTTCTCATTGAAAGAATTCAAAACCTCTACATAATTCTCAAGTAAAGGGAAAGTCCCCTCATTAATATGAGGGGACTTAAAAAAATGGGATGATTCTCCCTTTCATGATTCATCATGTCCGCTTGAAACTCAATTCATTATTTTGGCTGTGACCACTGTGATCAAAGAACCATCCCCAACCCCACCCCTATAAACACCAAGAATCATCTTGCTGCCGTCGGGAATATTGACGGTAGTTGATATCTTACTATGCATGGGTGCGACAACATCTACGGTGAATTTATTCAGGCGAATAATATCGCCATTTATTTCCAGACCACCACTGATTTGAAAACTCGGCTGGCTATTCCTGTATGTCATGTTTACCGAAGTTTGAATCGTTGACCCTTCCAGCCCAATGCCATCTGCCTTACCAATGATTTCATAATCTGTGAATTTGAAAACCGATTTTAGTTGAGAGGCAAGTTCTTTTATTTCATCCGGCAACACAACCTTTTTGCCTCCGTTACCTTTAGCCCTGACCAGAAGAACTTCGACCCAGATCTGTTTAAGTGGAACATCATACTGTTGGATAATCTTTTCTATTTTCGCCAGCTTCTCCTGATTCGTATAGACCGTTATTGTCTTAAGCGCTTTTGAAACAGAAACCCTGTCGGATCCTGATGCATCACTCAGAAAGGGTTTTATTAATTCATATATCTCTCTGACGCCACGGTTCTTTATCTGATATGTTCGCGTTTCGTATTTAACATCTGAATATGAAGATCCTTGTTTCATGGTGACAGTTATATCCTTCTCCTTCTCCTCCTGAACTAAAACAACCGTTTTTAAAACGTTCCGGTATCCTTTTTTCTCAAATAGAACATTGAGTACTCTATTCTTCGGTAGCATTTCTGCTCTGAACTCGCCTTTTTTATCCGAGACTGTAGCAATGGTATTTTTTTCATCAAACCCGACAATTCTAATCCGCACAATCACATCACTAATTGGTTTTTTTGTTTCTGTATCAAGGATTTTACCCTTTATTGTCCCAAAACCTGTTACTTGTGCCGTTCCATTATTCATATTACTCAGCATACAGATCAAAGCCAGACTGATAATGATTATCTTTTTCATTGCGTTTCCTCCTCTAAAGTGATTTTTCTGTAGTTAAATCTTTCTGAAACAACCAGACGATCTTTAGTTTCGGATCGCCGGTCTCTATGGTCATGACCGTTGTGTTTGGAGTGTAAACCTCCTCCACTGTTGGCAGACTGACCTGAATGGATTCATCCGGCAAATCCATGTGTTCAGGTAGCCTATGGATTTTAAAAATAAAGAGTAACAGTGCAGCAGTCGCTGTAAGGCCGGCCGCAGCCAAAAGCTGCCACCTCCTTCCTCTCCATAAGGACTGATGATCAACCACCGAAGACTGCCTTTCACGCGGCAGCCTGTAGATGATCTCATGCCAGATATCCTTATGCACCAGTTGCTCTCTCTCCCGGCGCAGAACACGCACCGCAGCGTCTGAAACCGCAGATAGAGTATCCGCTTCTTCCTGACACAACCTGCAATGTCTCAAATGGCATCTTACAATCCACGACTCAAGACCTGAAAGCTCGCCTCCAACATAGAGGGGAAGTCTTTTCCTCATCCATCTGCACTGCTTCATTAAATCTCTCCTTATGCTCTTAACACTGCAAGCCACTCTTTCTCTTCACCAATTCAGGATAATGTTTCTGCAATTCTCTCTGCAGACCCCTTCTGGCATGGTGAAGATGGCTCCTTACCGTACCCTGAGGGCAGTTCATAATTTCAGCAATCTCTTTGCAGGAGAATCCTTCTACTTCCTTCAGTATAAATGCCGTCTTATACACATGATTGATCCTGTTCAGACTTTCCTTCACCTTCTCCTCGAGGTCAAAATTGTCAAGTGCAATTTGCTCATGCCCGGTCTGAAATGATTCTGTAACTTCCTCAAGTGAGAGCGCCCTAAATCGACGCTGCTTCCTGAGCCAGTCATAGCTTGCGTTAACCACTATCCGATAGAGCCATGTATAAAATTTGTTCTGGAAACGAAAGCCGGGAAGATAGGTATAGAGTCTGATAAAGACCTCCTGAGCCACATCCCGTGCGTCCACGGGACTGGAGAGGATGTTACAGGCCAGGGCAAGCACGCGCTGCTCATAGTGTCTGACTATTTTTTCAAATGATGCCATATCACCCTTCTGTGCTGACTCAATCGTTTTTTTATCGATTTCGGTTTTCTTCTTTTGCATCCACTAGTTCCAGTTTATTGGATCATTCGCTCTATCGGCATCGGCCTCACTTTATGATACCGATCTTTTTGTAAAAATGCTGAGTAAAATATTTTTTATTGAATTAATAATAACTGCACTTTTGCACTTTTAGGAGTGAACATGTACCACTTGATTTGAATAAAAAGAACTCTTACCTTACCCTAAAACAACTATAACCATGAAATAGCTTAGGGGGTAAGAGCTCATGGAA
>Ga0190360_1000315_pt1 | contig 27404 bp, 23 predicted proteins | sample 48721834_MG_FD_161271 | JGI IMG/M metagenome (GOLD analysis project Ga0190360, IMG submission 161271) | Hydrothermal vent microbial mat bacterial communities from Southern Trench, Guaymas Basin, Mexico - 4872-18-3-4_MG | ecosystem: Environmental > Aquatic > Marine > Hydrothermal vents >...
CTGAATCCTCGAGTTCTCCGGCTGGGGATAAGATTTGAGTTCTAATCTCTGACAGAAGAGCAGCGTTATAACCACCCCCCTTCCTGAAAGAGGGAAGGGGGGTTTTCTTTTTAATCATTAGCAACACATCCTCATCCCCACCCACCAAAGCAATCACACCCACCGGGTTCTTCTTTTCCATCATTAGAAAAACTCGCAGGCGGCGCAGCTGGCGCTTTCGAAATTCTCATATTCTTTTTTTTAATCATTAAAAACCCAACAATAGACTCTTTTCTGGTCCCAAAAGATAGTTCTTCAGCCCAATTACTGACCGGCTTCAGATTTTTCAATCTGGCGGGCTTTTTCCTCGGCTTCCTCAAGAGAGCTACAAATTATGGCTTGATAATTATGCTCTTTTTGAGAAATTTCTTGGAGGGTATATTTCTTCTCAGGCGAGACTACTCTTATTACTGGACCAACTCCAGTTTCTACAGCGGCTTTCATGGTCTCACTCAAAACTTGCTCCACGGCGGCCGAAGCGGGTCGGAAATCTTTAATATTGGAAATGGCAATATAGCCTGGACGCAATTTTCTGGCCTCCCTTCTTAGTTCGTCTGGTAGAGCGGCCAGGTCTTTTGCGCTAAGTTCACCTCTTAGGGTAGTGTAAAGACGATTGAGCCGAACATCAGCTCGGACAGAAATTTCTTTATCTTGGGAAGAAATCAGGGCCATTAAAGTCTCCTTTCTTTTCTCCTCTTTTCCTCGGCCGAGATAATCTAACCTTGTTCTGACAGAGAAAAGAGAACACCCCTCAAGTCCGAAGTATTAGAACTTTTTCTGCCTTTAAGGCAGAATCTCCTGCTCAGCATACTTGATATCGTGAGGAGCAATCACTATTTCAGCTTTCTCTTTGATCTTCATGACAGAATCAAAAGCCTCTAGAGCATTTATATGAATTCCCGGCGTAAAAGCTGAAAAACCCATCTTCTGAGCTTCTTCGGGGGGATAATAATTGGCTTCAATGGTACATAAACCACTTATGCATAACTTGCCTTTGTCTGTATCCACCAAGACACTTTGGGTTCCGGGAGTGTGACCGGGAGTTTTTATTATCTCCACGCCAGGCACCACAACCTGATCGCCTTCAATCAACTCTACTCGTAAATCCGCCGGGGGCAGAACAAACCAGCCTTGCTGGGTAGGGTGAGGATTTTGGGCATAAGCCAATTCATCCTTCTGCAGATAGAAGACGGCCTTTTTAAATTTCTCCATATCCGCGGCATGGTCAAAATGAAGATGGGTCAAAATAACTATTTCAATATCCTCTGGAGAAAGCCCCATTTTTTCCAAAGCCTCTTCCTGGGACTGATAATTGATTCCGGGAAAACCTGCGGCTTTAATTAAATCACCGGAGGCACCTGTATCCACTATTATTTTTTTCTCCGCCCCTTCAATGAGCCAAAAATAAACCCCAATAGTTATGGGAGTTCCATAACCATAGAGATAAGTCATAAAGCCTTGATCAATCGGCGATTCTTTGGAAATGAGGACTGGTTTGACAATCATTTCTCCCTCCATTCTTAAAATTAATGACAACCTTTCACTTCTACCTTAAGTCAAGATTTGACCGGTGGTCAAGCCTAAAAAATTAAAAATCAGCCAACCTCAGCCCACTTCTTTTAAAAAGGCCCATTCCCCAGTCCTTAAGGAAAAAATAATTCTTACCAAACATCACTTTTTAAGCCCCACCAACCCCGGCCAGCTTGTCCTTTTCGGAGTTCATTATTCTAATAAATACTCAATAAATACTCAGCCCAATCCTCCTTTTCATAATATTGGCTACTAACAAAATTTTTCCTTGACAAATAATTTTTATAAGTCGAAAATATGCTTTGAGTAAGTATAAAATTTCATCAAAACCTTTGTTACCAAGAGGAGAATCTTTAGGTGTTTTTCTAATATGTTTCTCCTCTTTTCCTATATTTTCAACAATGCACCTAGCAAGGCATAATATTTATCATTTCTAGGAGGAACTCATGGCAAAAAAAATGGTCTTAGCTCTGGCCAGCAGTGGGGTGGAAAAACTCACTGTGGGCGGCATCATTTTGAGTGGGGCAGTGGCTCAGGATATGGAAGTCAAAGTCTTTCTGCTTCTGGGAGGAGCCTACGCTTTCCGTAAAGACGTGGCGGATAAAATCCAAGATCCCGGTGAGGCCCACTACAACAAAGAAGAGCTACTCAATGGATTTCAACGGGCAAATGTGCCTTACTGGCTGGATTACTACAAACAGGCGAAAGAATTGGGTAATGTCACCTTCCTCTTATGCGGCACAGCCGGCAAAATCTGGATCTCCGATAAGCCTGAAGATTTCGTCGACCTGGTGGACGAAGTCTGTGGCATTGGAGAATACATTTCCTCCATCGAAGAAGCTGATTTTCACATAATCATTTAAATTTCATCTTCTTTAATTGATTGACAACCGTCAATCTAAATATGTTTATAAAAATAAATTTAAGGAGTAATTAAAATGAACGAAGACGAACTCAGAAATTTACAGGCAGATAAAGTTGTCGATGCCCGGGGCACCTCTTGTCCGGGACCACTTCTGGCCGCCAAGCGTTCTATTGCCGAAGTTAAAGTAGGCGGCATCATGGAAATTCTTTCCTCTGACGCCGGGACCAAAAGAGATGTTCCCCTCTGGGCTAAAAAGGTGGGTCACGAGTATCTCGGGACCATTGACGAACCAGGCTACTTTCGGATTTTCATTAAGCGAATGAAATAATGGCCAGCCACAATCGCGATCAGAACAGTCAGTCCCGGACCCAAGAAGACTTCCGGCCCAAAATCCTGGTTTTTTCAACAAATAGCATTTCCGATCCCGGGATTGACCTAGCCGGAAGTTCTCATCTTCATTATCCTCCCACGGTGGTCGTCCTCCCCATTCCCTGCTCCAGTGGTCTGAAACCCAAATGGATCCTCTATGCTCTCCAAAAGGGTTTTGACGGAGTCTTCATTGCTGCTGATGGAACTGACTGCCCTTATCTCCCCGACTGTACCGATCGCACTGCCCAGATAGCTACCGCAGCTCAGCAATTAGTCGAAGAACACGGCTTTGAGCCAGCTCGAGTAAAAATGGCAGCTATCTGCTCAGTCTGTGCCGAACCCTTTGTCAATCACATGAAAGCCTTTTACGAAACCCTCCAATCGTTGGGTCCGGTGAAAAAAGAGTCATCCCCCGGGGAAACACCACCTTCTTCAGCGCCTAACTCACCCCCGGCTAAGTCAAAAAACAATAAAGGGAAATGAAAATGGATTACGATGCCCTAGTTATTGGTGGCGGCATTGCCGGTATGGAATCAGCTCTAAATCTTGGCGATATGGGTTATCGAGTTCTCCTGGTGGAAAAAGAAGCTTCCATCGGGGGAAAAATGATCTTATTGAGCAAAGTTTTCCCCACGTTGGATTGCGCTAGTTGTATTGCCACCCCAAAAATGGCGGCCACAGCTCATCACCCTAACATTACTTTATTGTCCTCCACCCAGGTAGAAAAGATATCTCCTCTGCCTCAAGGCAGCTTTAAAGTCCGTCTCCACAAGAAAGCTACTTTTGTCGATGCAGCAAAATGTACAGGTTGTCAGGAATGTGAATTCAACTGCCCAGTAGCCGCGCCTGACCAATTTAATTACGGTCTAGTGGCCCGGCGAGCCGCCTATATCCCTTTTCCTCAAGCTGTGCCCAAAAAAGCTATTATTGAGAAGATTGGCACTTCCCCTTGTACTTACAACTGTCCCGCCTCTATCAAAGCTCACGGCTATATCGCCCTGGCTCGTAGCGGCAAATTTGAAGAAGCCTTTCATCTTATCATGGAGGATGCCCCCTTGGTGGGCACTCTCGGTCGGGCCTGCTATGCTCCTTGCGAAAATGAATGTACCCGCAATCTCCTGACTGAACCGCACCATTTAAAATTAGTTGAAAGATATAACAAAGAATATTTTTATCTGGCCCGAGAAATCAAGGAAGGCCCTCTCTCTATTCGCCGCATTAAAAGATTCATTGCCGATTACTACTATGCCCGTCATCCTGAACCCGAATATGGGCCTCCCCCTCCGGAAAAAAGGATTGATAAAAAGATTGCTATTATCGGCTCCGGCCCGGCGGGCTTAACAGCGGCTTACTTTTTGGCTCAAAAAGGCTACGAGGTCACCATCTACGAAGCGGAAGATCAACCGGGTGGCATGCTTCGTTTTGCTATTCCTGCCTTCCGTCTGCCCAATGAAGTGGTTGACCGCGATATTAAAAATATCACCGCTCTTGGAGTCAGCATTAAAACCAAACATCGCGTTCAAAAACTGGCAGAATTAAAAGCCCAAGGCTATGACGCTGTTTTCCTGGCCACTGGTGCCCAGGAACCCCGGCATTTGAAGGTTGAAGGGGAGGACCTCGAAGGGGTCGTCACCTCTATGGACTTTCTCAAAGACATTAATCTCGGCCGTCGCCAGATTGATCTCAGCGGCAAAACCGTGATGGTTGTCGGCGGCGGTAATGTAGCTATTGACTCAGCCCGGGTAGCTGTCCGCCTGGGAGCCAAACGAGTCTTTATTCAGTATCGGCGAAGTCGGGAACAAATGCCAGCCTTCGACTGGGAAATCAAAGAAGCTGAAGAAGAAGGAGTCGAGTTTCAATATCTAAGAGTTCCGGTAAAATTCCTAGGGGAGCAAGGAAAAGTGACCGCCGCTGAAAGTATCCGGATGAAGCTCGGGGCCCCTGATGCCAGCGGCCGGCCGCGTCCCGTGCCTATCAAAGGTTCGGAACACAAAATTCCAGTTGATTTCGTCATCCTGGCTATTGGTCTTACGCCTACCACTCATCCCTTTAAGGATGAATTGGAACTCAATAAGGACGGCTCGGTAAAAGTTGATCCAGAAACCCTGCAGACCTCGCTGCCTTATGTCTTTGCCGGGGGCGATGCGGTGACAGGTCCCTCCATGATTGTCAGCGCTATGGGTCAGGGGAAACAAGCGGCCCAAGCCATTGAAACTTACCTGAGTGGCACCAACCTGAAAGATTTCCACAGGACCAAACCTGCGCCGGCGGTACCTCGAGAAAAAGTTCTGAAAAGACAAAAGTATCATACTCGATTGGCCCCTGTACCTCGTCGAGAAATTCCCCCAGCTGAAAGAATAAATAGTTTTCAGGAAGTAGAATTACCCCTCACTGAAGAAGAAGTCCGCTACGCAGCTTCTCGCTGCCTGGACTGTGGCATTTGCTCGGAATGTCATCAATGTGTGCGGGTTTGTCCGGCTGAGGCTATCGACTTTTCGCAACGGGATGAATGGCCAGAAATTGAAACTGGCTCGATTATTTTGGCCACAGGTTTTAATCTCTTCCCCGCTGAACTTAAAGAAACCTATGGCTATGGTCGCTTCCCCAACGTCATCACCTCCATGCAGATGGATCGTCTCCTCTCACCTACCAGACCCTACAATACAGTGCTTCGTCCCTCCGACGGTAAAACCCCAGACAACATTGCTTATATTCTTTGTACCGGTTCTCGCGACCGGACTGTGGACAATCCTATCTGTTCCCAGGTATGCTGTATGTACTCCATTAAACAGGCCCAATTGCTGATGGGGGCTCTGCCCTTGGCCGACATCACCATCTATTACATTGATATTCGAGCCTTCGGCAAAGGTTTCGAAGAATTCTATCAACAAGCTCAGGCCATGGGCACTTATTTTGTTAAAGGAAAGGTGGCTAAAATTGAAGAAAAGGGCGACGGTCAGTTGATTGTCCGCTACGAAGATATTGACCATGGCGGTGTGGTCAGAGAAGCCGAACACGATCTGGTGATTCTTTCTGTAGGCTTTTTGGCCAACACCGAAGCCCAACGCTACTTTCCGGATAATTCTCTCCAACTCGATGACTTTCATTACATTCAACAAGTAGAAGAGGATATTTCTCCGGGCAAAACCAGCCTTGAGGGCGTCTTTGTGGCCGGGACAGCTGCTTCGCCCATGGATATTCCTGATTCAGTTATTCACGCTGGAGCGGCTGCCACCCAGGCAGCGGTTTATATTGAGAAAATAAGGAGACGAACGTGAGCCACAACAATCACTTCCCAACAACTAATAACGTCTCTGGATCACCTTCGGGTAGGAGAATTGGCGTTTATATCTGTTATTGTGGTGGCAATATTTCTGACTATGTTGACGTCGAAAAAGTCAGGGAAGCCATTGCTTCCACGGAAGGTGTAGTGGTGGCTAAGACAACTATGTTCGCCTGTTCTGACGCTGCCCAGCAAGAAATTATTGAAGATATCCAAGAATACCAATTAGATGGACTGGTAGTCGCCTCTTGTTCGCCCAAACTTCACCTTTTCACCTTCCGGGGAGCAGCCGAAAGAGCCGGGCTCAATCCTTATCAGTATGTCCAGGTTAACCTCCGGGAACAAGATTCCTGGGCTCACACTGATGATCCCCAAGGAGCCACTGAAAAAGCCATCAAGCTGGTGGCGGCTGGTATCGCCAAAGCCAAATTAACGCGTCCCTTAAAACCTTACCGTCTGGAAACAGTCAAGAGAACCCTGATTATTGGCGCGGGTATCGCTGGTTTAAGAGCGGCTCTGGCCTTAGCTGATCTGGGTATTGAAGTAATTATTGTGGAGAAAGAATCTCAAGCTGGCGGTTGGGTGAATAAATTTGCCTCCCTCTACCCGCATAAGAAAAATGGCCAACAGCTTATTTCCTCTCTCCTGTATGAGCTCTACCAGAGAGAAAACATTACCCTTTATACCGGGGCTCAAGTAGTGGAGAAGAAAGGCTGTGTGGGTGATTTTGAAATAAAAATAAAAACCAGCCAAGAAACGGTTACTCATAACGTCGGAGCCATTATTGTGGCCACCGGTTTTGAAAATTATCAGCCTCACCAAGGGGAGTTCGGCTACGGCCAAACATCGGCTGTGATTACTTTGCCAGAATTTAAAACCCTTGTTGAGTCATCCCGAGAAAAAGGCACTCTGGAATTTAACGGCCGCCCGATTCAATCCCTGGCCTACATTTACTGTGTCGGCTCCCGACAACCGGCGGCTGAAGAAAATGCCCATACCTATTGCTCCCGTTTCTGTTGCAATGCCGCTGTGCATACCGCCTTGCTGGTCACTGAAATTAATAGCTCTATTCATCAATTTCATCTCTATCGCGACATTCGTACTTACGGCAAATTTGAGACTCTCTATGAAGACGCCTGTCGTCAAGGTTCGGTCTTCATCCGCTTTGCTGAGAACGAGCCTCCTCAGGTTATTCCCGAAAATGGCCAATTGAAAATAAAAGTAAAAGACCTTCTGACCGCTGGCGAAGAACTCGAGTTGGCCACTGATTTAATTGTGCTAGTGACCGGAATGGTCCCCCGAGAAAATTCAGAATTAGTCAACTTATTGAAACTTCCTATCGGCAAAGACGGCTTCTTTAATGAAATTCACCCCAAACTCCGCCCCGTGGAAACTGTAATTGACGGAGTCTTCATTGCTGGGACAGCCCAGGGGCCCAAAAATTCGGCCGAAAGTACCGCCTCCTCCCTGGCTGCAGCTGCCAAAGCCGCAGCTCTCCTTATCAAGGGATATGTTGAACTTGAACCTCTCATTGCTTTTGTCGATGTGGAACGCTGCCAGTGGTGTGGGCTCTGCGCCGAGGCCTGTCCTTACGAAGCTATTACTAAAGGTTCGCTTGGTGAGCGAGAAATTGCTGAAATCAACCGGGCTCTCTGTAAAGGTTGTGGCGGCTGTGTGCCTGTTTGTCCCCAAGATGCTCTTCATCTTGAAGGTTATACCGATGAGCAAGTCCAGGCCATGATCGAAGCCCTGGCTACAGAAAGTAGTTGATTAATGAAGGAGAAAAAAATGGTTCCTTCAGAAAAAGAATTAATGGAAATTATTAAAGCTGAGATGTTTTTTCGGGACAAAATCATCTCTGCTCTGAAAGAAAAACCATTAACCATCCCGGAAATAGCTACGCACTTGGGACAACCTACGGCCCAAGTTATGTACTGGGTAATGGCCTTAAGAAAATATGGAGTTATTGAAGAAACCGAGGAAGTTACTGATGAAGGCTATTACAAATATAAACTGGTCACCAAGTGATGACTTTAAATCACGAGAATAATCGAAAAAGAGGAAAAAATGGCCAAAGTCAAACCTGAATTTATTGATCGGGTCAAGAAACTAGGAGCTTTTGATATTTCGGCTTGCTATAGCTGTGGTAATTGCACGGCTATTTGTCCCTTAACTAATGAAAACTATTCTTTTCCTCGCAAACTAATCCGTTATTCTCTTTTAGGGATAGAGGAAAAAATAACCGCTGCTCCCGATCTCTGGCTCTGTTATTACTGCGGTGAATGCTCTGACTCCTGCCCGAGGGAAGCTGATCCCGGAGGATTAATGATGGCCCTGCGTCGCTGGGCCATTCGTCAGTATTCATTAGGGAAAATAGCTGACCTCTTTTACGGCCGAATTTCTTCCTGGGTTACGTGGGTAGTTTTAACTATTCTAGCTACCTTAGGCATCATTTACTTCCGCAATCCTCATCCAGAAACTACTAAAGCGGTGCCCCTCTCTTTTATCGGCCTGGATTTTTTACATAATGCCGGCTTAGTCATGGGTCTCTTCATCGCTTTTTTTGCTCTCGTTCATATTTTTATCATGGTCAAAAGCTTGACCAAAAACCCCACCACGCCGCGACGAAGTCCGCAGAAATTACTAGTGGGCTTCATTCAGGTCTTAATTAACGAAGTTCTTCTCCAGAAACGCTTCCGGGATTGTGAAGAAAGTGAGCGTTATCTTCCTCATTTGGCTTTGTTCTGGGGATTCGCGGGTTTATTCTTGGCCACAATTCTTGTTTTTGGGGTGGACTTCTTTGGCTTCCCCGAATTTTTGCGCCCAGTGGCTAAAGTTACCGGTATCATCTTTGGGTTAGTTCTAATTTATGGGGCCGGTTATTTTATTCTCCTTCGCCTGCGACGTTCCAACAGTTACTCTCAATATTCACATCCCAGTGATTGGCTCTTTCTGATTTGGATGTTTCTAGCTGGACTGACTGGTTTCATCCTCGATATCTTTAAATGGCTTAACCTCCCCTGGCCGACCTACATTGCCTTCGCCGTCCACTTAGTGATCGTCTTTAACCTCTTGGTCACCGCACCCTTTACCAAATTCGCCCACGCCCTTTATCGCCCCCTAGCTCTCTGGCTGGCGGGGGAAGCACAAACCTCACCCCAGGAAGAAGCCTCTTAAGACAACGAGTTAAGACCTTGTTGCTTTCAATCTCCAAGGAAAGAATGCACCTCGAGAAAGTCAGCTGGTGGCTCGCCTTATCCCGTCTCTTTAAATTGAAACAGACCGGTTTATTGGTGTTTACCGGTCTCCTAGGATATTTAATTGCTTCTCACTGGAAAATTGACTCCCGGTTGCTTGTTCTCGGCGCCTCTCTGAGTTTAGCCATCAGTGGTACCACTGGCTTAAACATGTTTTTTGACCGGGATATCGATTCTCTAATGTTCAGAACCCGCCATCGTCCTCTACCGGCGGGAACCTTCCCTCCTGGCTTGGCTTTGCTAATTTCTTCTCTATTCTTGACGACCGGCCTCATCCTTGGCTGGCATTTGAGTCACTTGGCTGGCTTACTGATTTTCAGTGGCTTCTTAATCGACCTTCTCCTCTACACCATCCTCCTTAAAAGAAGAACCTCCTTTGGTCTGGTAATCGGGGCCCTGGCTGGTGGGATGCCTATCGCTGCGGGTTACTCCGTCTGGAGTTCTCGACTAGAAGCGGCGGCCATCATCCTTTTCTCGTTGGTGGCTGTCTGGTCTCTGGCTCATATTTGGTTGATTGCTGCCTATTACCGGACTGATTATCTGCGAGCTTCTTTACCCGTGCTCTCAGTGACAGCTGGCGAAAAAACTGGCGTCCGGGCCACCGCTTTAGCTATCCTGGTCTATAACTTACTAGTTTTCCTCCTTTGGAGGTTGGCGACAACCAATTTTATTCCTTTTGTGGGAAGTATGGCCTTTTCCCTGCCTCTTTTGCTCCAATTAAGAGGTTACCTCCACTCAGGACTAAAAATCTATCTGAAAAGAGGCTTCAAATTTCTTAACCCCCTTCTGGGAATAACTCTCCTGTTAATTCTCTTCAGCCTGAATTAAAGGCCTAAGTCCCCTGATACCCAAGTCGGCAAGAATTCTTCATAACTTTAGCCCAAACATTTGGCTAACGGCCTCCTGGTCTTATTAACTCAAATTGTCTCTTCTAGAAAATTAATCACTTTCATCTCTATTCCTCCTCTGAGCCGATCGAAATTTGGAAATTCGGGGTCAGCCATTAGAAGGCAATTGTCAAAAGGATAGAGAAATAAATTTACATTGTTCGAAGGTCTGACACCCAATAACCTATGTAATCCCATCAACCCCGTCTCTTCCCCCCGCTTTTTATCAATTTTCGTCCCTTATTCCCATTACCTCTATTTTTCAACCCTCTTTTTGTTATTATCAGCTGACTTCCTTTTTTTTATCTGTTACGTAAAAAACAAAAGTAGACTAAAAGTGAACCAAAAGTAGACATCAGGTGAGAGATAAATTACTAGAGACCGAGTCCGGCAACTTTAAAGTTAGTCTGAAAGCTAATATTTTGGCTGAACTCCACTCTTTCTCTATTCACCCGGCGTCTACTTTTGATGTTTACAAAATGTCTATTTTTTCTTTCTTTATGTTTTTTATGGCACACGCCCCGGTTTTTATCTTGACAAATTATATAGATAATGTAGAATTAAAGACAAGCTTATATGTCTGGGGAAATAAAGGAGAATGTTTATCAGCCGTCTTCAATTAATCCCCCGGAGGTTTGTAGCCATAAGGTTAAACCTTATGATTAAAAAAACATCAAAATATCTTCTCCTCATGAGGAGATAACATTTAAATTATTAGGAGGGAAAAATGTGGTCAGGTCATTGGATGTGGGGAGGCTTTATGTGGCTTTTTTGGCTGGCTGTTCTGGTGGCAGTTATTCTCCTTATCAGGTGGCTCATTCAGTCCAAGCCGGGAGAACAATCTCAATCAGAAAACAGTCTGGAGATTCTCAAGAAAAGATATGCCCGAGGCGAAATCGATAAGGAAGAATTTGAACAGAAAAAAAGAGATTTACTTTCTTAACCCGACTAATCTAAGGTCTGGAAAATGAAATTAATCAAAGCTTATCTCAGACAATTCTTAGCCTCGGAAGTCATCGCCGCCTTAAAGGAAATAAACGCTCCCCGTCTCACGGCCCTGGAAATCAAATCCCTAGGAGACGAAATTGACCCTAACCAGCTTCATCTTTCGGCTGAATTAAGCTCCAGCTATACCCCAATGGTCAAAATTGAGCTGGTCTGCTCAGAAGCGATGGCGGCCCAAGTCAAAGAAATTATTCTCAACAAAGCCCACACCGGATATAAAGGCAATGGTTTAATCGCCATCCTTCCGGTGGAAGAGGCTGTAAGTATCAGGACCAGGGAAAATGAAAAAGAATAATTCCGACCATCACTCTCACCACGACGGCCATAATTCCTCTCATGCAGCATCTCCCCATTCCCCTCAGACTCATCCTTCTCCGCCTCCAACTCCTTCCGTCTCGCACCAGCACCATCCTTCGCCAACCTCTCCTCATTTAGGCCATCACGCCCATCATATCCAAGAATTCAAGAAGAGATTCTGGCTATCGCTCCTCCTGACTGTCCCTATTCTCCTCTTTTCTGAAATGATCCAGAGCTGGTTCCAATTCCGGCTGGTCATCCCTTATCAAAAACTGGTGCTTTTCTTTCTCTCTTCGGTCATCTATTTCTACGGTGGTTGGCCCTTTCTTAAAGGGGCGGCTAAAGAACTCAAGAACCGCCAACCAGGAATGATGACTCTGATTGCCACGGCCATCACGGTGGCTTTCGGCTATTCCACCGGGACCGTCTTTTTTCTGGCCGGTAAAGATTTCTTCTGGGAATTGGCGACTTTAATTGACGTTATGCTCCTCGGGCACTGGATTGAGGCCCGGAGTGTGCTGGGTGCTTCCCGGGCTCTGGAAGAATTGGTGAAAATCATGCCCACAGTGGCTCATCTCTACCGGGAGGAAAAAATCATTGATATTCCGGTGGCCGAGCTAAAAGCCGGTGATATAGTTCTAGTCAGACCTGGAGAAAAAATTCCCTCCGACGGAAAAATTATCGAAGGCGAATCATATCTGAATGAATCCCTGCTCACGGGAGAATCCAAACCCGTTTTCAAAACTGTCGAAGACAAAGTCATCGGCGGAGCCATCAACGGAGAAAGCGCCCTGAAAGTCCTTATCGAACGAACCGGTGAAGAAACCTATTTGGCCCAGGTGATTAAATTGGTCGAGCAGGCGCAGGCCAGTAAATCCAAAACCCAAGATCTGGCCAATCGGGCGGCGGCGCTCCTTTTCTATGTTGCTTTGGGCGGTGGCCTAATCACTTATACCGTCTGGAGTCTTCTGCGCCGACCTGACTTTGCTCTGGAGCGAGCGGTGACGGTGCTGGTGATTGCCTGTCCTCATGCCCTCGGGTTAGCCATTCCTCTGGTGGTCGCTCTGTCTACTTCCATCACCGCCAAGTCCGGCACTCTCATCCGGGACCGGCGGGCCTTCGAGAGAATCAAAGACATCACCGCTGTGGTTTTCGATAAAACCGGTACCTTAACTGAAGGCCAATTCGGCGTAACCGATGTCGTGGCCTTCGTTCCGGAAAAAGAGTTGATCCGGCTGACCGCAGGAGTCGAAGTGAATTCAGAACACATCATCGCCCGGGCTATTGTCGACTATGCCGGCCAAAAAGAAATTGAAATTCCCGCCGTTGAAGAATCCAGAATCCTCCCGGGAAAAGGAATACTGGGGCGGATTGAAGGTCGCCAGATCCTTGTGGGCGGCCCTAATCTTTTAAAAGAAAAGGGACTGGAGATCCGAGACGACCGGATTAAGAAACTCCAATCCCAGGGAAAAACCGTCATCTTTACTCTGGAAGGCAACCAGCTCCTGGGAGCTTTTGCCCTGGCCGATAAAATCCGACCTGAATCAGCGGTGGCTATTCAAGAACTGAAAGCCAAAGGTATTACCGTCTTTATGTTAACCGGTGACGCCGAGGAAGTTGCCGAGGCCGTGGCTGGTGAGCTGGGCATCGATGATTACTTCGCCCGGGTTTTACCTGAAGAAAAAGCAGACAAAATCAAATTGCTGAAAGAAAAAGGTTACCAGGTGGCCATGGTGGGTGACGGTATTAATGATGCTCCAGCCCTGGTGACGGCTGACGTGGGTATAGCCATCGGGGCCGGTACCGATGTGGCCATAGAAAGTGCTGACCTTATCTTAGTTAAAAACAATCCGCAAGAAGTAGCCCGGGTGATTTTTCTCTCACAAAAAACTTATACCAAAATGCTCCAGAACCTCTGGTGGGCGGCTGGTTATAATATTATCGCCCTGCCGTTGGCGGCGGGTGTCTTGTCCAAATTCGGAGTGGTTATCAATCCTGCATTCGGCGCTTTATTAATGTCCCTAAGTACAGTCATTGTCGCCATCAACACCCAAACTTTGAGAAAGTTATTCCCCAAAACAGGCCAACCAGAAAAGCCCTCCTCCCTAGAGACCAAACAGTCCCCGGAAGCTCACTCAGGCGGCCATGTCCACGCGGAATAAGCAATAAAATCCACTCTGCTCATCCCTTCTGGCCATGAGCAGGTAAATCCTCCTTTTTAATTTCTATCTGGGTGGAGGATACCAATTCTCCCGCAACACAGGTTATCAATTTCCTTATCTAACTTTCGGAACTAACTTCTTCTTCCTTTATTCGGAGGTTGTCTACCCTCTGGAAACGCGGGTTGACCCCAAATACCGCTTCGGCCTCAGTTTCAAATTTTAAATCTCTAATTTACGACGCCTCTCAGTTTTTGACCGCTCCCAAAACACCTAAAATCTCCAGCCAATCGCTGCCGACAGGAACGAGCTCCGCCCCAAAAAAGACTTTTGCTATCAACCATCCAGTTAGATAAGATATTTATTGAAAAGGAGGAATCCATGAATGAGAACCGCAGGTTTAGGTATACTTTGTTTTGCTTTTTCCTTGTCTTTTTAATCTTCAACTTTATCTGGCCCCAACTCCTGGCTCAAGAAGCAGCCAAAACTAAAAAGTCACTGACAGCCGAGCAAACTTTGCACATTTATAGACTCTCCGACTTGGCCTTTTCTCCTGATGGCACGAACCTGGCTTTCACCGTGACGGGACCCTCCCCAGAGAACAAACGAAATAGTGATATCTGGATATATAACCTGAAAAGTAAGCAACTCTATCAGTGGACAACTTCACCTAAAACAGACCGTCTTCCCCGGTGGTCTCCCGATGGGAAGAAATTGGCTTTCCTTTCCAACCGGGAGGGCCCGGCCCAAATTTACACCATCTCCCTCTCGGGAGGAGAAGCAAGCCGTTTATTCAAGCACGAAACCGGCATTATTTCCTTTGAATGGTCACCCGACGGTAAAAAAATCGCTTTCCTGGCCCTCAAGGAGGAGTCGCCTGAAATCAAAAAGAAAAAGAAAGAAAAGGACGATGCCCGGGTAGTTGATCAGGACGAGCAACCGCCTCTTCTCTGGATTTATGACTTTGAGACCAAAAAAACCCGTCCCCTCCTTAAGGGAAAATGGCGGATTTCCCAATACCTTTGGCACCCTGCAGGTAATCGCTTGGTTATCGCCGCCACTGACCACCCCCATCGAGAACTCTTCACCACTAAAATCTACACTCTTGACCTTAACTCCCCCCAACCTACTTTGCTCTTTAGCCCCTCAGGGCCCTTCCATAGTTTAAAGTTTTCGCCCGATGGGCGATATCTTTCCTACATCGGTTCCCGAGAAGACGGCCCCACGGCTCACGATTTATTCCTGCTCTCTCTCCAATCCAAGCAGCTCCGAAATTTAACCGCAGAGACCATTGACCGGCCCGTAGAAGCTTATGGGTGGCGCTCCAATCACTCCCTATTGGCTCTCGTCCAAACAGGTTTTACGGCCTGTTTTTATGAAGTTGATCTGGCTGGGACAATAAAAAGGCTTCCTACTAATTCTCTAACCCCTTCGCGTTCCCTGGCCCTTTCCCGCTCGGGCCAATTGGCCTTTGTCGGAGGTTCAGCCACTCAATTGCCCGAAATCTGGCTTTCTCTTCGTCCCGGACAAGCAGAGCGGCTCACATCTTTTCAGGCCGATTGGTCCAACTTCCAGCTTCTTCAGCCTGAAATAATTCAATATACCAGTTTTGATGGCCAGAAAATTGAAGCCGCCCTCTTTAAGCCGGCTGATTACCAGTCAAACCGTAAATATCCGGCTGTTATTTTAGTCCACGGTGGCCCCTCTGGTGCCTGGACCGATCGCTTTAACGCCTGGGCTCAGCTTCTGGCCAATCGGGGTTTCATCGTCCTCTGCCCCAACATTCGGGGTTCAACGGGCTATGGATATTCTTTCCTGATTGCCAATCGTTATGACTGGGGTGGGGGAGACTTCAAAGACGTCTTAGCTGGAGCTAAGTTCTTGATTCAACGTGGTCTGGCTGATCCCGAACGTTTGGGTATCGGCGGCTGGTCTTATGGAGGTTATATGTCGGCTTGGGCCGTCACTCAGACTGACCTCTTCCGGGCGGCCCTCTCCGGAGCTCCCATGACTGACCTAGCCAGTGAATACGGCACTGAATCAGCTTCGATTAATTCTTACGATACCTGGTACTTAGGTAACCCTTATGAAAACCTTAGTCTCTTTAGCCAGCGTTCTCCCGTAACCCACGTCAAAAAAGTCAAAACACCCGTCTTACTTCTTTGTGGTGAACAAGACACCACCGATCCCCTCGGTCAATGTCAACAATTCTATCGAGGCCTGAAAAGGTTTGGAGTGCCCACTGAATTTGTGGTTTATCCTCGGGAAGGACATGGAATTCGAGAATGGAAGCATCGTCTGGACCTCCTCAACCGCCTCATCGCCTGGTTTGAAAAATACTTAAAAAAAACAAAATCACCCTGAAATTCACCTCAGTGGGTGATTTACAACCTCTTCTGAACCGATATACTAATAATTGAGAAAAAACACTTTACCTGCAGGGCAGTAAAGCGCTACTCTCAAGAGAGTGGGAATGAACCATGAGAAGAGAGAGGTCGGATTGGTTAGGGCTAAAAGCAGTGACTGCTCTGAGTCAAGAGCCCAAGTAAAAGGCTAGAGTCGGTGAAGAAAAATCAAATCTCTCTCTTCTGGAGATATGAGGGGGAAGGATATCATGACTAAGAGCGGACCTAAAAAAGAAGTGCCAGAGACCGTCAATCTGGAAGAAGACCCCCGTTATAAAAACGTCATCAAAATAATCGACCAAGTTAATGACGGGGTGGTCATTATTCAAGATGAAAAAATTAAATTCGCCAATAAAACACTAGAAAATCTTCTAGGCTATAAAAGAGAAAAAATAAAGGAAACACCTTACTATCACTTCCTCCACCCAGAAGAGAAAGAACGGGTTCAAACAATCTACCGCCAGCGATTGGCTGGTCAAAACGTTCCTCAGCGCTATGAGTCCGCTCTTTGTGACCACCAAGGTCGGAAGATACCGGTTGAATTCAGCGCTAGTTTCATCACTTTTCAGGGAAGACCGGCTATTCTGGGCATTATCCACGATATCACTGATCGCAAGAAACTCGAGGCCCAACTCCAGGAGAAAGCACTGTTTCTAGAAAATCTCTTTGAAAATGCTCCTGAAGCAGTGGCTCTTGTCGATCCTTCCGGAGTTGTCTTACGCATAAATAAAGAATTCCAGAGAGTCTTCGGTTACTCTTCCTCAGAAATTGTCGGGCATAAAATTGACAATTTTCTAGCTAAAGGGCCGACCTATCAAGAAGCCCAAACTCTCACTCAGGAAACCAAACGAGGCGAGAAAGTCTTTTTGGACACGGTGCGCCTCAAAAAAGACGGTACCCCAGTCGAGGTTGAAATCTTAGGCTCACCCATCAAAAAAGATGGTCAGGTGGTAGCTAAATATACGGTCTACCGCGATATTACCCAAATAAAACAAGCCAGCCGGGCGATTAGAGCCAGCGAAGAACGATTTCGGGCCATTTTTGAAGGCTCACGGGATGGAATTTTTATTGTTGACCAGACGGGGCATTTTCTAGAAGTTAATCAGGCCGCTTGTGATTTAACTGGCTACTCTCGGGAAGAATTGAAGCAACTAACTTTCTGTGACCTCTGGGAAAAACCAAACAAAGAAGTCTATCAAAACCTCTTCCGTCGCATTCAGCAGGGCGCCTCAATTTTGACCGAAGAAAAAATCGTCCGTAAAGATGGAGTTAAAATTGACGTTGAATTCAGTAATAAACGGATTAATCTCAATGGACAAATCTACATGCATTCCGTGGCCCGCGATATCAGCGAATGGAAACGGGATAAAGAAAAAATTAAAACCGCTTTAAAAGAAAAAGAAATTATGCTCCGGGAAATTCATCATCGGGTGAAAAACAATATGCAAATTATTATTAGTTTGATGCGCCTCCATTCCCGGCTGATTAAAGACCCCCTCTCCTTAGAATACTGTCAAGCCATTCAAAACAGAATTTACTCCATGTCCTTGATTCATGATCATTTTTACCAACAACCTCAGCTAGAAAAAATTAACCTAGCTTCCTATCTGAAAAAACTCACCGACCATCTCTTTTTTATCTTTAATAAAAATGAAAAACAAATAAAATTAACCCTCGAGGTTGAAGAAATCCATCTCGACTTAAACCGGGCGATTCCCTTTGGCTTACTGGCTTACGAAATTATTTCTAACGCTCTTAAACACGCCTTCCCCGGGAATAAACAAGGTCAACTTTCTATTCGGATGTTCCGGGACGGGAATAAGAAAATCCATTTGGTTATTCAAGACACTGGCATTGGCCTCCCCTCCGAGATTGACCTGGAGCATCCTGAGACTATGGGACTCCAGCTCATTCAGGACCTAACCAAACAACTTGATGGCACTCTCCAAGTGAAAACCAATGGGGGGACCACAATCAAGGTAATTGTTTAAGGTTGAGATTTACCAGGAAAACGAGGGGCTCGAGCATCAGGATTTCTGCCTTTACATTTATTTCCATATTACATATATTAACACTTTGTTAATTTCTTAGATTTAATCTTTTCAATTATGACTCCAAATCTCAGTCAATTCCTTCCTCTCATTTTAAATAGGGGCAGTCAGCTTGTTTCTCCTTGCGCCTTATTCTTTAAGACTTTGTCTAGTTCTAAATCTCCATTGACCATAAGCCTTTTTTCTATAAATTTAAATTAACTAAAAGGAGGGTTATGTTGAAAAAACATAAGACGATTATCCTCTTAGCATTACTCTTAACTTTGAGTCTCATTTTCTCCCCTAATTCCCTCATCAGCTCGCCTCAGCCCGAAAATCAACCTCGACCTCTGGAAAGCATCCAGGACATCATGGCCTGGAAGAATATTCGTTCGCCGGTAATTTCCGATAACGGAGAATGGTTCGCCTACTATCTAACTCCCAACGAAGGGGACGGCGAAGTTATCATCCGGCAGACTCGGGGTGATAAAGTCTATCGTTTTCCTATAGGCCAATCTTCTCGCTATCAAAGGCCAGGCCGACTGGCTTTCTCTTGTGATGCCAAGTGGTTAGCTTACACCATTTCTCCCAGCCAAAAAGAAGCCAAGAAACTCCGTCAGCAGAAAAAGAAAATTTATCGACGGGTGGGACTGGTCAACTTAACCACGGGCAAAAAGATTGAATTTGACCAGGTTAAACAATTCGCTTTCTCTCCCAAAAACCCCCGCTGGTTAGCTCTTCATAAATATCCACCCGAAAGTCAGAAAAAAGAAAAGGAAAAATGGTCGGGTTCTGACTTGATCCTCTATGACCTCGCCAACGCCACTAAATTGAATATTGGTAATGTCTCTGAATTTGCCTTCGACGACCAGGGCAACTGGCTTGCCTGGATAATTGATGCCAAAGATAAAACGGGCAATGGAATTCAGCTTAGGTCTTTAAAAACAGGCAAGGTCATCGTTTTAGACAATGATCAGGCTGTTTATAAAAAGCTCACTTGGGCCGAAGATAAAGAAGCGTTGGCGGTATTAAAAGGCAAAGAAGACAAAAAATTCAAAGAACCCCTTTATTCTCTTTTGGGTTTCAGCCACTTGTCCCAGCCTTCATACCAAAAAATTATCTATGATCCGGGTCAAGACAAATCTTTTCCGGAAAATATGACTCTCTCTCCTTTCCGGACCCCTGAATGGAATGATGACCTCACGGCTCTTTTCGTCGGCTATCATGAAGTTGAGCCTAAGGAAGATGCCGAGACTACCCCAAAAGAAGAAGCTTCTGGGCAAGAAAAAGCTCCCGCTAAAGGAAAAGCCCCAGCCAAGTCAGCCCCGCCTACTGACAAAATCGCAGAAGAAGACCTCCCCGGACTGGTCATTTGGCATTGGCGGGATAAACGACTCCAATCAATGCAACAGGTTCAAGCCAAACGCGACAAAGAATTCAGTTATCTGGGTGTCTACTGGATAAAAGAGAAAAAATTTGTTCGTCTGGCCAATGAAAAACTGCGACGGGTTGAGCCCACTCCCAAATACCGCTGGGCACTTGGATTTGACAATAGTCCTTATGAATTAATGGGCAATCTGGATGGCCGACACTACCAAGATATCTATGTCATCGACCTAAAAACCGGCCAACGACGGTTGGCTTTGAAGAAATGCCGTTGGTATTTCGGGGCTTCCCCAGAAGGTACCCACATTTTATATTACCAGGATGGTCATTTCTACACTTATGACCTTAAATCCGGCGAGAGTCGAAACATCACCCAGCAAGTCCCAACTTCCTTTATCAACACGGAAGATGACCACAATGTGGTTAAACCTCCAATTCGGCCTTTTGGTTGGGTCAAAGGAGGCCAAGCGGTGTTGCTTTCTGATAATTGGGATGTCTGGTTAGTGCCTATTTCTTCTGGAAAAGCCACCAACCTGACGGTCAATGGTCGCGATAAAGGTATCCGTTACCGCCGACGCTTTCGTCTTGACCCCAAAGAAAAAGGTATCGACCTCAGTCAACCTCAATATTTCACCGCCTACGGCGAATGGACCAAAAAGGGCGGTCTTGTTCGCCTAGATCGAGGCCGGCCGCCGGCTAAAACTCTTTTATGGGATGATGCTCTTTTCAGCCGACTGATAAAAGCCAAAAATAAAGAGGTTTATCTCTATACCCGAGAAACTTATAAAGATTACCCCGACTTCTATGTGGCCGGCCCTGACCTTAAAAATGGCCGCCGACTGACAGAGGCCAATCCTCAGCAAAAAGAGTTTCTCTGGTCACCGGGTTCCATTCTGGTCAACTACCAGAGCGCCAAGGGAGACAAACTCCAAGCGGCCCTCTTCCTGCCCGCCAATTACGAAAAAGGTAAAACTTATCCCACCATCGTTTATATTTATGAAAAACTCTCCCAGAGCTTCCACCGTTACTTCACTCCCTACGCCAATGGATTTAATAAATCTGTTTACACCAGTCGAGGCTACGCTGTCCTCATGCCCGACATTGTTTATAAGGTCAATGACCCAGGCATGTCAGCCGTCTGGTGTGTGCTACCGGCGATTAAGGCGGCCATAGCTACCGGCGTGGTCGATGAAAATCGTATTGGTCTTCACGGACACTCCTGGGGTGGCTATCAGACGGCTTTTCTTGTTACTCAAACTGATCTTTTTAAAGCAGCTGTGGCCGGGGCTCCTCTAACCAATATGATCAGCATGTATAGCTCTATCTACTGGAATACTGGGTCAGCCAATCAACCTATCTTTGAAAGCAGTCAGGGGCGTTTTAAAGGCGGCTACTGGGATTACCTGGAAGCCTATCTGCGCAATTCACCTGTTATTCACGCGAAAAAGGTGAAAACTCCCCTGCTGATACTTCATAATGACAAAGACGGAGCCGTGGATTGGAATCAGGGTATTGAGTACTATAACACTCTCCGGCGCCTCCAAAAACCAGTGATTATGCTTCAATATAAAGGCGAAAATCATGGTCTGCGAAAATTACCCAATCAAAAAGACTACACCGTTCGGATGATGGAATTTTTCGACCATTATCTCAAAGGTAAACCAGCGCCGATGTGGCTCAAAGAAGGGATTCCCCATCTCCAGCTCAAAAAACATCTTCGAGAACGAACTAAAAAACTTTTAATGAAGGCCAAAAAAGACAAAGAACAAACTCGAGCAGAAAAAAATAAAGATAAATAAATTCCTCCCCGTCGATCTTCGGGGACGGGTTTTCACAATTCACTTTTGAATATCTAAAGAAACAAATTACTTGTTTTTTCTGAGGGAGTCTCATCTAAGAACTCAACTCTATAATCTGTCTTCCCCAGGAGCCAAGCAAAGACTTGAAGTCAAATAAGACCATGTAGAAGAGGAACAACTTTAACCCAGCCAACTAATAACTTCTTCCCTAAAGGGACTCTCGTCTTTAAGTCAAAGAAGAACAGCCAACCTCTGCCCTCAAACTTCTTTTTTTTATTTATTACCACTTTCTTATTTATTACCACTAACAATTATTGTTGATTGTTAATAAAAATTTTGATAATTAAATCAGTTGAAAGTTATTGATTTTTCACTTATAATGTCAACAGGACCTAAACAGGAGTTAAAAAATGAGCCGAAGGAAAAAAGACAAAAGCCCTCTTCTCCATCTTGGCCAGCGACTTAAAGCGGCCCGAAAAATGGCGGGAATGAGCATGGAAGAATTGGTTAAACGCGCCGGCCGCATTGTTTCTAAACAATCAATCAGCAAATACGAAAATGGCCTGATGGAACCCTCTCCCCAAATTTTACTGCGTCTGGCTGAGGCCTTAGGAGTGAAACCCAGCTATTTTCGGCAACAAGCTCGTCTTCAATTATCCAATCTTTATTTCCGGCAAAAATCAAAACTTTCTCGGAAAGAAGAGGCGGCCATTAAATATAAAGCCCTTGATTATTTAGAACGTTATCTTGACCTTGAAGATAAACTAGGCCTCCATCTCTCCTTCAAATACAAAGTCAAAAGGAAACCGCTGGAGAACATTGAAGATATAGAAGCTTTGGTCAAAAAAATCCGTCAAGATTGGGGCCTAGGACAAGCTCCCATAGTTAATCTCCTGGGATTGCTGGAAGAAAAAGGAATTAAGGTTTTTATGACTCCTGCCTCTGGAAAATTTGCCGGCTTGACTGCTCAAAATGGCCAGACTCAGGTGATTGTCGTCAACAGCCGTCATCCTTTAGACCGGATCCGTTTCACTGCCTCTCATGAACTCGGCCACATCCTGTGTGCTTTTCCTGAGGACATAGAAGACGAAGAAGGTCTCTGCCATGTTTTCGCCGGTGCTTTTCTGCTCCCTGGAGAAGTGCTAAAAAACATCCTCGGTCAGCGACGACATAAAATTACTCTCTGGGAATGGCAATATATTAAAGAAACATATGGCATCTCTATGCAGGCGGCTATCCATCGAGCCTACGAATGTGGTATTATCAGTCAGAATTACTTCCGCGTCCTAATTCATCAACTCCGTCAGAAAGGCTGGCATAAAGTCGAACCTTTCTCCTATCAAGGTAAAGAAGAAGCCTCCCGGTTTAAAAGACTCCTGGCTTTCGCCCTGGCCGAAGGACTACTTACCCCGGCCGAGGCCAAAAGAATAGGGGGAGAGGAGCTTCCTCAACCTCTGGAAATCACGGCTTAACTTACTGACCAAAATTCTTATGGCTACCGCCAAAAAAAATCCCTAGATCTGGAGTTAATCTCCCCTCAGAAAAAGTTTCGGCCAACTAAGTTGCTCTGCCTTGGCCCCAGTGAAGCCAATTTTCTCATCCAGACAGCCTGGGTCGAGAATGAATCTCCTGAAGTCAATAAAGCCAAAATAAAGATTGAATTTATTTAATCTGGGCTTTAGGGGAAGAAAATAGTCGAAAATAACGTCTAATAATTGAGCCTAAATTAAGGAGGTTCTCAATGCGTAAATTGATGACGGTAGCTATGGCTTTAGCCCTGATAAGTCTGACGATACCATTCCTATCTGCTGCGGCCACTGATGTCAGTGGTCAGTGGGAATTAACTATTAATACACCTCGAGGAGAAAGGACTTACGATCTCCAGATTGAGCAGGACGGGGAGAAAATTATCGTGACTATGGTTACTCCCAGAGGTGAAACCCAGGGAGAAGGAACTTTAAAAGGCGATAAAATAGAATGGACCATCACCCGCTCCACTCCCCGCGGCGAATTCACCCTGACCTACAGAGGCACTGTCGAAGGCGACATCATGCAAGGGACTCTCGAAACAGGTCGAGGTGGCACTATAGAATGGACAGCTAAAAGAAAAGGTTAATTTGATTCAATATATTTGGGTCAATTTTTCTACCACCAGCTGTTCTTCTGCTGGAGGGCCAAATGAAGTATAATAATCTTGTTATTCATCAGTCCCCTAAAGAAGTTCAGCAGCTCTGGCTCCAGCCAAAGAGCTCCTCGAATAAGGAGTTTCTTAGGGGAGACTTGAATCACCATGGAAGAAACAAAGCTCGTTCAGGCAGCTCTCGAAGGAGACGAGGCGGCTTTTGAAGCCCTGGTCAAAAAATATTATCGAAAGGTGTACCAATTGGCGGTCAGCATAACCAATAACCCGGCCGAAGCTGAGGATTTGGCCCAAGAAGTCTTTATTAAAGTTTATTCTTCACTCTCTCAGTTCCAAGGCCAATCAAGTTTCGGCACCTGGCTTTACCAAGTGACTCTTAATCACAGTCGGGATTTTCTCCGTCAGAAACGCCGGCGAGCCACTGACTCTTGGAGCAGAAAAAAGACAACTTCGGTTTGGCCTGCTTCAGCCAGTCAAGAAAAATCCCTAGAGGCTCAACAACTTATTCTTAAAGCTTTGTCAAAACTTTCAGATAAATTAAGGATGATAATTATATTAAAAGATATTCATGGCTTTTCCTATGAGGAAATAGCCAAAATTTTGAAGATTTCCCTGGGCACAGTAGATTCCCGTCTCCATCGGGCCCGGCGGAAACTTCGCCAGGAGCTCTTGCCTTTTTGGCGGGCAAAGGAGGATACTCATGAAATGCCGTGAGGCTGAAAAATTAATCCACCGACTCCTCGATGGACAACTCCCTCCGCAGAAAGTGCATCTCCTGGAAGAACATCTGGCTAACTGCCCCAACTGTTCTCGAAAAAAACAAGAGTACGAATGGCTCCAGCAAACTCTTCAGTCCTTCACCTTCCCCGAGCCTCAGCCAGATTACTGGGAAAAAATAAGACGAAGAATAAAAACCACCCCTGCCCCGTCCCCTCTCTTCATCTGGAAAAAATGGGCGCTGCGAGCAATTCCTGTAGCTCTTCTTCTGCTGATAATTCTCATTTCAGCGCTGTTGCTTCTCCAGACTTCCTCGTCGTTAGAAATGAGCCAGTCGGAAATGCTTTTGCTCCATAACTCTAATCCTTTCACTGAATCTCAAGCTATCTTCACTGAGACCAGCCCGGTTGATAAAAATCTGCGCCTTATTTTTTCTTCTCTGGAAACTAACTATGAATTAAGGAGATATCCCAGATGAAAAATCACACTAAATTTTGGATAATCTTCTCCTTTATTGTGCTCTTCGTTCTAGGTCTCATGGGTGGCGTTCTGATTGATCGCTACTTCTTCCAATCAAAGTCTGTTTTCCCCACCCAGCCGCCGCGGAGTCGTACTTCAGCCCGGTTTCCTTCCTTGGAGATAATGGCCCGAGAGCTACAGCTGACAGCCGAACAAAAAGATCAGATCCGCTCTGTCTTCCAGAATAATGACCAACGCCTGCGTGAACTCCACCAGGAAATCATTCAAAAACTCAGAAAAATTAGAGGGGACCTTAAAGAAGAAATTATGACTATCCTGAATAAAGAACAGGCAGCTAAATTTGAGGCTATGATTCAAAAATACATTAAACAAAGAAAAAAAGAGTGGGAACGCCGAAGAAAGCACCCCACAACCAAAACCAAGCCAGAAGGAGTTACAAGATGAAAAAGAAACTCTTTTTCTCACTTATTATTCTCATCATCATTGTCGGAGTCGTCTTTAGCCTGACAGTTCTCAGGCGCTCTGCCAATGGAGGCATCCAATACAGAACCGCCAAAGTAACCCGGGGTGATATCGAAGCCATTGTGGTCACTACTGGCACCATCAATCCGGTCACGCTAGTAGATGTCGGCAGTCAGGTTTCAGGAAAAATTGCCAAAATTTACGTCGACTTCAACTCCCGGGTGAAAAAGGGAGATATTCTAGCCGAAATCGACCAATCAAGTTTTCTCACCCGAATCAAACAAGCCGAGGCTAATTACCAGAGCGCTAAAGCTTCACTCGAGAGAGCCCGGGTAACCATGGAAACCAGCAAGAAAAAATACGAAAGAGCCCTCAAGCTCTTTGAACAAAAACTTATCTCTCCTGAAGAAAAAGAAACAGCTGAAACCAATTATTTTAATGCTGTGGCTGACTATCAATCCGCTTTAGCCCGGCTGGAACAGGCTAAATCTCAACTTGAGTCCAGTCGAGTGGATCTTTCTTATACCGTCATTAAGTCGCCCATTGACGGAGTGGTTATCAAACGCAATATCAATGTTGGCCAAACCGTGGCGGCTAGCTTCCAAGCTCCGGTGCTGTTTCAAATCGCCAATGACTTAACCAAGATGCAGGTCGAGTGCAGTGTTGATGAAGCCGACATCGGCAAAATCAAAGAAGGACAGAAAGTCAGATTTACGGTCGATGCCTTCCCTGAGGAAAGTTTTGAAGGTGTAGTGTCTCAAGTCCGTTATGCTCCCGAAGTAGTCCAGAATGTAGTCACCTATACCACCATAGTTTCTGTGGAAAATCCTGAAATGAAGCTCCGTCCCGGAATGACAGCCACGGTCTCGATAATTGTGGGTGAAGCCAGGAATGTTCTGCGAGTTCCCAACGCTGCTCTTCGTTTCCGCCCTCAGCTTTCCCCTGAAGAAATGAAAAAGATGTTTGAAGAATTAAGAGCTCAGAGACGCTCTACCTCCGGTAACTCAGCCAGCTCCAGCGGTCGGCGACCTCCCTTCTCAGGAGAGAGAGGAGCTTCTCAGGGTGAACGCTCCGCCAAAGATAAATCCCGGCAGGGGATGGCCATGGTCTGGGTGCTGGAAGAAGGCCACAAATTGAGACCGGTGCCAGTCAAAACTGGTGTTACCGGAGACGAATATACAGAAATTGTCAGGGGCGATCTCAAAGAAGGGGATGAAGTAGTTATTGGTACGGGTGCGAGCCCACGTTCCTCCTCCAGTCGGTCAGCAACTTCTTCGCTGCGGCGAAGCATGTTCATGATTCGTCGATAAACCTCGGACTAAAAAATACTTCTTTTGGAAATTGGAGACGAGATGAGCAATAAAATACTTATTAATTTAGAAAACATAGTTAAAACCTATAAAGTTGGCTTAAGCGAAGTTCAAGCCCTTCGGGGGGTCTCGCTCCAGGTGCACCGGGGAGATTATTTGGCCATTATGGGCCCTTCGGGTTCCGGCAAGTCCACTTTAATGAATATCATCGGTTGTCTGGATAAAGCCACCAGTGGTCGCTACTATCTGGAAGGTACAGATATTTCCACTTTTAGCCGCAATCGACTGGCTGAGATCAGAAACAAAAAAATTGGCTTTGTCTTTCAAAACTTTAATCTTTTACCTCGGACCACAGCCCTGGAAAATGCCGAACTGCCGCTGCTCTATTCGGATGTACCCCCTAAGGAAGCTCGCCGGCGGGCGCTGGAAGCCCTGGCCATGGTTGGTCTTAAAGGCCGAGAAGGCCACTACACCAACCAACTCTCAGGTGGGGAAATGCAACGAGTGGCTATTGCCCGGGCCTTGGTTAACCACCCTTCTCTGATTCTGGCGGATGAGCCTACCGGCAACTTAGATACAAAAACTGGTCAGGAAATAATGGCTATTTTTAAAGCTCTCAACCGTGAACAGGGAATAACTGTTATCCTGGTGACCCACGATCCGGAAATTGCCCAGACTGCCCCCCGACGGATTTATCTCCGCGATGGATTGATTATTAAAGAAGAAACATCTGAATGAGACAATCGCCTTCTTGGAGGAGTCAAAATGAATATAATTAAGACCACTCAAATCGCCCTGCGAGCCTTAAACAGAAATAAAATGCGGTCTTTTCTCACCGCCTTGGGAATAATAATCGGTGTTGGAGCTGTGATCGCCATGGTTAGTATCGGCCAAGGGGCTAAAAGGGCTGTTGAGGAAAGATTCGAACAGATGGGGACTAATCTTCTCTTCGTTCGTCCCGGGAGCCGGGCCTTTAGGGGAGTT
>Ga0190360_1000317_pt1 | contig 27330 bp, 23 predicted proteins | sample 48721834_MG_FD_161271 | JGI IMG/M metagenome (GOLD analysis project Ga0190360, IMG submission 161271) | Hydrothermal vent microbial mat bacterial communities from Southern Trench, Guaymas Basin, Mexico - 4872-18-3-4_MG | ecosystem: Environmental > Aquatic > Marine > Hydrothermal vents >...
AGGCCTAGAACGTTTTCCTCCTCATCCACCAGGTTATTAAATTCCCCTGACATTTAAAAGGAAAATATGTAATATCTATCAACTTTTAATATACAAGAACCGAAGATGATTTTAACCAATTGATAGAAATGCTTGACCCTAAAAAGTATCCCAAGGCAATAGTTTACATCCAAAATCTTTCTAAATCTATTTCTACATTTTTTCACTGGTGGCTTGAGAAAAACGAATGGATTCCCTTCACCAGTAATATTATCGAAAATCGTTTCAGCCAAATTAAGAATAGAATCAAGAGAATTGGAAGAAGATGGAGTTATCAAGGACTCCTGAAATGGCTGATGGTTGTCATAAAAAAGGTATTTACTCCGCTTGATTGGGAATATCTTTGGAAACAATTTCTCGAAATTAATAAACCTATTAGCTTGATCTCTATGAACATCTCATATAGGTGGATTGTATGAATCCCTCAACTTTGCAACAACGCCTTTCTTTGAGAATCTTTTCGAATGTTGCCTCTGGGATATTATATAATTTTGCTCTTCTCTTCGCATGATGAGAAAACTTGATCTTCATAAAGGGCCACATCCCCTCTTTTATCTTTTGTTTAACGAAAGCTAAGCTGCCACTAAACGAGCGCAGTGACTTTAACGGTCTGCTTAAGCGACTTGTTCGTCCTTTTCTTCTAAGGAGTAACTATTTCTTGATATGAAAATTCACGCAATCCTGCTTTAGCTTTTGCATGTTCGATAGTCATATTTACTAGATTGCCATCTTTGTCTAAATCAATATAAATGTCCTCACTGATCTCTTTTGTTTCGTAAACTTCTTTATCAGTAAATTCTATTAAAGCCGTATCTGTATCTGGAAAATATTTAACTTTCATCTCTCAATCCTCCTTAAAAGACCTATCAAAAAACGCATTATGTACCGTCTCACCATCTTCCAGTAAAATTACTCTAAGATATTTACCCACTCCTGAAATCTTTGCCCATTTTCTAATCCTTCCGTCAGACTGAATAACTACCTTTTGAGGATTTTCTATTACATACTTTATCCATTCTTCTTTGATCTGTGCTCGATCAGGTCTTTTCTTAGTGTAATTAAAATATTGAGTTGTTTTCATTATGATAATTTTTTATAAAATCTTTTTGTTATATTTTTTGAAATGAATTCTTTTATCTTTTAGGCCGAACATATTCTTAACTACCACCCACCACCATCTATAAATGTCTTAATTTAGAAACATTGTTTCCAATATCAAACACTTTTTTGGAAAGTTTCTAAATTAGCAGGTATCATTCTATTTTCACACCGGTTCCATGGTTTTCTACATACAGCCAGCTCAATAGTCTTTACAAATTCTCCCTTTTCAGCATTATATTTGTATGGTACACAAAATAACTCATCGCCGTACTGTTTCAATACTTTCCAGGTGCAAGAGTTCTTATCCGATCTCGTTTCATAAAGTGTCAGAATAATTTTAAGATATTATATTAAAAACTCAAGTCAAGACTATATAATCTCTTTATTTTAGACGCATTGGCTCAAAAATAAAGTAACTTTAGAGGAATTGAACTTTTAAAAATTGGTCATTGCCTCATGATATAATGTAGCCATAAAACAGCAGAATTAATTATGATCACAAAAACCAAATACATGCTTATTCCCAAATTTGTGTTTGGAGACGATGTTGAAAACCTCTCTCTATATATATTTTATACGAAAAATATAGTTGTCCTCTTTTTATGGATTGCGTTAGCATTCTGCCGCTTTTCAAAGCGACGCCAAGGCGTCTCAATCCAAAAGTAAATAAAGAAAATTTGATTACTGCTAACATTTTATTTTGATAAAATACGTGTATAGCAGCCTTAATTACATCCTCATAGCATCAGTTGATATTATAATAGCAGGTAGAGATTGGAATTGTATTAACCTCTTTATACTTATTGTAAGATTAACTTAAGAGGCACAAAAGTCACTGCGAAATTAAAAATTTAATAAAAAAAGTATAAATATCTTGCATTTTAATATTTTATTATCTATTATTGAAATATTAAAATCCTTTTAATTGTATAGGGAGGAGAGATCATGGAGAATTTTTCAGGTTCAGGCAGCAGTGCACTTTTTAGTCCTTTTATTATCATTATCTACATTGCGATTACAATCTTCTACATCTATGTATACTGAAGAATTTTTGAAAAGGCTGGCCAGCCAGGCTGGGGAATTTTGATTCCATTCTACAATATGTACCTGTTACTAAAGATTGCTCAGCGCCCTGGATGGTGGCTTCTTCTCTTTTTAGTACCAATTATCAACATTGTAGTACAAATAATGATCATATTTGATATTGCCAAAAACTTTGGTAAAGGGACAGGTTTCGGCTTTGGACTTCTATTTCTTGGATTCATATTCTATCCAATACTCGCATTTAGTGACGTAAAGTATAAGCCAGCAAAGAAATAGAAATGAAAGGACCTGACGTCTGACCTTAACCAAAGATTAGAGGTGTCCTTAAAATCATTAAGGGATAGGAAACAAAATTTTGTCGCCTATCCCTTTTTAACTCTTAGATAGATTTTTCATTATATCATTTATATGCATCTCCGGCAGGTTCATCCATGTTCAGCCGGGGGAAACGTTTGTACAGACTCCTGGCAAACCAAAGATCAAGCTCCTCATTGGATTCTGGATGATAACCCATAACATCATCCCAGACCCACGGAGGCTCCATACAGAGATAAACAAATAAATCATCAGAATACCCTCTGATCAATTCGTAAATCTTCCTGAACATTGCAGTACGCAGGGGTCTGATATACCTCATCTTTCCATCAAGACCTCGAATCATCTCTTCATAGATAATCTTCGTTTTTGGAAATCGTTTCTGAATTACTTTTTTCAAATTAGGTGGATACCGCAGAGTACCAAGACTGATCCACACAATACTGGCCGGATCTATACGGGAGAAAAGCTCATCAATTACACTCTGATAAAGAGATTCCCAATCAGGAACATAAAGAATCGGATCGAAATGAAACCCGAGCATTAATCCCCTCTCCTGACACATCCTTGCAGCTTCGAGTCTGCTTTCAAGACTCGAAGTAAAAAATTCCTCCCTATTCACAATACTCTGAGGATTTAATGACCACGAGACAACCACATTTTTTTGAGGATTCTCTACTAAATTCTTAACACAATCTGTCTTTGTCTTGAACTCGATCAAACAGTTTCTCTTTGTAGAAAAAAATAGAGACAGATCCTGTGACAGGAGTGTCAGACTATCGAGAACAAGACTGTCTGTAAGCTCTCCAGTGCCAAACCTGAAAAATCGACCCGGCTGGTCCATAAGATTCTTATCAACACTCTTAAAAAGATCATTTGTATTTGTATAAAGCAGCAGATACGGCCTGTCAAGATAATCCTGAAGTATGCAGTATGTACAATCCATTGGGCAGTGGATCTGATTGTTGATCGTTGTATATCTGCAGCACAGATATGGGGAAAGAGTTCCAGGGCATGGCCTGACCAGATCCCCCTCAGTTGAAGTTATGAATAGAATTTGCTTTCCCTTTGAAATATCTACATCGGAAAGATATCTAGTAAAATCACTCTTATCTACTACTCTAACGGGTAGGTCTCCTGCTCTCTCAAGTACCCTTATCGTTAACTTATCCTCAACAACACTGCTGTCTACATATATTTTTCTAATCCTATTCAACACCTGCCAATATCTCGATCATTTTGTTCAGATTCTCCTTGATCCTGCCAGATGAAATCCACTCTTTGAAATCATTATAATTACTCATAGAGACCAACCTCAACTTAAGCTCCACACCAGGCCTCTCCATCTGACTGTCCCACGATAATTCCACATTATGAGGAAGAGTCATTCCTTTCCTCAACTTGTTCAACTGTTCATTCCATTTGAAAAGATTTGGAAATCTTCTCTCTTTTAATCCTCTCTTTATAGTATCGATCTTTTCCTGTCTGTTCATCTCATCACACCTGCAAATTTTAAGCAGAGACAGATCCGCTACAACCCTCTGAACAGAAATCCCTTCTCTTTTAGAGACCTCGCTGCACATAGTCACTATCTCTGAAAGTTCTACACCTCTTATCTGAAGAAGATCTGCAATCTCAATAAATAGCTCCTGCTCCTCACTACTCATTTCCTTAAACATCCGGGACATCTTTAAAGAAAGATTGTATCTCTCTATATAATTCTGCACAGAATCTGGATATGACAGGATGTTCTCAATCTCTTCGATCACTACTCGATTCTCGGGTATATCGAGGAGTGGGAGGAAAAATTCCTTCATATACTCCTCACTACACCCTATCCTTTTTAAGATTCTGACTATTCTTGCCTTTTCCACCATATTCAAGTTCCTGCAAACGAGATGCTCTAAAACAGCCATATAGAAAGATCTTTCGAGAGGAACTCTATCCGAAAAGATCCATGCCGGAACACTTTTCATTTTTAACTCTTCTGCCACCCTGAATCGGTTGAATCCAGCGACGATTCTGTAGCCGCTATTTGAAGGAACAAGAAATAGAGGATTTGTAATACCACTCTCCCTTACTGATCGCTTTAAAGCCTCAAGAGGAAGGGGTGAGGAGAATCTAAAAAAAAGATCTCTCTCGATTTTTTTCAATGGAATCTCATTTATCTTCATAGCTTTACAATCCTTTTTTATTTTGATAACCATTGGTAATGGCAGCCAACTCCTCCACACTCAATTCATCAAAGGAGTTTATGAGTATATCGGCAATGCTCAGATTCTGGTTAAGACTGTGTTTACTCCGAAATCCCACACAAAACATTCCAGCAGATTTTGCAGCCTTAACACCAGCATAAGAATCTTCGATTACAACACAAGATGCTGGATCTACTCTGAGCCTCTCTGATGCCACCAGAAATATCTCAGGGTCTGGTTTGGTTCTCTCTATCTCCTCTCCACTTACTGCTGTGCTGAAAAATCTCCTAAGATTGAATTTATTCAGAACAGAATCTATTATCTCTCTATCGGAACTGGAAGCAAGCGCGAGAATAAATCCTGATCTTAAGAGGCGTTCGATAAAAACCACAACACCTTCAATCAGGCCAACCTCATCTTGATAGAGCCTTAAAAGATTTCTCTTGTGCACACTATATATCTTCTCAAAAGTTGTGTTCAACTCATATTTTTTAATAATATCTCGAAACAGCACTCTTGAGCTTCTTCCCATATAATCCCGAAGCTCTTCCTCTTTCAGTTCTATTCCAAATGGTGATAGAGTTTCCATTTCAGCCTTTATGTGAGCAGGCTCGCTGTCCACAATGACGCCATCCATATCGAAAATAACAGCACTCCTCATTCAGACCCCTCTTAGTTACAATTAAAAAACCCACCGTCTGGTGGGCATTAATCCCTTCTATTCAAATCAGTACCGGGAGCCGGAATCGAACCGGCACGTCCCAGAGGGACAAGGGATTTTAAGTCCCTTGCGTCTACCTATTCCGCCATCCCGGCAAAACTGCTGAGGCGGCGAGCGGATTCGAACCGCTGAATAAAGGTTTTGCAGACCTCTGCCTTAGCCACTTGGCTACGCCGCCTAAAAAAAGAGCGGGAAACGGGACTCGAACCCGCGACATTCACGTTGGCAACGTGATGCTCTACCAACTGAGCTATTCCCGCATCTCTAATCTTCTCTTCTCAACCTTTTAAGGATTCGGAGCCGCCTCTGACGCACTCCCTCCCTATTTCTCTTTGCTATCTTCGACAGCATGAATAGAAAGAACAAAAGAGAAAAAATAACAATTAGCTTCACGACAATAATTTAAAATAAATTTACTAATTGTCAAGAGAGAAAATTACTCTTTGATCACTTTTTAAACTCTAAATTTCCCACAGTAAAGAAACTGTATAAATTTCTTCCGCAGCCGTTTTTGCACTTGAAATTTTTAAAGATTTCGAGACACTCCTCATAATCTTTCACAGGGAATTTGCTCACACTGTTACATGCCTCACAAGTAATTACAACCTCCTTATAGGTAATTCTTGGCATTCAACCCTCCTCTTTTTGGGTTTTATGCCTCTCCTCTCTTAAAACTTTTCATCATATTTTGTCCAGAGAAAATCTCCAAGCCTCCAGCACATCTCCACAACCCTCTTCCCCTGCTTGATGCAGTACTCTGTGAGAAACTTCCTTACTGCTGCAGGATCTTCACCATAAATCCTCTTTGCCTTCTCCTCAATACTTTTTTGATTTCTTAATAACTCATCCTGGAGCGGTTTCCATACTGCCTCCACATCCTTTCTCATATCTCCCCATCTTTGAGCCGTAAGTGTACCCAATCTGTTAAAGGCCCACCATGCAGACTCGCGGTTGAATCCTTTTGTTCTGCCAGGAGTCTTGTAAGATTCCGGAACATCTGTAATACAGCAATAGAGAGGCACATATACAGACGTTGCAACATTATCCCATGCGAGCCAGACCACGCCTCCGATTTCATCTGGTAACCAGTCGCGCGACTGGGTAATCGTCGCATACATCGTATACCACCTTGCTATTGTTCGCTCTCCCCGCCATCCCCAGCCTCCATTTATCTTAAATATTTTATTCATCTCATATGGCATAAACGGATTTGCAAACGGGGATATAACTGTCTTCCCTTCCTTATCTGTGGTCGTAATATTCTTTACAAAATTATATTCAGTGCCCTCATAATAATCCTGAAAAATCGATATTAACTTTTTGATTGTCACAAGGCTGTCTGGTTTAACAGAAAAGGGATAGTTCTCTGATTCAGGATTCAGGTTTAGTGAAGGAGCAACAAGTGAAAGAACTCTCCATTCTCTTCTCCTTGCAGCAATAGATACTCTTCCTTCAGGAGCATAGGCATAACAGAATTCGAAGGGTCCCTGTTCCGGATTCCACCACTTGTTCTTTTTTGCAACATGAAAAACATTTTCCGATGCCATAAAAAAATCGGGTTTGCTTAGATCTATCTGCCTTATCCGACTGGCGTTTGCACAAACCGAAACATGATCATCAGGAACACGCTGTGCCGCCCATATTGCTCCTATCTTGCCCCTGCCAGGACCTACAATTTCAAAATGCCACACCTCCTTTGTATCTGCAATCGTTAAACACTCCCCACTATCATTGTAGCCATACTTTTTGGTCAATTCATCCGCAAGTCTTATAGCCTCCCTTGCACTCTTGCACCTCTCAAGCATCAGCCTGACAAGCTGCTGACAATCTATCAGCCCATTCTCAGAACGGAGTTCCTCCCTTCCACCAAAAGTCGACTCTCCTATTGCAAGCTGATGTTCATTCATGCATGGATAAGCAGTATTAATGTATCCATAGGTATGTCTCACCTGTGGAATTTTACCTGTCGGAACATATTTGTATGCAGGCATTGCAAGCGAGTCATCATTAACACGCTTAAGCAGAGTCACCATCTCGACCTTTTTGTGTTCTGCCGGTTCAACTATGTTGAGCCATCCTCTTGTACGATGGCTATCACATGTATGGGATGTTATAACAGACCCATCTGCAGAAGCCTTTCTTCCAACAGTAATAGTTGTACATCCATCCGGAAGCCCATCGACTCTATCCTCTACTCCATCAAACTGCGCCTTAAGAGAACCATGAAAAAATAAAAGAGCCGATAACCCCATAATCCAAAAGTAAAATTTGTATGAATCTCTTATGAATCGATTATTGATTAATAGCATCTCTCTCATCCTCTCTATAGATCATTTCTGCAAGACTTATAAATGATAAATAAATAATCTAATATTTAAAATAAACGATAAACAATTAAAATACAAGATATTTTTTAAGGAAAATGAGTTCACAAACAGCAGGCAATATTTTCCGAAATTGACCCTCTTGCTAATTCTTACCCCATAATTTAAGTAATTGATTTAAATGGCATTATAATAACATCTCTACAATGGCATAAGGCTTGCCAATAACAAAGATCGGGTGAGAAGATGAAATCTATTACACTGAAATATTTGATCATATTGCCTATCTTGTTTTTGATACCTCGTATCCACTTCTCGACATCCATACAGTGGGAAGCGGTCTCTGATGACGATCTGAAGGGATACCTTCTGTTTATCGGAACCGAGTCGGGTCACTATTCAGATACAGTAGATGTTGGAAACAGAATCGAATATGAACTGACAAACCTTGAAGATGGCAAGACTTACTACTTTGCCATCAAGGCATATGACAACTGGGGAAATCTCAGCGACTTCTCACCAGAAATAGTATATTCAACCGGTAAAGATACAGATGTACCGGATCGGGATAGTGAATCGCAACCATCGGAATTTACGTTAGAGCAGAACTATCCGAATCCTTTTAATCCTGAGACTACAATAAAATATTCTGTTGAAAAATGCGGCTATCTGACTCTCACTATTCACAATATACGGGGCGAATTGGTGACAACCCTCGTGGCAAAATATGTAACCACCCCAGGACCTCAGCCGCCAGTAAGATGGAATGGGAAAAACTATAGAGGAAATCCTGTAGCAAGTGGGATATATATTTGCAGGCTCCAGCAGGGCAGATCCATAAAGACACAAAGAATGACATTAGCAAGATAATCTCTACATACACTCCTATTTATTCAATATAAGCTTTGCAGCTTCTAAAATGTTGTCGGCCCGGTAATCGGGTTCTCCCGAATATTCTCCGTCATTTCCTCCTGATCCAGTCCTTACAAGAACAGTCGTCATTCCTGCCCTCCTGCCTGTTTCCACATCACTGGTCTTATCTCCAATCATTACACAACTCGATAGATCAAGATTCAAATCATCTCTTGCCCTCCTGATCAGGGCCTGTTCTGGTTTTCTGCACGAGCACTTCTCAGCCTTGGTATGCGGACAAAAATATATCTTATCGATCAATATGCCATGCTTTGAGAAGCACTTCAACATTTTAAGATTCACTCTATAAAAATCTTCGACCCGATAATATCCAAGACCAATACCTGGTTGGTTTGTTATAATCACAATTCTGTACCCCCTCTCCCTAAACATCCTGATGCCTTCGACTACATGTGGAAGCATCTTGAACTTTTCTGGTTCATGAAGATATAAGACTTCTTCATTTATCGTTCCATCCCTGTCAAGAAAGAGAGCACGATTTTTCTTAGACAATCCTCTTGCTATGTGTACTGCTCTCTGCTTCTCGATAAACTTTTCTTTACTACCTGCCAGTCGATATGTAACCCTTTCAATTATATTTGAAGTGGAGATACTCTCTTTTATTGGTATTATATGAATCTTTCCTCCATACTTCTCTACAATCTTCCTTGAGGTAAGCTCCTCGGGTCTGTAGTCTCCCCCTTTTATGTAGTAATCTGGCCTTATGATCTCGATGTTTTTTCTGTTATTTGTTTCATCAAATAAAAAGAGATAATCTACCGATTCAAGAGCGGCAACCACCTTGATCCTGCTGTGCTCATCCACTATAGGTCTGCCCTCTCCCTTATGTTTCTTCACCGACGCATCAGAATTTACTCCCACTATCAATACATCACATATCCCTTTTGCCTGTTCAAGATAATCTACATGTCCGGCATGAAGCAGATCAAATGCCCCTGATGTAAACCCGATTTTCTTCCCCACAGACCTTAAATTCTCAGAAATCGTTTTGATTTCATCACGAGACTTAATTTTATCCTTCATCATAAAGAACAATCCCGATTGTTATTTTAGAAAAATCAATTTTTTCACTATGATAAAACTACCTCTTCCTGAACCTCTTTCCCTGCCTTTTAGAATGCATAGATGTATCCCTGATGATACTTGCCTCTTTGATTTATCTTTCCCATTCCATCTTATACTGTAAGTTCCTGATGATTTAATACCACTGGCCAATTCTATCTCCTCACAACCATTAACATCGTATATTGCTATCTCTATCTCAGCCTCTGTTTCTAGATTATACTCAATCATAATCTCTGAGTTGAATGGATTGGGATAGGTCTTGAGAATTTTATATTCACTGCTACTCTTTTTGTTTTGGTCAACATCTGAATCCCCTTCTATCTGCCAAACATGTACGATTGGTTTCTCACCATCCGCAAACAACTCAAAGATGTATAATAAACCCCTCTCTCTATCAAAGCATGCAGCTCCTACATGACTCTTCTGTTGGGAAGAATCCACGCTAAAGAGATATGGATCGATGTTCAGTACAGCATAGGGCTGAGGATCGTAGCTGCTAATTTCACCCTCTACCACTGCTGCAAGATCGCCGGGATCATAAAAAATTATCTGGCCTTCAAACTTCTCGCACCACCATCCACGCTGGTTGAGTGGATCTTCAGGATAAGGAGGGCTGTCAGGCCATACAGTTCCATCGGCCAAGCCATACCAGCACTCTCCAATTCCCTTTGTTCCAACAAAGATAACTGCCGACCTTCCGCCAGAGGTCAGCCATGCTCCCCCACTCCACTCGTCTGCTTCTTTATAACCATTCATCATCATCGAATCATGGCATGTTATGTACCTGCTGCCCTCCTCCTGAATTCCAAAAAGCAATAGAGGAACTATCTGGGTTATAGTATCATTCTCTCTCGAAGGATTGTCATTCTGCCATGGACTATAGGCAAACAGAGCCGGCCCCTGACCACTCCATCCTCCATCCCTGAATCTACCTGTTGCAAGCCTGTGGCCAGGAGCATGCTCATCTGCCCACTCTTCTGGAATATCAAATATATAGTCATTTGTGACATAATTGGTATATGTTCCAAAATACCATCCGCCTCTGGGTCTTGGATCGGAAAGATTCACCTCACACCACATGTGTGAAGGATCCTGCCTCTCCTCCTGAAAATGCTGACCCCAGACAAAATGAAGCTTACCAGTTGTCTGCATGCCCTGGGGCGGCAGATATTGCATACCTACCCTTATGATCTCATAGAACAGTTCATCTCCCTTACTATCTCTGAAAAGATCTCCACGAACATTTTGAAAGCTCTGAAGTGTCTCGGCAGTATTGAGATCATCAACACTTTTGATTTCTGAAACAACAGGAACTGGAATTGTTATCTCTGATACATACATGTTCCAGTCATGACCAACTCCAAAGATTGATCCTGGATATCCATCAGCAGGGCCGGACTCATCCCCATCTGGATAGTATGTCATAGCGCTACCGCCATAGTTCCAGCTATATTCATAAGGCTCCACATCTGGCAGCCTAAATGCACCGCGATAGATAAGATCTTCTGGATAGATCCTCTGAGCCAGAAGACCAGCTCCACAGAACAAGAGGGAAAAGAGACCTAACAGTAACTCTTTACTCCCCAAAATTTTACTGCTCCTCCACTCGATACCGACTATTTACAATTTTTTCAGAAACATTGAATTAAAGAGAAGCTTATATGTTCCCTGAGTAGATGCCCTGAATTGTGGATTAAATCCAAAAAGAACAAGCTGGCCTCTTCCCTTCCTGAGCCATACCAGGACTGCCTTGTTGCCGATTTTCTCCTCTTTCTCACAATATCCGCTAATGAGTATATCCCTCTCAGGGAATCTTCCAATCACACGTCGGTCCATATCAAAGATTGGGATCGAGGTGCTGAAAAGAGGCCTTCCTCTGTAAAAGACTCCGACCTCTCTTTTCATTCCAAGGGTTATTGGATGATCTTTTTTAAGGACGACCCTTATTAAGGAGCCGGGACAGTACAATCCTGACTTTGCAGCCTCCTGAGAAATATCCCGAACCGGAAGCTGAAACTCCTCTTTTTCATCTTTTCCACGCATGATCTGCAATTTATCTAAAAACAGTCCTGTTGACTGCCCCCAGGAAATGATGATTCCTCCTCTGTCCAGAAAGGTCATTAAACGTTCCATTCCCTTTTTCCCGATTCCCTTTGTATATTCAGGTGGATAGTCGACTATGAAATATCGATTCTGATATTTTGGTTTGCCATTCATCAGTACCGACTTGTCCGCATCCGGGAATATTACAATATCAAAATCTTTTGAGAAATCTGTCTTTTCAAAATCTCCTGGATGGACAATCTTGTATGAAACACCATATGAATCGAAAATAAATCTTGTCCATCCTGCATCCATATCGTGAAAATAGGTCTCAACGAGTGCAATTCGCGGCATCTTCAATGGTTCTGCCATGATCTCGATTTTCCTGTTCAGATATGTGGGAGATACTTTCATCTTCTCCAAAAGACTCTTCAGCTTTGTGTTGTTCTCTTTGTTATAAATAATAAAGCTTCCCTCAGGGATCTCTCTACCATCCAGACTGACACTCTTTACAAGACGGTCGACTCTGAGGCCGCTTTTTAATGCGTTAAAGGCAGCCTTGAAACTCTCATTATTGTTTACCGGGAAACATGCTGCCCAGAAATTCTCAGGAATGCTAATTGTTAGTCTGAAATCATTCTCGATCTTCTCAAGATTCGATTCGATCGATCCTACTCTTTTGTTTATTTCTAAACACTCCAGAGCCCTGTGCAGTGGAAGAGACCAGCTTGTTATATCGTATGGTTTTATTATCTTACCTCCAGGAGTGTAGTGACGCAGAGGATAAATCTGTTTTTCCATCACCTCTTTGATGAATGGGCGAAATGGCTGGGCAAGCGGTACAACAATGTCTCCTTTATTAAACGATCTACCGTTTACCATCACTGAACCGGACAGGCGATAAACATCTACTCCCTGCTCTTGTAAAAGAGAAACCAGATTCACAAGCTCACTTATATCGTGCTGTTTCAACGGTAGAATATAATAGTACGGCGGCTGGCTCTTGCCCTTCTCAAATTCTTTGCGGCAGAGGTCGTTCCTTAGTCTCAGAATCTCTTCCCTATGAAGAGAGGATGTCTTGATAATCGAAAGGGTCGATACCACTTCATACTCTACTATATCGCTTAATCTCCACCATCCTCCAGGCCATGGAAGCACCATGTTTATGCTTTTCTTGTATTCAGAGAGTCCTTTTCCGCCAACCCTCAACTCTGTGGGTTCTACAAATACAGGAGTTGCATATTTAACACTTGCACATTCTGTCAGCATTCCTATTACGTTCATCCATATGCATGTCTCTGTTGATCCAGGCCAGTAATCATCAAAAAGATACTGCTGTGTTACGCCGGCCAGCCCCTTCTTTGTCATGTCGGTCACCATATTTGATCCAAATATTTTTGTCCAGTTCAGGATCGAAGCCTCTATATTCTCAGATATTGGATCATGCATCGGAGGGACAAAATAACGAACTCCTGTTGTGCCCATCTGGTGCTTCTCTATCATTACCTGCGGGAACCAATCCTGTGTATAGATATGTGCAATGGCCTTTGTATCTTTCTGTGAAAGGGTGACAAAATCGCGGTTGTTATCGTGGCCCACATATTTGTGATATACTCCTGGCATCGAGCATCCCTCATATTTTGTTCCCTTATATTTCCGGTAATGGGCCACAACCATGTCCATTCCATCGGGATTATGGTTCGGGACCATCATATATACAACATCCTGCAGCCACTCAACGATTTCAGGATCATCCGTTGTCACCAGTTTATATGCAATTAGCGGTGCAGCCTGAGAAGGACCGACTTCTCCTGAATGCATTGAAAGGGTTGCAAGAAAAAATACCTTCCCTTTATCTATCATTGCCTCTCTTTCAGACTCTGGAATATCTGGATCGAGTGCTAGTCTTCGGTTGATCATACGGAGATTATCAAGATTTGCAATGTTTTCCTCTGATGAAATAAATGCAATATACATCTTTCTCCCCATCGGCGACTCCCCAATCTCCACCATCTTTAATCTTGGAGATGCATTATCGAGCTTTTTCAGATAACCTATCAGCTCTTCATAATTAAAAAGCATTCGATCGGCACCTGGTTCAAAGCCGAAATATTGTTTTGGCGTCTCTACGGCACGTGCAATCTTCATCTCTGCATTTGCAGCAACACTCAGTATAAAGAGTGCTGTTAAAAATAAAATCATAAATCTGCTCAATCTTTCTGCCTTCATCTTATACCTCCTGCTTTATATATTTATATTTTAATATTATTATATTTCCAATATAGTGCATGTTTTTCAAAAATTCAACAAAAGAATCTCTGCTGCTGAAGTTAGATCTCCAGACGCATTGACTCAAAAATAAAGTAAATTTATAGGAATTGAATTTTTTTAAATTAGCCATTGCCTCATAATAGAATGTAACCATAAAACAGGATGATTAATTATGAGCACAACGACTAAATAACTACTCGTTCCCAAATTTGTGTTTGGGAACGATGTTGAAAATCTCTCTATATATATTGTATACGAGAAATATAGGTATTCTTTTTTTGGGATTGCGCGAGCATGTTGCCGCTTTTAAAAGCGACGCCAAGGCGTCGCAATCCAAAAATGAATAAAGAAAATTTGAATACTGCTAATATCTTTGGTTACATTTTATTTTGAAGCAACACGCCAGATATTTTTGATTATATTGATTGTTGAAATTGTAAGCCTTTGTTGTAAAGCAGGAATGTCTTCTTGGCTATAAAGAGAGCCTATCGTTTAATTTTTTCACTACCTCATCGATATTCTCAATACCCTTCTCCCTTGCTGCCTCCTCGAGCGAACCCCAGATAGGTTCACCACACTGGATACAGACTATCCCAAATTCTCTTAAAATGGGCACTGCCTCTGGATGTGCCTCTACCAAATCTTCTATTAAGATCTCTTTTGATATCCTTGGTCTGTCAGACATTGATGTTTTACGGTCTAAAACGTATCTGTAATTGTGTAAAATATCTGACCCATTCTATTGGTTCTCTCGGCACCAAGATTAAATACTGGAATATACTTAAGTGAACAGGTCCCATAATTTCTTGAAGTAATATCCATAAACTCACGATCTGTTTGTGATACAGGAATCAGTACAGAATCTCCAAAATCGGAAGTAGCTTCAAGATAAATCGAAAGATCACTGCAAATAGATTTTGAAGATACCGTTATTCTTTTGCCAGTAGATGTATTTCTCCACCAGAGATTATGGCGAGAATCTTTATCTACACTCATAAGCATATTCGATTCAGAATGAGTGGATTTTAAAGAATTCTGTGGATAAGATACTCCAATCTCATTGTTCTGAATGATGATTATTCTTATTGTGTGGGAAGTCGAATTATCGGCCAAAGATATCCGAGCCAGACACAGGGCGAAAACACACCCCATTATCAATACTACCCCTTTCATACTCTACTTACCCCTTTTTAAAAACAGAGCAATTCTCTCAAATTCGAAAATAAATTCAAGAGAATGCAAAATATATATATTATATTTAACAATTATTACAACAATGTCAAGATAAATTTTTCTTGAAACATATATGCGAAATAATATCCTACCATCTTGACTCAAATAATGCAGAACATGTATCCTGTGTTTTATCGGCAGTTGTAAATGGAAAATTTTTCTTGCCATGAAAGATGCAACGTTGGTGACGTATTCCTTCTGTGAGAAGATTTTCTATACCAGGTTCTCCGTCTGAGATAAGGACCTGGAGTTTTTCATAATCAAGACGGTTCTTCAGGTCTTTGGCAATTTCCTCCCAGGACCAGTCAATCCAAATACCAACAATATCAAAGGGTTGACCCACTCCTGTGGAAGCTAAAACCCAACCAATCTGTTTTTGACCAAGATCAACTCCACCAGCACCTTGTAGATGTACTTTTGTTCCATCTGGCATTAAAAAGACGTAGGGAATATTCTTTATATCCCCAAAAAGACATTGATGGTCACTAAATTCCCCGAGCCTTCACCAGATCGTCCAGCCGGATGCACTGAAACCTCTGATGCGTTCGCTCTCTTTTTCTGACCTTTTGTATGAAACATGAACAGCTAAACCAATTGCAGATTCCATGGATTCATTCTGATACCTGAGATATCTGGGTATCTTTAGTCTATCTCTTAAAGGAACAACGGTCTTGTTTAAATCTCGATCTTTTAACTGCGTAAAACTATACTTTAAATCACCAAAAGATGTTTTCAATGTTCTCTCTTGTCTTCGACCATTACGAACATATCGGCCTTTACTACTATCCTGAAACTGTTCAATAGTTTGATTCTCAATTGCCATGAATAAAGCTTTTGCTATACCTAACATGATCTGTGAATTTGCACCATTGAGACCAAACAATAAACCATTGACATTTAAATCCTCATCTGGTATATTAAACCTAAGGGTGAGGTTAATTTCAATCTCGCTCATCGGATTTCTCCTTGTTTTGTGATTCGCTATCCAAAATTGGAGAAATCCGTTTTAATTTCAAAACACTTTTTTGTTCTTTAGCACGTAACTTTGCAACAACGCCAATTTTTAAAAAAGGAAACGTCATGAAAAGACTTGTCTGTTTATTCGGCATGATAATTCTTTTTTCATGCACCAATGATGCGGCTTACAAATCAATGCCTTCAGAAAAAATTCTATCCCACTACAAACAGTTCAGCCGCTACACAGATCCGGGTAAATATGCGCACATGTTCAAGGACTTGCCTGAATCGTTGCCAAAATTATGTTCATTGATCAAACGCCAGCTCATCCATCCGGTTGACCTGGGTGAACTGCGCAAGTCTTTGCCCGAAGAAAGGCATTTTGAGGATCCCTACTATCCAACAGTGCAGGCGATGGTGGAAGGATTGCTGCATTATGATCAAAGAGGATTTACACCTGAACGCAGACCTGAAGACCGGCTCATTGTTGCCTGCTACAATCACGCCCTGCTACTGACTTCCATACTGCGGCAGCGCGGCATTCCCGTTCGAATTCGCGCCGGATTTGCCCGATACTTTGAGAAAAAAGCCGGCGTGCGTTTCGGACATGCGATCTGTGAAGTCTGGGATAAGAAAGAGAAACGCTGGATGCTGGTCGATCCGGATCGCCAGTTCGTGGATTTTTCATGGAACCGGTTTGAATCTTCGGCTTCTGCCTGGGAACGATTACGAGCAGGAAAAGCCGATCCTGAACGATATGTGGCGTCTTTATCCAAAGGAGATCACGCTATTCTTCACATCCTGCTGCTGGATCTGGCCTGTGTGCTGGGAGAAGAGCGGCCATATTGGCAAGAACCGCCTATCCTGCGGCATGAGATTTCCGATGTCAAAAACATCGATTCTGAAAGATTGCAGATACTGGATCAGGTTGCGGAGCTTTTGTCTGATCCAGATGCCAATTTTAGTCAGCTTTCACTGCTGTATGACAAACATAGATTCCTGCAAAAAACCGAGCTGGATTTTGATACGTGGTTTAATGAAAGGCAAGTGCCGGGTAAAAAATAACAGTTCATAAATTAAGGGAGCAAATGATGCCGAAATTTTTATTACTGATCGTCAGCTATTTGATATTATTTCTTTCTTGTTCACCAAACGCAGAGGTTACCTGTCATACTGAACCGATTTCTTTTCAATCCGGTAATTTCAAAATTGAAGGCGAATTGAAAATCCCAACATCAAAAGCAAAACATCCGCTGGTGATAATGGTTCACGGCGACGGACCGGCTTACAGAAGCTATTTTTCAAAAGTAAAAGAATGCATTCTCAATGCCGGATATGCCACATTGATGTGGGACAAGCCGGGCTTTGGCGAATCAACCGGGAAATTCAGCAAAGAAAAGCGCCTGCATGAACGGGCAGCCATATTGCTCGATGCGGTTAAATTTAGCATTCGGCACCCGGCTATTGATTCAACCCGGATTGGTGTGTGGGGAATCAGTCAGGCGGGATATGTGATGCCCCTGGCAATCAAGCACACAGACGACATAAAATTCATGATAGCCGTGGGCTGCCCGGGAACAAACGGCATTAATCAAACAGGCTATCTAATTCGAAAACAGCTCATTGAGGAAGGGCTGCCGGAAGATGAAGCTCGTATAATGGAAACGCACTTTAAGAAAATCTATACCGCAAAGAGCTTTGAAGAATATATCAGTCACGCCAGACCACTCTATGACAATCCTATACAAAGAAAACTGGGCTTTGTTTCCGCTCTCTGGGACGAAGGCAACTGGAAGCCGCACTCACCCGATGAGGAGAGCTTCTTTGATCCCATGGAAATTGTTCAAACAATGACCATTCCCGTTCTTGTCTTCTTTGGAGAAAAGGACACCCAGGTTGATCCTGTTCAGGGCGCGGAGGCTTATACAAAAGCTCTTAAAAAAGCGGGCAATCAAAATTTCAAAATCAAGATTATACCCAATGCCGACCATAATATCATTCTCTGCAAGACAGGCAGCATGAAAGAAAGAAGCCGCCGCACCAGAAAGGAATGGCAAAATTACTCGCCGGAATATCTGAAGATTATGGAAGAGTGGTTGCAGGAATTGAAAAGCGAATAGAAAAACATAGGAAAATATGATGAAATACAAAGTTCATAAACTTGAGATCAACATGGAAAAAGATCAGAACAAACTGGAAGAGTATTTGAATACGCTGCAAGGAGATGTGATTTCCATAATCCCGAACAACAGGAAAATGTCTCTTTTACAAATTTATGGCGTTACTTCTAAAGTTGATTTTCTTTTGATTGTGGAAAAAGTCAGCTGATTTTTCAAATCTATGTTCAAAGAAAATAGCAATTCCAGTATCGGTTTATAAGGACAAGGATAAAAAGTAGATTCCATTCAAAACTGAGGAACTTTTTCTGCAAAAATTGCCAGGATTTACCGTCAATGGTGGTCAGAAAGGCATAATGTCAATCATAATTACAAAACCTGGCGTGTCATTGACTCCTACTGCAGATTGCCGGGCAACACACGAATGATTCATTTTACAGAAAACGCCGGATTTTATTAACAGGGCTATTATCGGTTTAGTGATTGCCCGGGCAGAATCCCTACAGAAATATATTCTGTATTGTGACATCGCTACTGAGGAAAATAAACATTCCCCCGTAGGCACCTTTTCTTCAGCAACCATCGTCCTGAATTAAACAACTACTGATTTAAAAAAATACATCTGTCTTTTACCTGTCCAGTTGTAATGCCGGTACAGGTATATCAAGTGCTCTACTATATCTTCATTTGAGGTAACTGAAATCATAGGAATAGATTATTAATAAATTTAAGATCTTATGCAGGAGATTTAAAAAACCTAATCCTTCCTGTCCTCTAAAAAAACATGAATATTTTAAAAACAACTTGCAAAGTATTAAATTATTTCGTATACTTCAATGTAAATGAAGTTTATGCGAAACAAAGTAAACAAACGTTCGTAAATCTGAATAGGAGCTTTTTAGACATAAGATGGGAGTTAAAATGAATAGTATTACAGAGCCAAATGGACAGCCGGCTGGTATATTTCCATTATCATATTTCTGTTTCTGCGTGGTGGCTACGGCTTTGATCTAACAATTTCTTCAGTATCATCGGTTTACAAAGAAATAGAACGCGGATGAAACGGATTTAACGGATGGACACGGATAGAAATATAACTAATAAATCCGTGATCCCAAAAAAGGAGAGAAAAATGAAAACTTTGAAAATGGCATCAATAAGTGTTGCTATCCTGCTGGCACTGCTGTTTTCCGCCTGTCAGAAAAGCTACAAAAAACAGGACGGCAGGATTGATTTATCCAAACAGGAAAAGCTTTACTACGGCATTAAAATCAATAATGTGTTGTGCGGGTATTCGGAAGTTACCCAACAGTCTGACGAAAGGGACGGCCAAAAGCTGATTAAACTGGACGACACCACTTTTGTAATGCTCTCGGCACTGGGCAGTCGTTTTAATTCGGAAATTCATTCCGTTTTTTTGGTAGACCCCACCAGTGGACGATTTGTTTATCAGCACAACCACATCAGGCAGGGACCGATGGAGTTTACGGCCAGGGCCAGGGTAAAAGGCAATCAGATTATTGTAAACTCGACCTTATCGCAAAAGATAGATACCGTCACCATAGAGCCGTAGGTGGTTCTGCGTAATAACCACTTTATGCCCTTTTTGATCAGGGATTTTGCCGACACAAGCGTGCACGAAAAAACATACCACTATTTTGAGATCAAGGAACAGGAAGTGCAGGAAACGGTATTTAAGCGATTGCCGGATGAAACATTGCAGCTGGCCGGCGCTCAATTTGATGCCATGGTTTTTGAAGAAATAAACCAGAAGACTCTGACCAAATTTAAATGGTGGTTGGACAAAAATAACGGTTACATTTTAAAGCTAAAGCACAGCCGCGGGGAAAGTTTCCTGTCTGATGCCGGCGTGGCCAATCGCATCAAGTTAAGTAAAATGGATGACCTGATTGTGCAGAAAACTAATGTGTCCATCGGCGATTACCAGGGGATTTCATACATGAAGATCAAGGCCCGTCTTGAACCAAGCGGTTTACACATCACGCCGCATGGATTAAATGTTCCCGGACAAAAATTCAGCGGCACGGTAACGGACAACCTGATTGAAGGCGTTTTCGAAATTGAACATAAACGTTACTACGGCGCTAACGCTCCGCCCTTTCCGCCTGATTTTAGTCAGGTAGATTCCGTGCAGGAATTTCTGAAAGCAACGGATCTGATTGAATCAGACGATCCGGTGCTGGTCGAAAAAGCGAAAGAGATCACTGCCGGAGCAAAGGATTCCTGGGAAGCAGCGGTTCGTTTGAGCCGTTGGGTGGCGGACAGCATCGGCTATGCCATTCCCGGCGGACTGACAGCGCGCAACACCTACGACATCCGCAAGGGTGAGTGCGGTGCCCATTCTATTTTGTTAGCTGCATTCTGCCGGGCGGTCGGCATTCCGGCGCGCGTGGTCTGGGGCTGCATGTATGTGCCCAATCGCGGCGGTGCTTTTGGTCAGCACGCCTGGAATGAAATTTACATGGGCGAAGCAGGCTGGATTCCGGTGGACGCCACGGCACAGGAAGTGGATTACGTGGATTCCGGTCATCTGCGGCTGGGGCATTTTCAATCCCTTTCCATCGGGCTGAATCCGAAGAAAATGGACGTGCTGGATTACCGGGTTGGTCCTGAATCCGCTCAACAAGATATGAAGGACGGGAAAAAATATAAGCCTTATCTCGGCCAGTATCAGGGAAAAATTACGCTGAATGTAATCGTGCAAAACGGTCGGTTAACTGTGGACATTCCGGGCAAAGCCATCCTGGCGTTGAACGATCCCGATGAGAATGGTTACTGGGTGGCTAAAGCCAGCAGCAGCGTTTTCTTTGAATTCAGCAAAGATGAATCGGGACAGGTGAAGGAACTGATTCTGCACGAGTTGATTGCCATGCCGCGCGAAGCGGATTTAGAGGCGTCGGATTTAGAAGGTGTGCCTGAAGATATGATGCCTTATGTTGGAATTTATGACTTCCAGCAGGCAAATGTTGAATTCAAGGTTTTTTTCAAGGACGGCTCTCTTACTATTTATAATCCCCTGGACAAGCGGAATGTTAAATTCCGGCCATTGGAAGGAAGTGAACGCTGGAAAGATGAATTCAACAAGAATGAAATCTTTTTTGAGACCGACACGAACGGCAGGGTGAAGGTGATGAAGTTTGAATCTATGAATCGGTTTGAGAAGAGATAGTACACGGATTACACGGATTTGGCGGATGAACACGGATAAAACATTGATAAAAAAAAATCCGTGCAAATCTGTGTAATCCGTTAAATCCGTGTTCAAAAAAAATAACACACGGATGATACGGATAACGCGGATGAACACGGATAAGAATAATTTAGTAATCCGTCAAATCCGTGTTTGAAAACAGGAGTAAATCATGAAATACATTCACAAACTAAAACCGCTCAATGAATGGTGGGTCGGATTGATTTATATCGGAAACGGCGTTTTGTTGCTGTTATCGGCATTATTCGGCTATTGGGACTTTTACTTGAGATTACTCGGGATGCTTTTGCTGTTGGTTGCGGCAATTCGCGTAATCATTTCCTTTCGAATGGGCAATTATGCTTATCTTGCCGGGACGCTGCATTATTCCGTCATCGCGTTATTATGCTTTGCCATAACCGGCGAAAATAAAGCGCTGATCACTGCCCTGATTGGCATATTCTTCTTCACGCTGTTTTTAAACGTGGCTATGTTCGTTTCTAAAAAGGTCAAATGGAGATGGCGCGAAGTGCTGGAGCTGGCGGCATATCCGGTGGAAGACGCAAGGGATGGTTTTACCGCCCGTCCGAAACCGGCGACCAAAGCCGAGTATTCCAGAGAGGATATTTTGGCATTTGCCCGATTTCTGGCAAAAAATCTAATAGCGATTCCTTATGTGGAAAAAGAGAAGGTGGCGCTGGTCATTACCAAAAAGCGCTTGAAACATCTTTTTAATTTGAGAAATGATTATTCGGATGAAACCTATGTCTCGTTTGATTTTAACGGTAACGTCACAGTAAATATCACCAAACAAGATTATTTGCAATATAAGGATGCGCTCACATTCGACCAGTTGACCGATTCAATGGGCAATCTGTTTGTCGAATTCCTGGAACTGTTTAAAAAGGGTGAGGCTGTTCGGATTATTGACAGGATGAACGAGTTGAAATTGAATCCGTTTGAGGGGGCGATGTTAATCTAATAGAACACGGATGATACGGATTTAACGGATGAACACAGATAATAAATTATAAGGAATAATATCCGTGAAAATCAGTGTAATCCCTGTCAGCCTTTGGCGGACGTTAAATCCGTGTTCAAATAAAAAGAGATAACAATGGAAGAAACTTCAAAACTCAAGCCAATCAAATGGGGATTGATCTTTGCCCTGATTCTGATTGCTTCGCTTATCTGCATTTCGCTGTTCGCCATAGCGGATGCCTATTTTGATGAGCAAACCGCGCTGGATGCTTACGGTTTTATCTGGCTGGGATTTGCCGCTTTTAACCTGATTTTGTGGATCATCCGCAAAGACCTGGTCAGTTTGAGTTTCATTCTGATCAATCTGACCATAGCGGTCAGTTATTTTTCCGATTACAAAGGCGCCTTTATTGCCGTGCCGATTATCGTGCTCTATCTCATCTATTTTTACCTGATTTATGTGAACCATAAAATCAGCGCTCATTACCGGCGGATTCTGGAACTGGCGGCACAACCGGTCGACAGGACAACCGACGGTTTTACCCCGCGTCCATTGCCGGCGGGAAAGCATTCTTTTTCCGGAGAACAATTGTCCGGCTTTGCCAAATTTTTAAAAAAGCATCAGATCGCCATTCCCTATTTTGATCAGAATGGAATCCTGCTGGCTATCAAAGATCACAGCAGGTTCTGGTTTGGCCGTCCCAGTGAATCAAAGGACAGCTATGTGGCTTTCAATTTTGACGGAACTGTGGCGGTGAATATTGCCCGCAAAGATTATCAAAAATATAGAGAGGAATATACGTTTGATGAACTGTGTCATGCTCTGGGCGATCTGTTCATGCGTTTTCTGGAATATTACCGGGATGGGAAAGAGGCAAAAATTTTAGAGGAATTGAGTGAAAAATGGAACATGGATGATACGGATTAAACGGATGAACACAGATAAAAATTAAAGCAATAAATCCGCGAGAATCAGTGTAATCCCTGTCCGCCTTTGGCGGACGTCCAATCCGTGTTCACTAATAAATATTCAAAGGAATTAATTCATGAATTTAAGAAGATTGTTCAAACATCTTGAACCGTTCATTCTGATTCTGCTGGCTCTGATTTTCACCATCGGCTTGATGTTCGCTTCGGTGGAACTTCCACAGATGCTGGATAGTCTGCTCGGTAAAACCGTTCCATCATTAGCAGTTGCTACTGGTCAGGATGCGCTTTCCGATTATAAAACCGAGCTCTATCTTTCCCACTATAACATCCGGCTAATCGGCTATATCTGTCTTGGCATCATTGCAATTCTTATCATTGCCGGCTTTGTTCTTGAAAAGCAGGCACTGGCATCTATGGGGGCGGTTTTTCTGTTTCTTCCCGTATTTGGACATTTTGCTGCGACCATGTTTTTCCTTGGCGGGTTGGGCTTCCTGCGATTTCTCTGGCTGCCGTTCCTGGACATCTCTTTTGACATCATGCACCTGGGGGATATAGTGTTGCTGCCCTACCAGTGGATATTGGATGCGGCAAATTTTGTCGGCATAAACCTTTACCGGGAACTGCCGTTTATCATTACCGGTATGGGCATCTTTCTTTTTCTACTCGGGGTACTGGCCTGGATGTATGGCAGAATTCGACAGCAGAATGTGACAGATTTCTGGATCTATCGGATTTCCCGCCATCCCCAGTATCTGGGTTGGATTATCTGGACTTACGGGATGCTCTTTTTGCCCGGCCCGAATATTAAGCAATATGTGGGTGTTGCCAATTCTCTGCCATGGCTGCTCTCCACCATGATCATCATCGGTGTGGCGCTTTTGGAGGAACGAAAGATGAAACAGCAGTTTGGTGAGTCTTATCAGGCTTTCCGGGAGCGAGCGCCGTTTCTGTTCCCTCTGCCCCGAATTGTGCGCAAGTTCTTTTCCCTTCCTCTATGGCTCATATTCAGAAAAGATTATCCGGATCGGAAGCGGGAGATTGCCTCAGTAATTTCTTTTTATACAGCAGTCGCCATTCTACTGTCCGCTTTTTCCACCGGCATGATTTCCGGCTCTAAAGACAAGACTTTTTCTGAAAAGGAGATTGCCGGACTGGTGCATACCATCAAAACGGCAACCAACCGCAATGACATCCGCAATTCAGCAGAAACGCTGGCAAAGGTGGGCGGTTCCGCGGTCGATTCTCTGATTTCGTTATTGCGAAACAATGATGTTATTGTGCGCTGGTATTGTGCCGATGCGCTGGGAATGACAAAGTCAGAAAAAGCCATCCAGCCGCTTGCCGATTTGCTCGATGATCCGGACCATAATGTGCGTAGAGCTGCTGCAGGAGCTCTCGGCAGCATCGGGTCCCCAAAATCAATACCCATTCTGATTGCTGCTTTTCAGGATCCGAATAAAGGAGTGGAAAGCAGCACGGCGCGATCCCTGGGCATGCTGAAAGCCAGAGAAGCGGTGCCAGCTCTTGTTAACGGATTAGAAGACGCCAACTTCGCCGCAGTGGGCTGGATTGCCTGGGCGCTGGGTGAAATCGGCTCAAAAGAAGCGGTTGAGCCGCTTATTTCCCGTATGGAAAAGGACGAAAACCTGCATTATTTAGCTATCGGAGACGCTTTGGGCAAACTGGGGTCAGACCGGGCAGTGGATGCGTATGTGAAAGGTTTAAGCAAAGGGCCGTGGTGGATGCAATCCAGTTGTGCGGCTGCTTTGGGCGAAATGCGAGACGAGAAGGGATTTGAGCCACTAATTGAAACGCTGCGCACCGGAGAGGCGCGCGTCAGACGTGCGGCAGTTCTGGCTATCGCAAAATATCCTGTCGCTCAGGCAAAACCCGTATTGCAAGAAGCTTTGCAGGATGAGGATTGGGAAGTGCGGATGTATGCAAAAGACGCATTAGAGAAAATAAAAAAATCGAAAGAGGAATAAAAGAAAGAACACGGATGGCACGGATTTGACGGATGAACACAGATAAAGAAAAATTAAAATTTGGATTCTTTGGTTTCCACTAAAACGGAGAGAAACAAAATTGCTAAAATAAATAATCCGTGCAAATCCGCGGAATCCGTCTAATCCGTGTTCAAAAAATTCGAACACGGATGATACGGATTTGACGGATGAACACAGATAAAAAATTAAAGGAATAAAATCCGTGAAAATCAGTGTGATCCGTTAAATCCGTGTTTAAAAATAAGGATTTAAAATATGGAAAAAGCTTTTCGCATTAAACCGGCAAACTGGCTGGTGGAAATCGGCCTTCCAATTATTGTATTGGCCGGCATAGCCGGAGTTATCGGCTGGGCGTTTGGTGAAATCACGTTTCACTTTATTTTAGCCACGGTTTTATTAGCCGCAGGAATGACGCAACTGTTCTTTGTGCTACGGCTGAAAAATGCGGCGCATCTGATTCCGCTGGGATTTTATCTGTTTGCCGCCGGCACGTTTTATTCCATCCCATTTCAGAATCAATATGTGACGGGCGCGCTGGCTGTTTTGGCCGGAATACTATTTGTCCTGTTTATGTGCGTGTTATTCAATCGCAAAATCAAATGGCGCTACCGTGAAGTGCTGGAACTGGCCGCCCGCTCGGTGCGCAGCGCGGAAGACGGCTTTACCGCGCGTCCCTTTCCCGCCGGCAAGATTGAAGCAAAGCCGGATGAGCTGAAAAGCTTCGCCGAATTCCTGTTGAAACAGGCCATTGCTTATCCCATTACTGACGGAGAAAAGCTGGTTTTGGTGATTCCGGAAAATTTGTTCGTTTATCTTACGGGATTGAAAAAGGATTACCGTGCGGCTACCTATGTGGAAATCGATGTAAACGGGAAAATGGCGGTAAAAATTTCAGAAAAAGATTACCAGCGCTACCAGCAGGAATTCACCTTTGATCAGCTATGCGCCGCGCTGGGAAATCTGTTTGTGGATTTTCTGGAGATATATCGGAACGGTGAAGATGAAAAAATAATCGAGCGGATGAACGAAATCAGGTTAATTATTTAGAACACGGATGACACGGATTGCGCGGATAAACACGGATAAAAAATTTATAATAAAAAATCCGTGAGAATCCGTGTAATCTGTTTAATCTGTGTTCAAAACCAAACAAGAGGTAAAAAATGCATTCCATAGGAAAATTAAAGCCCAACGAAAAAGTCTTTTTTCTGGTCATGATTTTAATCGTAGCTCTGGCAGTGGTTTTGTTTGTGACGAAGAATTATGGCCCGGAAGCGGCGGTCGGAATCTGGGGGCTGCTGGTATTCGTCAATGCGCCGCTGTCATTGGGCGAATATCTGAAAACAAGGAACGCCGGATTTCTGTTTGCCTTTTTATTTCAGATCAGCGCATCACTTTTTGCCTTGACTGTGGTTATTTATGGACTTAATAATATGAATCGCCTGGCGCTGCTTCTTTTCATATTAAGCATACTTGTCTTTGGTTTGCTGGGATTGTTCTACAATTTTTCAGGAAAAACCAAGTGGCGCTACCGGGAAGTGCTGGAGTTAGCCGCACAGCCGGTCGACGAAACCACCGACGGCTATACCGGTCGTCCCAAAGCGATCGGTCGTATTGGGGCCAGCGAAGCTGAAATAAAAAGCTTCGCCCGTTTTGTGCTAAAAAACCTGATCGCCATTCCCTATATTGAATCAGATCTTGTTGTATTTTCTATGGGAATGACTCTGCGCCACCGGCTTGGATTGCGAAATGATTATGCCGGATACACGCATGTAGTTTTTAAATATGACGGTAGCGTTTCAGCCTTTATTTCCAAAGGTGATTATCTGAAATACAAAGATCAG
>Ga0190360_1000318_pt1 | contig 27276 bp, 28 predicted proteins | sample 48721834_MG_FD_161271 | JGI IMG/M metagenome (GOLD analysis project Ga0190360, IMG submission 161271) | Hydrothermal vent microbial mat bacterial communities from Southern Trench, Guaymas Basin, Mexico - 4872-18-3-4_MG | ecosystem: Environmental > Aquatic > Marine > Hydrothermal vents >...
GAAGAAAAGACGAAGAATGAAGAAGGAAGAAGGAATAATGGAAGAACACCCTCCCTTAATCCCTCCCATCAAGGGAGGGAGACTTCCTCTCCATCTCTCCCCCTTGAAGGGGGAGATTAAGTGGGGTGAAGGAAAGACGAAGAATGAAGAAGGTAGGATGGAGAATGGAGAAAAAACTTTTCCACTTCTCCACTTTAGGGGTGAAAATAACCTCCTCGCCCTTGAAGGGAGAGGACAGAGGTGAGGGTGAATGAAAGGGAAGAACACCCTCCCTTAATCCCTCCCATCAAGGGAGGGAGACTTCCTCTCCATCTCTCCCCCTTGAAGGGGGAGATTAAGTGGGGGTAAAGGAAATTCTTCCCCATTAAACCCGTTACTTCTGATAAAGGGAATAGATGATATTCAAGAACAATTAATTGATATACAACATAAGAAAGAAAGGTATAAGAATGGATACTGAAAAGAGACTTGCAAAAAGAGTTGCTTTCCTACGGAAATCAATATATATTTCGTGTGGAAATATAAATGAAGCAATGAATACCCTTTCGTGTGGATCCTTATATGAGGCAATAAGGGGTTTTTTCTTCCATTGTTTGGGAAAGTTCATGCGCAGGGTGTATTACTGTGTCTTCAGAAATAAACTTATGCACAATTTTTTCCTGAAAAATGTCATATTGTCAGGGTCCGGGCTGAAGAGATTTTAATTTTGACAAGTATCAATTTCTTTAAATTTTTTCTCAATCTGCAATTTTAAGTTTTTTATACTATTATCTCTTTCCTTAGAGATTCTGGAGAGAAACTCAAGTGCTTTGAGATATCTTTGTTTCGCAACCTTTTTATTTCTTGCTTGAAGCATTAAATCTCCCTCTTTTATAAGAAGTTCTGCTATAATCTGAATCTTGTGATCATTCATAATACCTGTGTATCCTATCAAATTCTTTATGTCCTCAACTGCCAAGAAGTGAACAATATCAGGGCTTAAACCAAGTAAGTTACGATATGTTTCACCTATGGCTTCCAGAGCCTCTTCAACCTTACCTTCTCTCTCCATCATTAGAATTTTCCTCATACTCTTAGTAAACATTTCAATCAACCGCATTATATAATCATCCCTTATCATTATTTAGCTCCTCAAAAGAAACTCTCTATTTTTGAAGATATATAATGCTGTAAGAAGCAATACAATACACAGGAATATATCTGTAATAAGTGTAATTGTTAGATGGATACCATTAAATTCTCCAATTAAAATTTGCTGCTGAACCAGTGCAGTGTTCAACACAGGTATAAAAAACAGTTTTTTATCAGGTGACATAACCCTTAATATTGAAAAAAGGGCAAGGAAAATAACCCCTAACAGTATATAAGAACTGATTGTATTGGATTCTCTTACAGTCTTTGAAACACAGGGAATATTGAAAAGAAGACTGGAGAGAAGCCAGAGGAGGGGTAAAAGCACCAGTAGCATGAAGAACAAGTTAAACCATGGGATTGAAATATTATAAACATTTAGGGACAGTGCTTTAATTCTTGACATTATATTAATTATATGATGATATGCGCCATCAAAAGTAATTCTTGCACGCCTCATAATGACAATACCTTAGAAGAAAAATTATGAATTGTCAAGAATTAAAGCCCGTCCCCAGTGGTATAAGGGCAGTTCCTTGACATTACGGATATCAAACTTATACTTTTTATTATGAAAAGTGGATATGTTACAATTATTGGTAGACCAAATGTTGGGAAATCTACCCTGATGAATCATTTACTCGGTGATAAGGTTTCTATTGTTACACCAAAACCTCAGACAACGAGAAATAGGGTGTTGGGGATCCTTACTGAGGGGGAGTACCAGATTGTTTTCCTTGATACACCTGGTATATTTAAACCACACACGGAGCTTGATAGGGCAATGGCATCTTCAATTGAACTTTCTTTAAGGGATGCGGATATTATCTATTATATGATGGATAATAAAGAAAGAGATATAGATGATAAATTGGTAGAAGGCACAAACGTCCCTTTATTTCTCCTGATAAATAAAATTGACAAAATTGAGAAAAAGGACCTGTTGCCTTTAATAGAATCTATTAGCACCAGATATAAATATTTTAAAGAAATTATCCCCATCAGTGCTTTAAAGGGAGATGGATTGGAGGATCTTTTGAAAACAACACTCGCATATCTTCCTGAAGGAAGTTTTTATTATCCAGAAGACTATGTTTCTGATCTTCCTGAGAGATTTTTTGTAGCGGAGATTATGAGGGAGAAGATATATTTGCACTATGGTGAGGAGATACCTTATTCTACAAATGTTATTGTGGAAGAGATGAAAGATAAATACATCAGAATTAAAATTATAGTTGAAAAGAAGTCACAAAAGGGTATAATAATAGGTAAAAGAGGAGAAAAAATTAGGGGTGTAGCAACCGAGGCAAGGAAATCTATAGAAGAGTTTCTGGGAAGGCATATTTATCTGGATGTGTGGGTGAAGGTTTTGAAAAATTGGAGAAAAAGGAAAGAAATTGTAAGGAGGTTTGGTTACTTTGGATAAAAGAGGATTTTTACGCATTCTTCTCGGTTTAATCATTGCTACAGTTTTGCCAGTAAGATTTTTTTTAAAAGGTCGTAATTTTTTAATTAACGAGTCAAAATTAAAAATGGATGAGAAACTTCTTGGATAGGAGGTAGGATGGCACGTTCAAAGAGTAAGATAAAAAGAATGAGACATAGATGGAATGTAAAACTAAAAAGAAGACAAAAAGCAAAAAAGAAATCAATAGAAAAAAAGGAGGGATAGATGAAAATAACATATCTTGGTCATTCAGCTATCCTTATGGAAGGATCAAAAACTATATTGATAGACCCCTTTATTTCGGGTAATCCTCAGGCAAAGAATATTTCACTCCCAGACAGAATTGACTTTATAGTGGTAACCCATGACCATAGTGATCATATTGGTGATGCATTCGAGATTGCGAAGGAAAGATTGTCAACGATTGTTACCCAACACGAAATTGCCATTATGGCGCAGGAAAAGGGGTTGAATGCAGAAGGGATGAATGTTGGTGGGCCTGTTGAATTAAGCAATGTAAAATTTTATTTTACCAATGCAGTCCATTCCTCAGGTACCGGTCATCCTATGGGTGCTGTTATAGAAATGGAGGGAAAGAGATTATATCATGCAGGTGATACAGGCCTATTTAGCGATATGAGGCTTATCAGCGATTATTTCAGGCCTGACCTGGCATTCTTGCCTATTGGAGGAAGATATACTATGGATGAAGAACAGGCTGCATACGCATTGAAGAATCTATTAAGGGTGAAGAAGGTAATCCCCATTCACTATAACACATGGCCGCCTATTTCAGCAGATCCGATGAGATTTAGGGAGCTAGTTGGTGATGCAGCAGAGGTTATCATTTTAAGTATAGGCCAATCAACGGAGATCTGATATATGCTTTTCATTGTTCTCCTTCTGGTGGCACAGGCACTTTCTCCGCAGGAGAGATTAAATCAGCTGAGGCAAGAGCTTAAAGAACAGAGGAAAAAGGTAGAGGAGCTAAAGGGTAAAGAAACAAGCGTCTTGAGAAATATAGATGAATTGGACCGTGAAATTTCGCTTACAAATAAGTTGGTCAAGGAACTAAAAAAGCAAGAGGATAATCTGACAGAGGAAAGTGTATATATTGAAAATTTAATAGCGAAACTCGATACAAGGTTAAGAGAAAAAAAAGAAATATTAAAAAAAAGGGTAGTAGAAATTTATAAATATGGAGAGCTTCATCCCCTGGCTATTGTACTCCTTTCATATTCCTTCAGTGATGCCATTAAAAGATTAAAGTATCTTTCGCTCATTGCGGAACAAGACAGAAGAGTATTAACAGAGATTGAAACATTAAAGAGCAGGCTTGACCAGCAAAGAACCCTTCTTCAGCAAAAACTTGCAGACTTGGAAAAGATAAGGGATGAGGCAGAGGCGGAAGAAGTAAATTTGAAGCTGGAAAGGGAAAAGAAAAAAAGCTACCTAACAAAGGTTAAGGGCAAAAGGAAAAAAGCTGAAAAGATGGCAAGAGAAATGAAAAAAGCAGAAAAAGATCTGGAGAAGTTGATTGCCTCTCTTCAGAAAACACAGTACAAAAAGGGGGAGGAGTATTTCAAAAATAAGAGAGTAAAACTCCCGGTGAAAGGAAGGGTTATCAGTAGATTTGGGCCCAGGAGAGATTCAAAATATGGAACGATTACAAGAAATAATGGAATTGATATAAGTGCTCATATTGGTGAACCTGTGAAGGTCGTTGCCCCTGGGAAGGTTGTTTTTGCAGACCATTTTCTTGGATACGGTAAATTAGTAATTATAGAGCACGGTGGGGGGTATATTACATTGTATGCCCATCTATCTGCAATATCTGTAGAACTTGGTCAGGAAGTCCAACAGGGGGATGTTATTGGTCTTGTAGGGGATACAGGAACAATAAATAAACCTTTACTCCACTTTGAAGTCCGAAGAAAAGGTAAACCAGTAGATCCTATGAGGTATCTTGGAAAGGTTTAATGCAATTCTTGGTCAGGATGGCCCTAAGAGACTTCTCTCCAATTTTTTAAATACGAGCAGGATTCCAAATACTTTAATATTTTCTGGACCTCCAGGTGTGGGAAAACTTAGTACTGCTCTTATATTTGCTTCTCTTTTAAATGATGAAGAAAAAAAGATAATGAGAAACATTCATCCAGATGTAAGGGTTCTTTTTCCAGAATTTAAAGGGGTTGAACCGGAGGAAATCTTCAAAATGAGAAAAAAGGGGCTTTACTACAGGTTAAGACATAAGAATGGTAATGTACTAATAGACACAATAAGAGAGATCAAAAGGTTATCGTCCCTTACCCCATTTGAAGGAAAATGGAAGATTTTTATCATTGCCCAATCTGAAAGGATGACTGAAGAAGCAAAAAACAGTTTTTTGAAATTATTAGAAGAACCGGCAGAGGATACATTATTTATATTAATTACCACCTCCGAGGAGAATCTTTCAGAGACGATTCGTTCAAGGGGTATGGTAATCAGGTTCAGGCCATTAAAAGCGGATGAAATCATTTCTATTGCGAAAGAGATTGGGGTAGACCTAAAAAAAGAAGAAATTTTTACATCCCAGGGAATTGAAGAATCAATTTTTAGAAAGAACTCTATTGATTTAATAGAAAAGTTGAATAAATTATTCTTTAACACCCCATCATATGAGAGGATGAGTCGCATCGAGGAATTTAATGATACTGAAGTTGAAGATATACTAAAGATACTCGATATTTTATTGTTTCATAAAATGAAAAAGATAGGATTGAAAAGAACACTACATATTATTGATAAAATAAAGAATGCATCTGAATATATAAGAAGCAACATAAAACAGGATAGAATAATGAGGTATCTTTTTATGGAGGTTTAATGCTTTATATTGTGAAGTTCTCTGCTACGAAAAGAGTGCTGGAGTGTTCTTTTTCTTTAAGGAATGACGAACTCGTTCTCTGTGAGATTCATGGTGAACTTTACAGGGGTAAAATAGAGCGGGAGACAAAGGAAAGGGAATCTGAAGGTAAGGTCCTCAGGCCAGTTTATCCCAAAGAACGAGAGATGGTAGAAAAGATGATTAATGATGAGAAAGAGGCTGCTGCGTTTTTTAAGGAGAGGGTAAAGATAAGAAATCTACCAATGAAACTTGTTGGAGTTGATAAAGAATGGGAAGGCAAAAAGATAAAGTTCTTTTTCATTTCAGACCAGAGAGTCGACTTCAGGGAACTTGTTAAGGACCTTGCGCACAAGTATCATACACGGATAGAACTGAGACAGATAGGTGTCAGAGACTTTGCAAGTTTTGTTGGGGGATATGGTCCATGCGGCAGGCCACTTTGTTGTACAACATTTTTAAAGAATAAAATTTCTGTAAGGCTGGATATGGCAAGGGAACAGAATATAGTAGTAGATCCCAGTAAAATATCCGGAATATGTGGAAGGTTATTTTGTTGTCTTGCTTACGAACTGGACTTTTATAAGGAGGTAAGGGCAAGAAGCCCTAAGGTAGGAGCACAAGTTGAGGTGGATGGGAAAAAGGGAGAGATTAGCTATATAAACTATTTGACGGAGATTACCAGGGTTAAATTTGAAGATGGCATTGAAGAAAATGTGCCACTGAAAAAGATAAAACAGAAAAAAATCTGGTGGCTTATTCCTAAAAGAAGGAGAGAAGAGTGAGATATCTGATTACAAGTGCTCTACCATATGCGAATGGGCCAATACATATAGGTCATCTTGCAGGCGCATATCTCCCTGCAGATATTTTTGTGAGATTCCTAAAAAAGTCAGGAGAGGATGCCATTCATATATGTGGTACAGATGAGAATGGTGTACCTATTACTATTGCTGCTGAAAAAGAGGGTGTTTCCCCGATTGTGATTGCTGATAGATACCATAAAATAATTGAAAAGGATTTTAACGATGTATACATCAAGTTTGACAATTTCTCTCGCACTACCACAGAAATCCACAAGATAATCTCCCAGAAATTTTTTATGAGACTTCTTGAAAAAGGCTATATTGACAAAAGGGAGAGCACCCAGTTTTATTGCCCAAACTGTAAACGATTTCTTCCCGATAGGTATGTTGAAGGCACATGTCCATACTGTGGATATAAATCTGCGAGGGGGGATCAATGCGAGCAGTGTGGAAGATGGCTTGAACCAACCCTTCTTATAAATTCCCATTGTAAGATATGTGGCACTACACCTATTCAGAAAAAAACAGTACACTGGTATCTGAGACTTGATATGTTCGAAGAGAAATTGAGGAAATGGCTTGAGGGGAAAAACTGGAAAGACAATGTTATGAGTGAGCTTATGAAATGGCTTAAAGAGGGACTGAGGCCAAGGCCGATTACAAGAGATATCCAGTGGGGCGTACCGGTTCCTCTCAAGGAAGCAAAAGGAAAGGTACTCTATGTCTGGTTCGATGCACCTATAGGTTACATTTCTTCGACAATTGAATGGGCTGAAAAGAGGGGTAATCCAGAATTATGGAAAGATTTCTGGATGGATAAAAATACAAGGCTCATTCATTTTATTGGTAAGGACAATAAAGTATTTCACGGCATAATCTGGCCTGCAACCTTAATGGGTTATGGTGAGTTTATACTTCCTGATAATATTCCTTCGAATGAATTCTTGAACCTTGAAGGGGATAAAATTTCTACAAGCAGAGATTGGGCTATATGGATAGGGGAATTTGCTCGTAAATTTGATCCAGATTACTTAAGGTTCTATCTTACATTAATAATGCCTGAAACAAAAGATTCGAATTTTTCCTATGATGATTTTTATGCAAGAACACAGGCGGAACTAATTGATAATTTTGGCAACTTTGTCAATAGGACATTTGGATTTATAAAAAATTATAGGGGTGGAATCGTACCACATCCAGGGGAAATGGATAACGAAGATAGAGAAATATTGAATGCTATAGGCCTAACTGCTGAGGGCATCAAAAAAGATATTCTTTCTTTCCGATTCAAAAAGGCCCTAAGAAAATTCATAGGACTTTCGACAGCTGCAAACAGGTATTTTGATACAAAAGCCCCCTGGAAAACGCGAAAAATTGACGAGAAAAGGACTGATACGACACTATATATCTCATCCGCACTTGTCGATGGGCTTTCAGATATAGGAGAGATTTTTGTCCCAGGAGGCTCAGTTAGAATAAAGAAGATGTTAAATTTGAGTCCCAGAAAATGGGATTTTATAAAATACCCAGAATTAAAGGGAGGGGAATCATTATCTGATGTGGCTCCTCCATATGAAAAAATTGACAAAGAGAAAATAAAAATAGAAAAAAGGAGGTTTGGTATGGAAGGAAAACCCGAAGAGAAGGAAAAGGAGTATGTTACTATTGATGATTTTAAAAAGATGGGATTAAAGATTGGTAAAATAGTAGAGGTGACGGATGTTGAACATGCAGACAAGCTCTATAAACTAACTGTAGATCTTGGTGAGGAGAAAAGAACACTTATTGCAGGTCTTAAATCTATCTATACAAAAGAGGAACTTGAGGGTAGAAATATCGTTGTAATAACGAATCTTCAACCTGCAACAATAAGGGGTATAAAATCAGAGGGTATGCTACTTGCAGCAGATAGTGGTGAGGTCATTAGTATCCTTTCACCAGATAAGGATGTCGCTCCGGGGACAGAGGTAAGGTAATTGCGCCTGGTAAACGGTGCTATTGCTGCATTATGTGTAATATCAGGGGGCTTTGTAAGCCCCTTCCCTTTAACTCTGAAAACACTATTTGCCTCTATATCTATACTTTTTCTTACGCTGGGTGGAAATGTGATTAATGACTACTTTGATAGGGATGTAGACAAAATTAATAGACCAGAGAGATGGATCCCATCTGGGAAGATGAGGGCGAAGGATATGCTTCTCCTCTCTATTCTTTTGTTTTTTATTGGACTTGTCTCTGCATATCTTTCTGGTGTTATTATTTTCTTCATTGATTTATTTATTGTGACTTTTCTCATTCTTTATACGCCATTTTTTAAACCACGTCCCCTTGTAGGGAACGTTGTTGTCGCCTTTCTGGCAGCCCTTGTATTTCCTATAGGTGCACTTTCAACGGGATCGATAAAGGGATCTATATTCCCTTTTATTTTTGCATTCTTAATCCAATTTTCACGTGAGTTGGCAAAGGATATAGAGGACATACCTGGTGATATAAAGGTGAAAATGAGAACCTTTCCCATTCTATTTGGAGAAAAAAATGCAGAGAAAATTATTCTTTTATCGCTTTATCTTCTCTTTTTTACAACGTTAGCTTCTATTTTTTTCTATCCAGTAATATTCCGCATAGCAATGATATTACTTGTGGATATACCTCTTATTTTTGTTATTATCCTTATATATAGAAAACTGGAATGGAGTAAACTCCAGAGATTATTAAAAATCCTTATGATTTCTGGTTTAATTGCCATTACCACAGGGGGCATAAGATGAAATCAATAATAATGGGACTCATTCAGGGTCTGACGGAATTCTTGCCTGTATCCAGTTCAGGTCACCTCGTTGTGATGAAGAATTTACTTCACATTGGTGAGAAGGGAATAGAATGGGAAGTATTTTTACACCTGGGAACCTTCCTTTCAATCATCCTCTATTTTAATAAAAGGATTATTAATTATTTAAAACCGAAACCACTATTATTAATAATTATCGGTACTATACCAGCTGGAATAGTTGGATACCTGTTCAAGAGCAATGTTGAATCAACATTTTCAAATTATATATTTACCATTCCAGCCTTCCTTTTTACAGGGGTCATTCTCTTCCTCACAAAATTTACAAAGGGAGAAAGGAAAGAACTGAATTACAGGGATGCAATCCTTATAGGGTGTGCACAGGCAATAGCACTACTGCCTGGCGTGTCACGCTCAGGTATGACAATATCCACAGCATTGTTTCTTGGATTGGGATTCTACAGTGCCTTTGAATTTTCGTTTATGCTGGCAATACCAGCACTTGCAGGGGCTTTTATATTGGAGACCTCTAAGATGAATTTTTCAAATCTCCACATTAGCCCTATTATTGTTGGCACAACAGTTGCCTTTTTGTCGGGTCTATTTGCACTTTATTTACTTGATAGGATATTAAAAATAAGAAGGTTGTATTTATTTAGTTTCTATGTGTGGTTTATTTCTTTTCTTTTAATGGCTGCCCTGTTTTTTCGGATATAGTACCTTCTAATTTTCTTATTTGTCTTTCAATATATTCCTGCATTGGTTTATTCTTTGGATTGATCAGGGCACCTGCTACCCAGTTAAACTCTTTTTCAGACATATTGTTGGTTTTATATATTGAATCTTGAACTATTTTCCATTTTCTATTGAGTTCTTCCCATGCCTTTGCCACCTCAGGATGTGCCTTCTTGTATTTTTCATCATAGATTTCATTCATATCTTCTGAAATATTATATTTTTTTCTGAATTCCTCAATCCTTTTTGCCTCGTCATTCACGGCTCTATTGAGGGCAACAGAGACATTCACATACCTCGCAGCCTGAGATTTTCTTATGAGTCCATCCGAAGGAGGTATAAATCCCTCCGGGTTTTTATTATTATCTTTTTTATTACATCCAGCAAAAGTCAACATAATTACAGCAAACACCCAGAAACCTCTCATATTCAAAACCTCCTTTTTGAAATATTATTTAAAATTTAACATATGTCAAGACTTGATTTGTACACCCCATAGTATTTATTTTATTAAGGCCCGGAGATTTTCTTCCAGAAGCCCGATAAACCTGAGAGAGTGAACAGAAAAAAGGGCCCACCCTATTGTGAGAGATGGGCCCAATAATCTAAAAATTCTTACCTTATCACCAACATCTTTTTTATGACTGCATCCCCATTTGCAACCAATCTGTAGAAGTAAACACCGTTAGCAACGTTTCGGTTATTTTCGTTCTTTCCATTCCATACAGCGATTCCAGTAAAAGTAGTTCTGTCCACAGTGGGTATTAGAGTCTTCACAAGCCGTCCACTAATATTATAGATCTTTATCTTTACATTTCTTGTATTTTTAGGGACTGCAAACCTTATAGTAGTCGAGTTTCTTACCGGGTTTGGGTAGTTCTGTGAGAGCCATAATACATTTGTATTGTTATTATCCTCTATACCGGCGCCTGAAACAGTTAATTTTACGGGCTCATCATAGGGATTTTCGTCAGGGTCATTGGAAACAATATGAAGGCTACCATAGTATATGCCATTTGCCAGACCAGTAGTATCAACCTCAATGAGTACTGATTGAGAGTCACCAGGGGATATATTAAAGGATGCAGGAAGGGTGGACTTTATCCAGGTTTCACCAGAATTGATATCTGTCACCTGTAATTCCCCTATACCAACATTGTAGACCATCATATTTCCTGAAACCGCACCTTCCTGTGCAACTATCGCCCTCACCCCATAGGGATAAGCATAATTATAGTTTCCAAGGTCTTCCCACGAACCCGGGTCTCCGTTGAGGTTTATGTAGGTGTGATGATCAGATGTATGGTTGTCATACCCAAGATACCAATCTGGAGGGCTAACGATGCTGTTATAGCAGATCCCCAGCCAGAAATTTGGTGGTAAAAAGACGCTGGAATCGGAAAGGTCTATATAATTCCAGGCATTGGGGGTTGGGGTGGGCATATTTAAATCAACATATAGTGGGGTAGCACCGCTTGCAGGTACACCTGCATTGTCTCCCCATACATACAGCCTATAATCTGTACCATTAAAAGAACCAAAATAAATCATAACACCCAAAAGGTAGGTAGGTTTAGTATAATCAAATTTTGTTGCAAATCCATATGTCTCATCTGGGGTAGGTGTGTAAGTGGCACCTTGGATACCCAGGGCACTCTCCATTGTTCCGTCATCGTAGTATAGTGTATCAGGTGTGTATGCCTTTGAATAATTTCCCTTTGATTGCTGGGTTGTTTGACTGACTGAAACAACAGGTAGAGGCTCTTTGTCAATCTGGAAGACCCTTCTTGAGTAGTTTCCAGATGTATTCTCATAATGTACAGGAGAAAATCTCTGATATTTGCTGCCGGCAGTGATCACAACGGTATCAGGACTCACGGCAATATCAGGAGGCATATATGTATATCTTGTGACAATTCCTCCATTGCCCATAGCAATACCAAGATTAGCATTGGCAAAATCAAGTCCCCATAGGCCTATCGTACAGGGAATAGAGACCTGTACCCAGGTTACACCCCCATCTGTTGTATGGAGGGCGTAGTCTCCTAACCCTACAGCCCACGCCTCTGTGGAATCAATGGCTACAATCCTGGTTAAAGTATAGGTAACACCTGATGTCTGAGCAGTCCAGGTTGCACCTCCATCAGTGGTATGAAGAATTACCCCACTTGACCCATCCACCCATCCGTTCAATGTATCTACGAAGGAAACATCATAAATGGTACTTGTGACACCTGATGTCTGGGCAGTCCAGGTTGCACCTCCATCATTTGTGTAAAGGATGGTACCGCTTGCACCAACGGCCCAGCCAATATTTTCTGTCAAAAATTCAACGCTCTTAAAATCAATGCTTACACCGCTTGTCTGCGTTGCCCAGGTTGACCCACCATCGTTGGAGTGTATGATGACGCCGTCTTTTCCAACGATCCAGACCATTGTATCGTTTACTGCGGAGACGTCAATTAGATCTGCACCGGTTCCACTCGTTTGTGCAGTCCAGGTCTCACCACCATCTGTAGTGGAGAGGATTGTATCATGGTAACATGCAGCCCATCCATGAAGGGTATCTGCGAAATCTATGCCGTAAATCCAGCTGGTGAAAGGGACAGTTTTTCTATCCCATCTCAGCCCTCCATCGTTTGAGCCAATTATAGTTCCATTGTTTCCAGAACCCCAGACATGGTTTTCATCAACGAATGTCGTTCTTCTCAATCCACTCGTGGTAGCATCTGTTTGAGCCACCCAGGAGACCCCTCCATCTGTGGTATGAAATATGGCACCACCAGCCCCTACAAGCCAGCCAGAGAGGGTATCTGCAAAGTACGATCCCAGGAACCAGTCAAGGGAGAACCCCTGTGGATTCCAGGTTGTTCCGCCGTCATTTGTATGAAGGATTACACCGTTTAAACCTGCAGCCCAGAGATGTAGACTATCACCCACAGCAATGGTATAAAGAGAAGTAGAGGTTCCACTTGTTTGTTCGGCCCATGTAGCTCCTCCATCAGTTGTATGTATAATATGACCGAGGCTTGTAACGGCCCATCCATTAAGCGTATCAGTAAAAGCGGTTCCATAAATTGTTTTACCGGCTGGATTGGTCTGTTCTGTCCAGTTGATGCCGCCATCAGAGGTATGGTAGATGTGTTTCGATCCGGTTACCCATCCATGGAGACTATCTACAAAGAAGATTGTATAGATATGGTAGGTAGTAACAGTAACCGTAAGGGTATCCCAGGTTGTTCCTCCATCAATAGTGTGGAGCAATGTTCCATAACTTCCACCTGCCCAACCATTGAGGGAATCCAAAAAGAAAATTGCGTCTAATCTATTACTAGTGCCACTTGTCTGTTGTGTCCAGGTAGCGCCACCATCTGTGGTATGAACGATAACCCCGTTACTGCCAGATATCCAGCCTTTTAAACTGTCGACAAAACTCACTCCATAGAGCCTGCTTGTAACACCACTCTCCTGTATCCCCCAGTGTGCACCACCATCAGAGGTATGCCTGATCCTACCATAGTTATCCGTTGCCCAGCCATTGTTGCCCACAAACTGTACATTACTCAGGTAACCGCCAGTTACGAACTCCCAATCAGCATGTAAGGAGAGCGTGCTTACCAAAAAAATACCGACAAAAACAATACCCATTTTAGATATTCTCATAACTCCTCCCTCATTTTAATTTTTCGACAAAAATCCTTGCCCGGCCTAAGGTAGCAATTTAATTTTACATTTGTTTATATTTTTTGTCAAGTAGTTTTTTGGTGTCAGTCTCTAAATTTTAAATTTTACTAAAGACATAAAGGCGGGTAATATTGTCAAAATGTAGTCAAGAAGCAAAGGAGGATATAAAAGGCAGGATACAGGAGACAGAATATAGCAAAGACAAACGACGAGACATAAATCTCATCTTTCGAGTATATATATTTTTTTTCTTTTGGTATTCTATACGAAAAGACAGGATTAATTGTCCCAGCGAGACAATTACCCTTCGGAGCTCAACCTCGCTCTCACAAGATTACATCTTGGGAACCTTGCCCGCTCGGTTTCCGATACGCTTTTCTTTATAGAATACCGGGACAGACAGGCAAGGTAGGAGAAGTATAAAAAAATGGCGAGGTAGGGGTCAAAATAGAACGAATAGCGAGGTAGGAGCCGAGATGGAAAGAATAGCAAGATAGGAGAGGTATAGAACAAAAGGCAAGAGGAAAAGAAAGAAGCAAGTAAAAAAGTAGAAAGTAAAAAGACCGTGATTCGTGTTTTATGAATCGTGAATCGTGAGAGAAAACAAAAGACGAGGTTCTCACGTCGCTGTGTTCCTCAGGATGACAACATATAAACGCCCTAAGAAGAAAAATGAGCCTATATAAAATATGATATTTATATAGTAAAAACATATGACCTCTTGCGTAGGAATAACAAAAGGTTTTATTTCTATTGTGGTTATACCTGCAGATGTTGAACAAAAAATTCGATCTGTTTCCAACTATTCCAATTGCCATCTTTTTGCCTGTTCTTAACTTTATTTTCCCTTTCCTGAGATAAACTTTAGAAATACATCAGATATTTTGCCTTTATTGCACCTATCTGGTTTTCAATCTGTAAAATACCCTCATCATTTCTCACTCTATAGTCATTTATTGCAATATATATCCAACTCTTCGGTCTGAAATTCCAGGAGAAGAGAAAACCAAATCTATTTGTTAGCCATTCTCCTTCGGAAAAGTTTGTCCCTGGTGTTGTAAAGACGAATTCATTGAAAATGTCCAGAGACATATCTGCATTCATCCTTATGTTTATCCTTGGGGTCAATCTTGGGGTAATGGCAATGATCGTATTCAGCGTATCCCATTCAACCCATAGATTTGAAGATAACGAAATGGACATCTTTGGTATTATAGAATATCTGTAGGAAAGCCAATGTGAACCTCGATACGCAAGGAAATCACGACTGTAATTATAAGTATATGCATAATTTCCACCAAAGTTGATATGATTACCTAATATCTTTCCCCAAACGGATAGATTCAATTCCTTATAAAAGTAATTTGTATCTGCTTGATAATATGGACCTGCTGTGAAAGAAAGGTCAAAACCAAATTGGTTTCTAAAATTAGGATTTATTTCTAAGATGCCAAGTTTTGAACAGTTCGAGTCTCCAGGCTCCTGTATAACTACAATACCGGGGGAGATGTAAAGCTCTCTTAAAAAGCCCTTCGGATAATTTCTATAAGGACCACTTAGTAAGACGAATTTCTTCCTCCCTGCCCAGGGCACATAACCAATATCACTCACATCAAAAGAATCCTGAACCACTTCGGCAGAGGCTATGGTCAGGAATTTTTTTATCATACCAAAATAACCTGATGTAACAGCCCATCCCATCTTTCCATTTTTATCACTTGCTGCTGTCTGTAAGATAAATTGATTCATTCCTTTTCGATATACTCCATCAAGACCAAGTGCATAGTTATATTCGTTTCTACCCACCGTAGTTCCGCTCAATAACACACCAATATGAGAATTCTCAAATGCCCTGCGTCTTGACCTCAACACTACAAACAACCTCCTTGGCTCAATTAAGGAATCAATATCTTTGTATTCGTCGGTATATGCACCGAGGACACCAAGATTCCAATTCTCTGCTTTACTTGTCAATTTCAAGCCACCAATGATGGGTGTTACTTGTCCGTCAATAGACTTTCCTATCCTACGGGAATAAAATATATTCAATGGGTCGAAAAACCCTTTATCTTCACCAAAATCAGACATACGGAATATATCCTTTCCTGCAAGAAAGAAGGGTCTACGTTCATCAAGGTATATAGGATATCGAGATAGGTTCAAAGTAAACGGATCGGCTTCAATCTGGGCAAAATCAGGATATACAGTTGCATTGAGAGTTATCTGGGGGGTAAGATCCCATTTGAAGTTCATACTGAGGCTTGGCTTAACCTTACCCTTCTCTTTCTCTATTTTATCGTATCTTACAAACCCTTCTGGATATAGTTCAAAGTAATAACCAGTCGCCTGAGGCCTTATACCCTTTAATTTTCCGTATTTAGAAACCAGAACCCCTTCCCTCTGTAAGAACTCATTCCAACAGTCAGTTTCTCGATTTGAGGCAATGTATCGTGCAAAGGTTATTCCCCATTTATCCAGCCCTTTTTTGTATCTAAGGGACTTAAAAGGGATCTTAACCTCTACTATAAAACGGTCATCATATACCTTTACTGCCCTGAACCATACACCATCCCAGGAATCATCAAAGTTTCTCCCATCATCAAGGATCCAACCGTCGTTAATGATTCCACTTGCATATACCTGAAAATAGTAGGCAGTGCTTTTACTTCCAAAAGGATCTATGCCAATCCTTATATCATCCTCATCAGCTGTTAATACTGCTGTGGGTTTATGTTTTTCTGCATAACATTGGAATGCAATATATAGATTCTCTCTGTCTTGCAAGACGTAAACCACTGTTTTCTCCGTTGGTATAGATTTTTCATAAGGGTCAAACTGAATAAAATTGTAAGCCGAATCTGCTGTTTTCCAGATATCTTCAATTATACCATCAATAACAGGCGCTTTTTCAGTAAATCTTACTTCAACTACTCTGTTGGAATTGATACTAAGAAAAATCAGAAATAATAGATTCATCCTTCCTCCCTTTTTAAATTGTAATTAAATTACTGAGTAATATTCATAATGCAAGCGCATTTCTTTATTGTTTGATGATAATATTATCGTCTTTGTTTCATTATTTTTGGAAAAATTTCACGATCTTAGAAGTTCTCTAACGCTCTCTCCCTATCTGATGTGATATTCACTTTTTGCCTTGACCCCCAATTCTAAATCAAACAGAGGTATAATACTTTTATAAAAAATCATCCTTTCCCTATTTGACTCAGAAACCCCTTTGCACCATCTATAAGAAAATCAATATCCATGCCAAGTGCCACCATTTGCCATCCCTCATCCAGTCTATCCTTTATTGTCTTCCCTGCCCCTCTCCATATACCTGACACTACCCCTAATTCCTTACCAACCTGAAAAACGCTATTTATTGCATTCTGGACCCTGGTATGGTTGATCTGGCCCATAAGTCCCATTGAAGCAGATAGATCAAATGGCCCTATAAAGAACCCATCCACTCCTTCTGTGGATAAAATCTCTTTTGCCTTATTTACCGCCTCTTCTGTCTCTATCTGTACAATTATAAGAATTTCGTCATTCACAGTCTTTAGATAATCAGGGTCAAGGATTATCGTCCTTCTTGGACCACAACCCCTTATTCCTTCCGGTGGATATTTACATGCCTTAACTGCCCTGATGGCATCCTCACTGCTATTTACCCAGGGGATAATAACACCCTGGACACCTGTATCAAGTGCCTTCTTTATCATAACGGGGTCATTCCAGGCTACACGTACGAGGGGAGTAACATTTCCTTTCATTGCCTGCATAAGCTGTTGAGTAAGTTGATCATCCAGGGTGGAATGTTCCTGATCAAATACAAACCAGTCAAAGGGAAGGGTTGAGAGTGATTCTGAAATGTCTGTATGTGGAATGGTAATCCAGGCACCTACAGTCCTTTCGCCATTTACAAGTCTTTTTTTCAATTCGTTCTTCATAGTAATTTCCTCCTTACTGGAGTTTTCAAAATTAGAGATTTATTGTGGTTAAATATTATTCTATCTATGTGTATTTTTATGTCAAGGGAAAAAATATTACGAAAAACAAGAATTTACCCATATTATATGCAATTCAGGGTATTAATTACCCCCTTGACAAATAGATATATTTATATATATAAATATAAAGCCAGAAAAGGGTATGGAAAACTTCAATGCATTTAGCTCAATGCGAAGTTATAAAATAAAAGGAGGTTTTTTAAATGTTTAAAAAGGTTCTTTTTCCAACAGACTTTAGTAAAGGGGCAGAAAATGCCATAAAGAAGTTCGCTAAAGAGAATCAACTTAAAATAAAGGAGTTTATTCTCTTGTACATAATTGATAGGGACATCATTGATGAATTTATGAACGGTTATTCACTTCTGTATGATTCTGAAAAAAAGGAGCTTGCGGATGTAGAGAGAAGATTTATACAAAAGGCTAAAGAGGATCTGAAGAGAGAGAAAAGAAATCTTCAGAAATATATATCGGCTGATAAATTTAAAACGATTGTGAAAATCGGTATCCCTTATGAAGAAATTATAAAAACTGCCGATGAAGAAAAAGTTTCAGTAATTTTACTTCCTTCACATGGAAAACTCACATTTTCTCACGAAGTCTTTGGTTCAGTTACAATGCGTGTCCTCAGGAAAACGAAAAGGGCAGTTTTATTTATCAAGGCTCACGAGGAGATAAAATGAATCTACTAAAATTAAAAAATCATCTAAATAAATTTTTAATTCCCTACGTTGTTATTGCGATGGTTATCGGATTTTTTACAGGCTTCCCTATAGATGTAAAGGCCTATTCCCATATGTTTAAAATCCTAAATATGGTTGTAGTGATCAGCATGATTTATCCAATGATGATCAACCTCAAGATTGAGGCACTGGGGAAGGCAGCTAAATCCTGGAAACAAATTTTAATAGCCCTGATAGTAGGTCTTATTTTCGCCCCATTACTGATCTTTGGCTTAAATTTATTATTCCATATAAATCCTATCCTTTCTCTTGGTCTCCTTCTCGCCACCGTTGTTCCCTGTTCATCAATGGCGATTGCATATACAGGTCTATCTGATGGCAATCTTGAATTGGCTACCATTGTTGTTGCCCTCAGTTTCAGTCTTGCAATCATAACCGTCCCAGGCTGGCTCGAATTGTTTGCAAGTGGTTATCACCTTTCTATTTCTGCCTGGCTTTTAATTAAAACAATAATTATCGTTGTATTTATACCTCTGTTCTTTGGATATCTCACAAGGATTCTTCTCTTAAAAAAGATAGGATTTGAAGGCTTTGAGAAAATAAAGCCCTTATTCCCTTCTATATCTATAATAGGTATGTTTGCAATAGTGTTACTTATATTTATGGAAAAGGCAAAACTTATAGCAAGTAAGCCAGGTGTAGTGGCAATTTCATTGGCCCCTTTAACATTGTACTATATAATTACACTTTTGGTTTTGACATTCTTCAATAGAAAATTAGGTTTGAGTTATGAGGACCATATGGGTGTAGTTTTCACATCTGTTGGAAAAAATGAAGGGACGGCTATGGCAATCGCTATGGCTGCAGGAATGGGTTTGATGGCAATTCCCCCTGCAATAACACCTATACTGCAGATACCGTTCCTTGTTGGCTATCTGAAATTTGCACAGGTAATAAAAAAATGGTGGGAAAGGTAAAAAAAGGATAATATGCTAAATGTAAAATTTCTCTCCCTTGACGATTACAATTATATTTATATATATAAATTAATAAATAAAAAAGAAAGTGATAGGAGATTAATATGAAAAAAACAATAGAGCTTTTGAAAATGCTGGGTGATGAGACAAGGCTAAAGATATTATTTCTTCTCGGTGAACAGTCTCGTTATGTCTGTGAACTTGAATATATCCTTGGGAAGTCACAGCCCTGTATCTCTCACCACCTTAAATTGCTCAATGCCTATGGATTCGTATCGTATGATAAAGACGGCAGGTGGATCAGGTATTCCTTCCGACCCAATGGGAATGGTGGAGCCAATAAGGAATTAATGAACCTTCTTAAGACCTTTATACCTGAGAATAACAGATTTTCTAAACTCATCGTTGAAAGGATTGAAAAGGTAAATCGTGAAGGAAAAGAGAGTGTTTGTAGAACAACAAAAAAAGAAGAGGAGGAATAGTGACTGACGATAATTTTCAAATATTGCCATCTTGTGGAAAAGATGCAGAGGGTCTGGACATTATCCTTGCCTGTGATGGGGCATCATCAGTGGGACAGGTTGGGCATGAGGTTGCAGTGAAATTGACAAAGGAAGTGGAAGGAGCAAGGATGTGCTGCATTACTGCAGTTGGTGCAGGTTCACAAACACATATTAATATAGCAAGGAAGGCAAGGAAATTGATTATTATAAATGGATGTCCGCTCGAGTGTGCTTCAAAGGTAGTGAGAAATATAGGTATCGAACCGAGTTATGAAATAACAATTTCAAAAGAGGGCGTAGATAAGGTGCCCACCCTTGACTTTAAAAAAGAGGATGTTAATAGGATATCGAATCACATAGTTGATGAGGTTAAAAGGATGAAATGATAAAGGATAAAAATATTATAGTGCAACCGCCCAGGAAGGAAAAATGGCAAAAATAATACTCAAAACCAATAATCTTTCGTATAAAATTGGGAAGAAATATATATTGAAGGATGTAAATCTTAAGGTGTATAACAATGAGATTCATACACTTGTGGGCACCAATGGAACAGGAAAAACCACCCTTGCGTTTATTATAATGGGGCTATCAGGTTATCAGCCCTCGACCGGAGAGATTATTTTTAAAGGAAAAAATATAACGAATCTTTCTATAACAGAGAGGGCGAAACTTGGAATTACGCTTGCCTGGCAGAACCCGGCATTATTTGAGGGAATTACTGTTAGAGATTATCTGAATCTTAATAGGGGTTCCATTCCACCAGAGAAAAGTATTGAGATGGTAGGCTTGAATCCTCATATCTATCTGAGCAGGGTTGTGGATTCATCCCTTAGTGGTGGGGAGAGGAAGAGAATAGAACTTGCTTCTGTCATTTCAATTCACCCTCGACTTGCCATACTTGATGAGCCTGATTCTGGGATAGATATGATTTCAATAGAAGATATTAAAGGAATAATCCTTGGCTTAAAAAAGTTAGGTTCTTCTGTTATTCTTATTACACATAGGGAGGAGATTGCAGATATAGGAGACACGGCATCTCTTATATGCAGGGGCGAAATTTTAAAGGTAGGAAAACCAGAAGAAGTGAGCGCATTCTTTAAGAAAAATTGTGAAAGGTGTAACCATGTAGGAGATTATAATGAGGAGCTTTTAAAATGAATATAGATTATTCAAAGGAATTTCAGGCAATCGTTGAGGCATATGAAAAGGCGGGAGGTGATTCTAAGGGCATTCTTGACAGTCATTTTGGTAGCCTTGTAATAAGTGGGGATAAGGTGCTGGCAAAAAATGAAATAACGGGATTGGTTATAAAGACAAGAAAGATAAAGGATGGAGTAGCCGTTAAAGTTTATGTAGAGGATGGTATTAACCTTGGTTTCCCTGTACATCTTTGCTTTGGTATGCTTCCCAAAGAGGGTAGGCAGGTTATAAGATCCGAATTTTTCATAGGTAAAAACTCAAAGGTCAATTTTATCTCGCATTGTTCCTTTCCCAATGCAAAGCATATTGTCCATATAATGGATAGCAAAGCCCATATATCTGCCGGTGGAGAGATGAAATATACAGAGACCCATTTCCATTCAATGAGTGGTGGGGTTGAAGTATTCCCAAAATTACGAGGCGAAATAGGGAATGGAGGAAGACTCTATGAAGAGTTTAAATTGGTTATAGGGAGGGTAGGTCTTTTAAAGATTGATTATGAGGTAGAGCAAGGGAAGAAAAGTATTTGTGAGTTGAATACAAAGATCTTTGGCAAGAAGGACGATAAAATAGAGGTAAGGGAGGCGATCCATTTAAATGGTGACCATGCAAACGGGATGGCAAAGAGCAGACTTGTGTTAAAGGACAAGGCATATGGCTATGTGCTTGGTGAAATTGAGGGTAATGCCCCATATTCAAGGGGACATACAGATTGTGAGGAGATCATTCAAGGAGAAGGGGCAGTTGCTGAATCTACCCCGGCTATCAGTGTAAGAAATCATTTAGCAAAGGTTACGCATGAGGCATCCATAGGAAGAATAGATAAAAAGGAACTGGAGACCTTAATGGCGAGGGGATTAACAGAGGATGAAGCAGTGGATGTCATTGTTGAGGGAATACTGAAATAGCGATGGAGACATATACCGTATATGTAGAGAGGGAGGATGAATCGAGAAGTATTGCCTACACATTTTCAAAGGAAGGAGAAATCTTTTTAGATAGCTCTGATACTTCTACTGATGAGTTAAACCCTGCAGAGTCTCTGCTCTCTTCCCTTGGAGGATGTATCTTAAAGAATATATCAAAGATTGTTGTAAAGAGAATGCATATAAATGTTTTTGAGGCACATATTGAAATTACAGGGTTACGAAGTGAAAATCCACCGAAGATAAAAGAGGTGAAATACAAACTCTATTTATTAACAGATAGATCAGTAAATATCCCTCGATTAATGGAACTGCTTGTAAAGTATGGCACCGTATATAATACACTACAGGAAGCAGTAAATATAGATGGTGAAATTATTAATGAGACAGAGACAAGGAGAAGTAAAAGTAAATAAGGAATTACTGAATTAAAATTTTATTAGTTTCCTCTCGATACCGAGAAATACAAAAATATCTTCAAATAGTTTCTTGAGCAATTCAATATTTACCTTAAATATCACATTTTTCCCCTCTTTTCTTCTAAGGACGAGCCCTACATTCTCCAGGGTTTTCAGGTGATGAGATGCAACAGAAGCACTCATATTAAATTTTTGTGCGACATCACCTACACAAAATTCCCTATCCGAAAGATAGCGAAGTATCTCAAGTCTCCTCTCTTCAGATAATGCCTTAAATATCTTTGCCTTTTCCCTTAATGTCAATTTCATAACATCCTTTTTGTATTTTATAATATAAATGAAAAAAATCAACCTTGTTTTCGAAGAATGGAAGGGGAAGAGATTTCATTCTTCTATTGTGCACCCTTTTGAAGGGCTGCGACTAATCCAACAACAAGAATAATAATACCAGAGATTAAATTATTCCACAGATTGCCCGTCTTATTTGCAACAATGCCAGGTATAAAGGCAGCAATGATTAGCCATATGCCCATAATGCCATTTATCCAGCATATCGCCTTTTTCGCCCCTACTGCTATAAAGGCAAAAATAGCCACTAATATACCAACAATGAGATCATTCCATAGGCTACCCGTTCTACTGGTAGTTATGCCAGGGATGAATGCTGCAATCACCAGCCAGATACCCAGTACAAAATTTGTCCAATTTTCCCACATCGTAGCCTCCTTTTTTATTAAAACCTTCCCCTTCCATTATTACATTCTTACAATAATATTATAATATGATTTACAAAATTAGCAAGTACTTTTTTATAATTTATCCAATAAAAATTTGTTGACTTGGGTAGAAAACTTGTATTGAGATACGAATATATTCTAAATTATTTAGTTCTAAAGAGAGAATCCTATTATTTTTTATGTCAGGAAAAGTCCATTAGAGGGTATCCTTTGCTCTGGGAAAAATTTCTTTTCCTCCACGATTATCGATTATAATTAATATAAAAACAACAAAACTTTTGAAAGTCCTGGGTGATGAATCAAGGCTGAGGATAATTTTCAAATATTGTCACCTTGTGGAAAAGAAACGGTGGGTCTGGACATTATCCTTGCCTGCGATGGGGCATCCTCAGTGGGACAGGTAGGCCATAAGGTTGCAGTGAAATTGACAAAGGAAGTGGAAGGGGCAATGGGGGATACTTGACTATTTTTATATTTTTTTTATAATTATAACACCAAAAAATTAAAAATTTAATAAGGGGGCGATATGCTTATTGTATTTTTTATCTTGATTGGAAGTTTTGTCGGAACTAAACAAGAGATTCAAACATCAAAATCAGGCAAGCTTGTTTCTCGAGTAGTTCAATTTAGAAAAACAATGGATGGAAAAATTGAACAAATCACCAAAAGAGGGAATGAATTTTCAAACTATGGATTTAGCAAGCAATCTTCTGAGACAACATTTGTTCAGATTGACGACGACGCTGATGCAATAGCAAGATACTGTTCTATTTCAGGTGATGGAAAATATATATTCGTTAACTGGATGTTAAATTATGAAAGGGTTTCACTTTATCATTCTTGCCTATCCCCGGGAATACCGCCGATCTGGGAACAAAACGCAAGTGAGGAATTCCAAGGGCAGGTTGGTATCTCCTCTGATGGAAGCATAATATCTGCTGGAGAACTCAATAAAGGTTACGAGTGGAAAAAATACTCAAATACCCCTTTGAATGTATATGAATTAGGCTCCAACAATATGAGAGGGGCAAAAACCTCAAGGGATAACAGTAAGGTTCTTTACCTTAGCTATAATAGTGGGAAGGGGAAAGGAAAGATCAGTGTCTACGATGCAGGGAGTTACGCTTTGCTCTGGGAATATGAGTTTGACAGATACCCACAGGGATTTGATTGTACCCCCCACGGTGACACGGTAGCTGTTTCCACCTATGATTCTGTCTATGTTTTTACCGAAAGCGGACAGCTCGGTCATGGACTCCCCCTGGAAGGGTGGCAAAGGCCCCCTGCTATTTCCGCCAATGGCAAAAGGGTGGTGACCGGGGACTACGACGGTTATATGAGGATATATCAATGGAATGGTGTTGAATATACTCAAATATATTCTCATCGTGTCCCCCCATCGGGTGGCTATATCTCATGGGTAGGTTGTGTTGACATTTCTGATGATGGGAAGCTGGTACTAATGGGAAGCGATTGTTACATAGGTACGGATAACTATGTAGCCTGTTTTGAGGATGAAGGATTAGGTTTCTCGCTCAAATGGAAATCCACTTCTCCTTATGCTGGAGGAATTCTAAGTTGCAGACTATCCTCCGATGGTTCAATAGCCATTGTTGGTTGTGCGGGTGATACAATACCTTCCGGGGATGTCGTATGTGTTTATAATACTTCTGACAGCATACCAATCCTTAACATATCAAATAGTCAAGAGCCTGGTTCGATCACCTGGGTTGACATAGATGAGGCTGGTGAATGGGCGTGTGCATCGGGCAAAGCCGTAAATATTCAACAGTGGGGAAAGGGTGGTCAGGTATACGCTATCCATATAGGGGAAAAGGTATTGAAAGATATTGCATCGTGGGAAATAATAAGTCCTCCAGATACCCTGCAAAAAGGGACGGATTATATCCCAAAAGCAAAATTTATGAACGTAGGGAGTGATACAATTGACACATTTATGGTTCATTTTAATATCTACGATTCACTTGATGCGCTTATTTATGCCGATTCCTCAGAAGAATATAATCTCCCACCATACTGGGTAAGGGAGGTAACCTTTGGCGATTGGACATGCAATGCATATGGTTGGTATAAAAGATTAGTTTACGTTTATACTGATGGAGACCAATATGTGGGAAATGATACTATTATTTTGTATTCTTATTGCGAACCAACAGGGATAGAAGATAGAGGAATTCCTCTATCCTTCAATCTATCGGTGTCACCCCCAACCCCAGATAAAAAATTTCTGGATGTTTTCTATGCCCTACCAAAGAAGACCGATGTAATATTTAGGGTCTATGATGTTACTGGTAGGACAATGAAGAGGGTAGTCCGCAGAGCGCAGAGACCTGGGTATTATCATCTTTTTCTGAACACGGGCAAATTATCCGCAGGCATATATTTCATAAATGCGGAGTGTGGAAAAGAGAGTCAAACTGTAAAATTTATTATAGTGAAGTAGAATTATAGAATGGGCAATAAAAGTTAGAATCATTAGAGACATTAAGTTTTGGCAAGACTTTTTAAGCAATATATAAAATATTTTCATTATTAGATATTTCTATTTAAATGATCCGCACTTCTTTCTTATTTTGTTTTTTATTGGTGTTTGAGTATCCAAATCCCTTTCTCCTGTAAAAGACAAGGTAGAAGTAGAGTAGTGAGAGAAGCGAGGTAGGGACAGAGAAGGTAGGAGAGGTATAGAACGAAGAGCAAGGTAAAGAATGAGAAAAAGCAAAAGGAAACCAAAAGAAAAAACTAAAATAAACTATACCTTCTTCTACTTTGTCTTATGTAACATCATTTTATAATAACTACGCCCAAAAATTGCGTTGACTTTATTTTGAAATACTTGTATTGTGATACAAAAGGAGGATAGATGGTACATTCAAAATCAAGAATTATATTTAAGTGTCTCGCTTTATTTATATTTTTGATACTTTCTCCTACTTTTTTATATGCACAGGAAACAAATTTAAAACAAAAGGCTATTGAGAAATTCAAAGAGGGCGAATATACAGAGGCAATCTCACTTCTTAAGAAAGCAGCACTTGTTACTCCGGATGACGCGGAGGTCTATTATTACCTTGGTCGCTATAGCCATTATCTTTGCTATGATGTAGGACCCCGTAAGTATGATGAAGGGAAATCTAATGAGATAATAAGGTATCTCGATAAGGCTGTGTCTCTGGATCCCCATCTTGGCAATGCGTATTACTATATTGGTGTCGAGTATGGAGTGAGAGGTCATTTTGCAATGATAGAGGGGAATATAAAAAAGGCAAAAAAGGAATTTCGTCTCGGGAGAGAGAAGGGGGGATACCCTTATTGGTTGCTTGAGTATGCTCGGAATATGTTAAGTTCTTGTGATCAAAACGCTATTCTATTCACAGGTGGTGATGCAGAGGCGAATTCTGCCTGGTACCTCCAGCTTGTTGAGAACTACAGAAGAGATATTTCAGTTATTCCCATAGGATTGCTAAATTTTACTCCTTTTGTCCTATTCGCAAAAAAGGGGTTGGATGGTGTGCTTGTGGGTATCCCTATTAGCAAGACCGATGAGCAGATAAGAAAGGCGCAGATTATTAAATGGAAGCCCCAAAAAATAAAGATACCGATCAATAAGATTGCCCTTAACAGGTTTAAGATCCCAGGGAAAATTACAGCAATGGAATGGGAACTCAAACCTGATATTATAAGGGATTCAACAGGATTTCTGATGCCTGGTACTGCTTATATCGTTGATGTAGTGAAAACCAATAAATGGGAGAGATCCATATATTTCACAGTGGGCTCTCCCCAAAAACAGAGGGCAGGCCTTAACTCGCATTTGCAGTTGTGCGGATTGACATACAGACTTCTTCCCGTTGAAGCTGAAAAATATGGGATGTCAATAAATCCTGCGAAGATTGAATCCGTTCTATTAAATCAGAAAAGTTATAGCCATTTTAATGATGTGAAAGAACATAATATGCCCCGTGTTTCCTTTATATTGAACAATTACAGGGTTATATTGATAAGACTTGCTGGATTTTATCTTGAAAAGGGTGATATGGAAAAGGCAGGGGACGTCCTTGAGAAGATGCAAGAATATATGCCAGAGGCACTCTTCCCGATGGCTCCCCCAATCAAAAAGATGTTGCAGAAAACGCTTGATGAAATAGGGTGAAGGGAAAGAGAATAGTTCCCAAAAATTCAGATAAGGTTTTTTGAATAGAAATTCAGGCTATATTTTGTCTTAAAGGGGAGGGGATAAGGGGATGTGATTAATTCATTGTAAAGAATTAGATAAATTACTTCTTTTTTATTGATATATCTTTATTTTTGGTATTTTTCTTCAA